>OOAZ01000020.1_pt1 | contig 159000 bp, 126 predicted proteins | sample 1671221 | NCBI WGS metagenome assembly OOAZ01 (sample SAMN06348134, study PRJEB24527) | human gut metagenome | biome: human gut; feature: ankylosing spondylitis patient; material: feces | host: Homo sapiens | place: China | collected 2015-10
CAATGTCAAATCCATGGCTCCGCATTGCATAGATCAGATCCGCCATATAGATATGATGGCTGTTGCAGGCGTGGAATACGGTAAATCTCCGGTCTGTCTGCACCAGTTTCAACACTGCAAGTGCAGTAGAATCAATTGGTGAAAATTCTGTAACTTCGTGCATAGCCCCAATTGGGAATTTACCAACTGCCTCATATCCTCTCAGGCTTCGCAGGAATCCGTTTGTAATAAAGTTGATCTGGAATTCACCATCTGAATTTCGGCTCATCAGATTTCCTACACGGATAACCTTTCCGTCAAGCCCACTGGAAACAGCTTCCAGTACGGCTCTCTCTGCAAGGAATTTTGTGCGGATGTATTCATTTGTGATGTTCTGTCCAATATACAGATCGTTTTCATTAAAGACTCTGGACATTGGCGGAACACCGTCAGAACCTTCTCCCGCAACGGAAACCGTAGAAATCTGGATCAGTCTGCGGCCGTTATTCTTACAGAAATCGATAAGATTTTCCACACCCTGCACGTTAATTCTTTCCAGTACATCATCTGCTGCGAAATGCTTTACGCAGGCAGCACAGTTAACGATGGTACTGAATTTGTATGCTGAGAATCCTGCCACCTGTTCTTTGGAAGTAATATCCCCATCTACACAGATAATACGGTTTTCAAACAGCTCCCTGCATGGATTGTCGAAATAGTACATCAGCATATTCATCATTCGTTTTTCCGGTGATTCATATTTACCCTTGCGCACCAGACAGTAAACCTTACCGTCATAATTGTCAAGGAACGCCTTGAGAACATGGATTCCCAGGAAACCGGTGGCACCTGTGATCATAATATCTCCCAGCTCTTCCTTTGTGACTCTGTCTGCATTTTCTTCAGTATTTGCACTGATCACGTTCTGGATCCTGTTATAGTTATAATCTGAAAATTCATTCTTACTCTGGACAGTCTCTGCAATTCCGTCATTATCAATCAGAGCTGCCAGCTCCCGTACAGTAGGATATTTGAAAATATCCGCATATACCAGTGAAATATTCTTTGAGAGACACATAACAGCAACCTTGGATGCAGTAAGAGAAGATCCTCCAAGCTCAAAGAAGTTGTCTTCAATACCTACCCTTTCGATTCCCAGCGCTTTCTCAAAAATCTCACAAAGTGTTCTCTGAGCTGCAGTAACCGGCTCTACATAGCTGGCAGTATTTGTGGTTATCTCCGGCATTGGCAATGCTTTTTTGTCAATCTTACCTCCTGGTGTTACCGGCATTGCTTCAAGGTAAACAAAGAAGGATGGCATCATGTAATCCGGAAGCAGCGGCTCCAGGAAGGTTTTTAATTCTTCATCCGGAATGCTTTCCCCTGTATAATAAGCAGTGATATATTTGTTTCCGCTCTTTTCGATCACTGTAACAGCTGCATTCTGTACCAATTCATGTTTAAGAAGGGCTCCCTCGATCTCACCAAGCTCAACACGGTATCCCCTTATCTTCACCTGGGAGTCAATTCTGCCTATGTACTCAATATTTCCGTCACCTTTCATGCGGACCATATCACCGGTTCTGTAAAGTCTTCTGTCCTCCTCACATACGGAGAATGGATTCTCCACAAATACAGAGGCAGTCTTTTCCGGAAGATTATGATATCCTCTTGCGATCTGACGTCCTGCGTGGCAAAGCTCGCCGGAAGCTCCCACCGGAAGTCTGTTCAGAGCCTCATCCACAATGTAACTGCGGACATTTCTCTGGGATTTTCCGATCGGAATATTATCATACTGCTTATCCACCCTGAACTCTGTGGAAGATACTGTATTTTCTGTAGGACCGTAGCCATTGATCATCTGATAGGTACGGTTTCTGTAATGCTTGAATTTCTCTCCGCCCAATGTGACAAATCTAAGGGCCGGTGCATCCTCCAGAAGCTCTGCCACCAGCTCACCCATCTGTGTAGGGAAGGTTGCTGTGGTGATCCCTGCTTCTTTTATATATTTGCTTATGGCGATTGCATCCTTTCGGATACCCTCAGGTAAAATGTATAAGATCGCACCTGCAGTAAGAGGAGCAAAGAGATCGATCACTGACGCATCAAAGCAGAAGCTTGCAAACTCTGCAGTAATGTCATTCGGTGTAAGGCCTCTGTTCTGTGTGATATATTCGATCAGGTTCATCAGGTTTCTGTGTTCCAGCATAACACCTTTCGGCTTTCCTGTGGATCCTGAGGTATAGATCATATACGCAAGGTTCTCAGGTTTGGGAGCGGTAAGTTTGGCAGTAAGTTCAAAATCCTTTGCTTCTGCTTCCACAGAATCCAGGCTGATCACATTTCCCTTATAGAAATCTACCAGATCTCTGTACTGATCGATCACAAGAAGATTCTCTGCTCCCGAATCCGTTAACATGTACTCAATTCTGCTCTGGGGGTATTCCGGATCCAGAGGAACATAGGCTCCGCCTGCTTTCATAACACCTACATAAGCGATGGCATATTCCTTTGTTCTGCCACACAGGATACCGGTTGCCTGCTCCGGACCAAATCCATTTTCAGTAAGCCTCTGTGCAACGTAGTCAGACATTTTATCCAGTTCTCTGTAAGTAAAGTCACCAAATTCATCTCTTACAGCCGGTCTGTCCGGATACTTCGCTGCTGCCTCCCTGAACAGATCCACAAAGGTCTTTCCTGCATGCTCAGGAATATTCTCCATTTCCGTCTCTTCCTCAAACATCAGTCTGATATCTGCAGGGGCACATTCATTCAGGAGTCCCTCAGCAATAAGCTCCAGATTATCTGCCAGATATTTTATGGTTTCTTCCTGGTACATATCGCCTCTGTATTCAATGTCAAAGACAAATTTATTCTTCTCAATGGAGATACTGATGGATACTGGGGCTTTTGCCATATTCAGGCGGACAGGCTCTTCCTGTGCATATTCTCCGCCTACATTGTCAAATTCAAAATTATCCCCCTGGTACACAACCATGGCATCTGCCTTAATATTAAACTCATGACTGATCTGTGAGAACGGATAAATATCATTGTTCATGGAATTGATCAGCTGTTTCTGAACCTCAGTGAGACACTGCTCTGTGCTTCCTGCAAAATTACAGTAAACAGGAAGAGTTTTTACAAGCATACCCACTGTTTCCGAAAGTCTGGAATCATTTCTTCCGTGGTAAATGGTGGTAAATACAGCATCCTTCTTAAAGTTATATTTGCCCAATGTAATACCAAAGGCAGAAATAAAGAATACATTCTCTGTAATTCCGTGTTTTTTGCAGAATTCCTTTACACCCTGTACGGAGATTTCTGCTGATTCCCTGCGGTAAAGCTCAGCTGTGGGAACTGCTCCACTCTTATCCGGATAGAAGCTGATGCTTCCTCCTGCGTTCTCAAATACAGATCTGTAATAGCCTTCTGCGTTTTTATAAATATCTCCGGCAAGGGCATCCCTGTTGTCCAGAGCAAGATCATAGGAGGTATAGGTCTCCGGTTCCAGCTTCTCGCCGCTGTAGGCCCTGTTAATGTCATTCATGATAATGGCAAGGGAGGTACCGTCAGCAACAATATGATGAAGATCAAGGAACAGATAATTACCTTCACAGGTTCTGTAGATCTCAAACCGGAAAAGCTTCTCATTAAACAGTATGTACGGACGGACCAGTGTTTCTTTATTCATTCCGTTTAGGATCTGTGTTTTGTATACAAGATCATCATTCCGTTTCTGAAGCACATTTCCATTATCGTCCATGAAAAGCTTTGTTTTCAGATAAGGATGAGCTTCCACTGTACTGTCAATGGCTGCTGCAAGTTTATCCAGATCTACCTTTTTATCAAGTTTCAGCAGATAAGGGATATTGTAGATGGTTGAACCCATATTTGCAGTACATTCAATGAAAATTCCCTCCTGTGTGTTGGTGAGAGGATAACTTTCCTGTACTTCCCTCTTTGTCTCCTTGCCTGCAGTCTTTACAAAGTCCTCCAGCATCTGGATCGTAGGATGATTCTTTACATCCGATGTTTTCACAACAATGTCAAAGGCCTTTGAGATCAGAATATTCAGCCGGATGGCTGTGATAGAGGTCAGTCCTGCCTCATAAATATCTGTGGTGATTCCAAATTCTGTATAACCCAGAACCTCTGCAATGCAGTCAAATAATTTCTGCTGCACTTTGTTTTGTGGCTTGATGATCTCTGCTGCCTTTCTCTCAGGCATTGGGAGAGCCTTCTTGTTTACCTTTTGGTTCTGGTTCAGCGGGATCTTGTCAATCTGCATGATAACAGCAGGAACCATATATGGAGGCTTTGTCTCCTTGATAAAGTTATTTAAAGCATTAATATCTACTTCACTGTCAGATACCACATATGCAGCAATATATTTGCCGCCACCCTGCTCATCAAAGGCAACCACAGTGGCATCCTTGATACCGGGATATCTTCTGATCACTTCTTCCACTTCTGAAAGCTCAATTCGGAAACCTCTGATTTTAACCTGGGAATCCTTTCTGCCAATGATCTGGATATTTCCGTCAGGAAGATATCTTGCCACATCACCGGAGTGGTACATTACCTCATAACCCGGAGTATCATCGTAAATATTCTTTGTGTAAACTTCCGCTGTTTTCTCTGGCTTATTAAGGTATCCTCTTGAAACCTGCCATCCGGTGATCATCAGCTCTCCGCATGCACCTGGGGGAAGCATATGTCCGAACTTGTCTGCAATATAAAGCTTGGCATTATCCAGTGCTTTTCCGATAGGAACATTGGGATAATACTTATCCACCTCAAATAAAGTAATGAAAATGGTAGTCTCTGTAGGGCCATAAGCATTTATAAAGGTATAACCCTTTGGCGGTTCACATGGAACAAGCTTTTCTCCTCCTACGGAAAGATACTTCAGGCTCTTGCATTCCATCTCAAGTGCAAACTGTCTTCCTACCTGTGTGGTCATAAAGGAATGGGTAATACCGTTCTCATCAAAATAACTCTGAAGTCCCATGAAATCCAGACGGATCTCTTCCGGAATAATATGAAGCTGTGCACCATTTGTAATCGCTCCGTAAATATCCATCATGGAAGCATCAAAACCAAAGGATGCATAGGCTGCTATCCTGGAAGCAGAATCTATACCATAATATTTTCTGTACCAGCGACAGAATGCAGTAATATTTCCATATTCAAGCATACAGCCCTTTGGCACACCTGTGGAACCTGAGGTGTACAGAAGGATAAACAGATCATGTAACTGAGGTTTTTTAAGCTCAGCCTTTATATCAGCAAGTCCTGGGATCTCATCTGTAAATAACACAGGTCCCTGATAGCCGTCTACCAGATGTAAAAGCTCTCTGTCTGCGATGAGAAGCCTGGCAGCAGAATCCTCCAGCATGTACATGAGACGATCCCGGGGGTAAGTGGGGTCCAGAGGCTGATAAGCAGCTCCGGCCTTGATCACGCCCATAGGTGCGATGGCCATATATTCACAGCGTGGGATCAGGATAGATACAACATCCTCAGTGCCGATGCCTTGGGATACAATATATTTTCCAAGTCTGTCGCTGATCTCATCCAGTTCTTTATAGGTATATTTTCTGTCTTTAAATACGACTGCAGTATGATCCGGAATGATCTCCACCATTTCGTCAAACATATCAGAGATAGTTTGGCTTCTGTCATATTCATGGGCGGTATGGTTAAACTCTGCGATTTTATCTGCAGCATTTCCGGACAAAATGGAAATTTCAGAAATATATTTTGCCTTCAGCATGGAATCCATTGCTGCCTCATAGGCATCCAGAATTCCTTTTACAAACTCCTCACTATACTTATCGCTGCGATATTCTGCAGTCAGTACATATTTGTGGTCATACTCTCTTACCTGGATAAGCAAAGGCATTTTAGACATATCCAGGGAAAGGTCATGGCCTCTGGCAATGGTATCACCGATGGGATAATCGTCACTGAGCTCTGCCTGGTATGCAAAAACAAGGTCAGAACTGAAACCGTATTTTGCACAGATGTCAGAGAATGGGAAAATATCATTGGCCATGGAGGACAGAAGCTGTTCGGAGAGCTCTGTCATATAGGTCTGTATGGTAGCCTTTGGATCACAGGAGCAATAAACAGGCAGGGTCTTTACAAGCATACAAACAGTATTCTCAAGTCTGGAGTCATTTCTGCCGTTATAGATGGTGGCAAAAAGACTGTCTTCAGAATTGGAGTATCTGGTCATGAGAACGCCGAACAGACCTGTAAATAAAATATTAGGGGTAACACCCAGCTTTTCGCAGGCGGAAAGGACCACAGATTCCCTTGTGTCCATCTCTTTTGACAGATAACCTCTCTCAGGGATTTCATCGTTTCTGTCAGGAAGAGGAAGGGATTCTGTCTCGACTCCTTCAAAAATACTGTCATAGTATTTCTCAGCCTTCTTATATTTACCCTCTTTCATCTGCTGCTCTTCATCCAGTGCAGCATCAAAGCCGGTATAGGATTCCTTTTTCAGCTTTTTACCCATATAGGCACTGTTGATATCTTCAAAAATAATATCATAGGAGTTACCGTCAGCAAGGATATGATGGAAATCTGTAAAGAGATATTTCCTGTCTTCAGTAATATAGATCGCTGCCCTGAGCAGACATCCCTTTTCAAGCTTAAAGGGGCGCACAAGCTGCGCCTTCAGTTCCTCAAACTGCTCATTTGTGGTCTGGATCACCTCAGGTACAAAGGTCTCATTGTAAGGCTTCTGTACCATCTCACCTCTGTCGTTCAGATACACTCTTGTAAGCAGGTAAGAATGTGCACTTACTGTACTGGTGATGGCATCTGACAGCTTCTGTACATCAATGGCAGGCTCCAGATCAAAGAGGAAAGGAATATTATATACAGTGCTTTCAGGATTTTTCATACACTCTGCAAAAATCCCCTTCTGGGAACCTGTAAGAGGATAAACCTCTCTTTTTTCATAGGTTCTGATCTTAGGTGCCAGCATAATATATTTTTCCAGCTTCTCCACTGTATTGTTTTCGTGGAGATCACTGGTTTTCACTGTGACTCCGAATTCATCGGAGATGAGAATACACAGCTTCATGGCACTTATGGAAGACAGGCCTGCCTTATAAAAGCTTGTGTCAATACCAAAGAAGTCATTCTCTACAACCTTTGCAACAATCTGGAAAATCTTCTTCTGCATTACGGTCTCAGGCTCTTTCAGGTTCTTTGGCTGGGCAACAGGCTTTGGAAGTGCTTTTTTGTCAATCTTACCGTTCTGGGTTATGGGCATTTTTTCCAGCTGGATAAATACCTCAGGAACCATATAATGTGCCAGGGATCCTGCAGCATAATCGGAAAGCTCCTCAGGACTGATCTCACGGTCTGCAATAAAATAACAGCAGAGATACTTATTATCCACAGGTACGGTAATGCTGGTAATAATTCCCTCATAAGAATTGATCACCTCTTCAATCTCCCCAAGCTCAATTCTCAGTCCGCGAAGCTTGATCTGGTTATCCATTCTTCCGAAAAACTCAATCTCACCTTCAGGACTGATTCTTGCAAGGTCACCGGTTTTGTAGGCTCTCTCTCCGTTCAGGTCAATAAAGACAGCAGCTGTCTTTTCCGGCAGATTCATATAGCCTCTGCCCACTCCAAGGCCTGCGATCACAAGCTCTCCTGTCTCGCCGTCAGGGACAACGTGGTTCTCCTTGTCCACAATGTATACCTTAACATTGCCGTTAGGGACACCGATGGTAATATTTTTACTGTCAGTAATCGCCTTCATAGTACAGCTGATAGTAGTTTCTGTAGGCCCATAGCCGTTCATAATGTAGGCGTCCGGATTTACTCTGCGGATCTTGTCATACAGAGCCGGCGGAAAAGCCTCCGCACCTACATCAAATACCTTAATCTGAGAAACTGCTTTTTCAAGCTGAGGCAGATCTATCATATTGGACAGGTAAGTAGGAGTTGTGGTCATAATATCCACTTTATTTCTGACGATCAGCTCACCTAGCATAAGAGGATTCAGAATCTCCTCATCAGAGGCGATCACCGCAGTCATCCCGTTGGTAAGTGGCAGAAATTCCTCCAGAACAGAAACGTCAAAGGTCATGGCTGCCATAGAAAGAGACACACTTCCTCTGCTCACATAGCCATAGGTTTCTGCATTTTTCGGATCAGGATTTACAAAATTGGCAAGGTTGATATGTTCGATCAGAACACCCTTTGGTTTGCCGGTGGAACCGGAAGTATAGATACAATAACAAAGATCATGCTCCCCGATCTTTACCTGAGGATTCTCTGTATTCTCATTCTCCAGAAGTTCCTCGATCAGAAGTACTGTACAGGGAAGCTTAGCAAACAGTTCCCTTCGTTCCTCTGCGATCTCCTTTGTTGTGATAATAAAAGGAGCTCCTGAATCCTCAAAAATATACCGGATCCTGTCATCAGGATAATCCGGTGTGGCAACTGCAAATGCGCCTCCTGCCTTCAGGATACCCTGTCGCACTGCATAGAAATCACAGCACCTCTCAAGAACAACACCTACGATGATCTCCCGTCTGACACCTTTTTCCACAAGTGCATTGGCAATCCTGTTGGCCCGTTCATTGAGCTGTGCATAGGTAAAACTCTCCTTGCCGGAGACAACCGCACATTTCTCAGGATGAAGCTTCACCTGTTCCTCGAACAATTCTGTTACCGGCCGAAACTTAAAAACAAAATTGCTCCTTTCATTAATATTTTTCATTTTCATGTACCTCCTAAAAAGATATTATGGTATTATTCATATCAATCGCACGAATATAATCCATGGATTTTGATACTTTTTTGACAAGTTCAATCCCATGTATGTCAAAGTCTTCACTGTCATACTGATATTCCAGAGGGTTGAAATTTACACCGTTATCTCTGATCCTCAGTCTGCAGAGATCATCCTCCAGACAGAGGTTAATGTCGATCCAGTTGGAGGTTTTTCCCCCGAATCGTATAATATTTACAGTCATTTCCTCCGCACACACTGCGGCAAGATTTGCCTTGCTTTTAGAAGCTCCCTGTTCCTGGCAGAACTCTATGATCCTCTTATGAACTGTTTCTGCTTCCTCCATAGTACTCTTAATGGAAAAATCCAGATTAATTCCCGGATTTTTATCAGGAACAATATAAAAGCTTGTATTTTTATGCTTGATTTTTCTGAAAATATAAGTTGCAATTACAGTTATGATCTCAGTGGCAACAAATCCTGCTGCAATTCCGTCGATACCGATCCCGTCAATCTGTTTCCATACAAGGATTCCCACCAGGGTTGCAGGCAGAACTACCACTGCATTCTCCAGAAATGTGACGAAACTTGCAATGGCTGTCTCCTCAATGGACTCGTAAAAGCTGATAATAAACTTATTCCACAGATAAGGTGCCACACACAAAGCAAAGATGCGCAGCGCCTGGACCATATGACTGCCCAGCTCGCCACCGCCGCTTCCGAACAGAACAGTGATCTCTTCGGTAAACAGCATAATAAGAACAAAGATCACAGCCAGCAGGATGTAACTGTATTTCAGCATCTTTTTGCAAAGAACTCTGATTCCCACATAGTCCTTCTCTCCGAAAAGGATTCCTGCCACATTGGGAATCACACCGATGATTCCGCCTGTAAGCATCTCAACGATCAGCAGCACATTGTCACAGACAGTAAATACTGCCATACCTTCCTCACCCAGCTGATTCATGATAATGGTATTCAGTCCAAGTGCCTTTACAAAATTAGCTGCCATAAAGATCAGCATTGGCACACCTGTGATGATTGCTTCCTTTGTAATCCCCAGCTCGCCCGGCTTTAGCAGGATCAGGTGGAGATTTCGCTTATCAGAGCGGATATAAAGCACAAAAATTCCCATGGCAAACAGGAAACCAAGAACAGTTGATAAGGATGCACCTGTAATCCCCAGAGGAGTATATCTGAGGAATATATAGTCCAGCACAAGGTTGATCACATTGGCTGTGATAAGGTAGGCTGATGCCAGTTCCGGATGATTCTCCACCCCAAGGTAATTGACCATCATCAGTCCAATTCCGATTACCGGTGCCCCCAGCATACTTACACGTATGTAATCTCTGGTATAACCGGTCAGGACACCATTACCTGATACCAGAAGTCTGGCAACAGGTTCTGCCACAGGAAGGGCGCAGATTGAAAAAATGATTCCCACCACAAGTGTTACCATAAATGTGGCGGAAAACAATTTCGACGCCCCTTCTTTGTCTCGTTTGCCAAGCATATTTCCCACTGCTATGGAACCGCCGATACCAAGGCAGTAACCCGTAAGCTGAACAAGCGTCTCTACCGGAAGGCTTAAGGTCACCGCTGACATAGCCTCCACCCCTATCAGATTACTTACAAATATCGTATCCACAATATTTCCCAACTGAAGTGCCAGAGACATCATAATCCCCGGAATGATGTACTTATTCAGCTTGGCATTCAACAATCTGTTATTTCTCTCTTCCATCGCTTCATCCCCTTTGTTTTGAGCTTTTTTCAAAATATTCTGTCACAAATTGTAAGATATTTAAATATTACCATTTAACGCAATAAATGGCAAGTTAATAAAGGATGGGAGAAAGCAACTAAATACTGCTTATTTACTGCAGTTTTATTCCCCATATTTTACAGTCTCTGGTGCCTACAACTGCATAGTTATCGTAGACAGCCGGGGAAGCCTCTATCACGCCCTCGCTGACAGATAATACATCTTCCTGTTTACCTGTTTTACCATCAAGAAGGCGGATATCACCTGTACTGTTGCAATAAAGAACCTTTCCTGATCCGTCTTTGTTATAAACGCAGACAGGAGAAGACCAGGCATATGAGGAAGAATCCTCCCATGCTTTAGATCCGTCAGATTTTCTCAGACAGGCAAGAACTCCCGATGCATTGTCAGAGGTCTTTGCCACTGTCACATATATATAATCGGCAAGGCTGTTCTTTCCACAGGCAATCGTAGACTGAACTCCACCGGAAACACCGTCATCAGTAGTACATTCATAATCTGTATGCCACACGATCTCACCGGTTTCTGCATCAATCTTCCAGACAGGGACAGTGGCTGTGTCATAACTTCTCCATCCAAGCCGGAAGGAAGTACTTACATACAGATACAGATGTCCTTTTTCGATTTCCAGAACAGATGTTGAATTAGAGTCATCCAACGTATCCTGGACCCATACCAGCTGAAGAGTATTCAGATCCAGACACATAAGATTTCCCCCATTATCGGTCATAAATATATAGCTTTTATAGATTACCGCACTGTCTTCCATTCCAAGCCAGAAAGACTCTGTACTGCTTCTTGTTCCATAGTAGCGCCATTTTACAGTTCTACCCGGATCAATGGATAAAGTCCCACTGTTCAGATCATATTTTGTATTCAGCCTGATCAGATACAGGATTCCGTTCTCTCCCGGATAGATCAGGGTATCTGTCTCTGCATCCACAAGTGCTGATCCGTCAAAAAAGCTCAGGCTTCCTCTGAGCGAAAATTCATCATTGTCTCCAAAAGTATACATAACACTACAATCCAGCAAGTTTACTATAAATACCTTTGCAGTTCCTTCGTTACTGTTATATCCGGCACCCACATACATAATTGGATATCCTCTTGGATCAAGAGCTCCCGCACCCTTAAATGTATATCCCAGGTACAATGGGTCACGTGTCTTTTCTCCCGTTCTCAGATCCAGAAAATACACATAACCATCCATACAGGCATAAATCACCTCAACCAGTTCATCATCTGCCTTTGCTTTCTCTGTCATATTCATATGTGCTTTGACCTCTTTTGGCCATTTCATCATAAGCGGCTGTCCTGTCCAGCCACTTCCTGTCCAGACTGCACTGCCCGAAGAAAGAGAACCTGTATCTGCAGACCACAGTTTGTTCAGCCTGAAATCAGTCATATCTGCATAACCATGGGAAGGGGTATCGCGAAAACTGTTTCCGCGAAATGTGACGATCCCATCCACATCTGTATAATCCTGTCCTATATTAAAAGAAATATCACCATCAGCCTTATAATCTCCAATATTTTCAAGTACGTTTCCATCCACCTCAATATTAGTATAGCTGATCAGATTTTCCGGTTTTGTAGAATCCACACAATGAGGCTGAAAATTAATCTCTTTAGTCTCTTTCCTCCTAAAAAATATATCCTGTGAACTTCATCTTCTGCCTGGCTGTATCCGGCACATCGATCAACCCAAAGCGGTAGAACATTCCATAGATATAACTCACTCCGCGGATGTCGCCCAGAGCTTTGGGTCTGTCAACCACAGCTCCCACCTTCTTTATGTTTCTCAATGCCAGCAGCACTGAACTTAACGCCAGACTCTTACTGTTCTCCCTACGGTCGATCCACAATTCCCTTGTGTAGTCTCCATTCCGACCCTTTCTTACTTCATAAGTGAACGGAAGCCCTGTATAGGTTTTGAAACTCTCACCTGCATAGAGTAAAATAACCTCCCACAGATACTTCTCGTCCAGTGTTTCTCTCAGCTTCTCTACTGCCTGATATCCTTGTCTTTGCTGCATCTCTGATCTTTGCTGCATTTCTTCCTTTTGATCTCACTCCTACTCTTTCGATTTGCACTTACAACTTGTCAGCACGCCCCAATTTATCTTCCTGATTCGAACAGATATATTTATACTCATTTCTGTTTATACTCATTTCTGAGCAACGCAATCTCATGAGTCCATCCCTCATCGTCATTTGGTGTCTCCAGAATAAACGGAATTCCCTCTGTGGCAGGATGATTGATAACGCGGACAAGTGCCTCCAGTCCTATTTCACCTTCTCCGATTCTGGCATGGCGGTCCTTATGGCTGCCAAGGGGATTCATGCTGTCATTTAAATGGATGGCTTTTAGTCTGTCCAGACCTATTATCCGGTCAAATTCTTCAAATACGCTGTCAAGATCGTTTACAATATCATATCCACCATCCCAGACATGACAGGTATCCAGACAAACACCTAATTTATCTTTTAACTCCACCCTGTCAATGATCTGACGAAGTTCTTCGAAATTTCTTCCTACTTCTGTGCCCTTTCCTGACATAGTTTCCAGAAGTACAATCGTACTCTGATCTTTTGTCAGCACTTCATTGAGAATTTCTGCAATTTTACTGATTCCTACTTCTGCACCCTGTCCTACGTGACTGCCCGGATGAAAATTGTAATAATTTCCCGGTGTCATTTCCAGACGTCTCAGATCATCTGCCATGATTTCTCTGGCAAAATCCCTGAGGTTTTCTTTGGCAGCGCAGCAGTTCATAGTGTAAGGCGCATGAGCCACCAGCTTTCCAAAATGATTCTCCTCTGCCAGCTGCCCAAATGCCTGCACATCCTGCGGATCAATGTCTTTGGCTTTCCCTCCTCTTGGATTTCTGGTAAAAAATGCAAATGTGTTACCACCATTTGCCAGCATCTGTTTCCCCATTGCAAGATATCCCCGGGATGAGCTTGTGTGATTTCCTATATATAACATCTTTTTACTCCTCTTCTGTTGTATTTTCACAGCACCAGTTTATAGTAATCCTTTTATCATACATTATGGATTTTCTCAAGATTATCTTTTTCATATCTGCATTATAGCATTTTAACAGATTTTGTTAAACATTTTTACTGTTATAAACAATTTTACGTCAAAAAGACATTGCTGTGAACGGAGTCAATTGTTCCAAAATTTTTCAGGTTGCGCTTATGAACTATCTTCATGTCAGCGAAAACAATAAATAGGCGCACAAATGAAAGCCGCCCCTGCTGATAGCAGGGACGGTTTTCAAAATGCTTCACAAAAACTGTTAAGTTTTGAACGTGACCTTCCTGAAATCGCAATTCAAGATGACTTGTCAGTTTTTCATCTGGTCCTGCCCTTTACTTTCCATGTACCAACCTTAACATCCTATTCCCCAACAAACACCCCAGCATACATCCCAAACTATTATGAATAATATCGTCAAACTCAAACAACCCTCTGCAAAGCAGCAGCTGACTAATCTCGATAGCAGATGATACCGCAATTCCCACAAGCAATCCCATCCACCATTTCAGTTTTCTGCCTGTCAACCCCGGCAATAAAATCCCTGCCGGAAAAAGTAGCAGAATATTCAACAGATTCTCCTGCAGTAAACCATATCCCGTAGTACTTCCCAGTCTGCCACATGTACCAATCCCCAGGATTTCCTTCCATGACCAGAATACCTCCGGCTGATACTGCCTGATCCCCGGAGTCCTCGTAAAAACAGTAGAACCAAATACAATTGCAAGAAACGTCAGAAGCAACAGTCCACAGACTGCCTGAATGATCACTATTTTATGCAGCCTTAATAATACTGCTGCCAGAAAAACGGCCATCAGGAAAACCACTGCAAAAGCAATAATTTCCCTGATCGTCCAGCTTCGATTATGTGTAATAATAATCTGATAAATGTCCACTATCTATCTCTCCCCATCTCATGAATCCTGATTTTAACTGCCTGTCAATCGGATATTCGCAGTTTATCAGAAGGAGCTTACACTCCTCCTGATACAAGCAAGTTCCCACCCACTGCTTATTGCTTTTCGCAATGGAAGCAGGGGACTTACTTGATTCGGTTAAATCACCCCGGAAAACAGAAGTTTTCATCCTGTTTTCCGGGGTGATTTTTCTTTTTATTCTACTGTATTTCCGTCTGCATCCACAGTCACGGTATTGACTGTTGCATTGTCGAGAACCATATTGATCATGCGCTCCATCATGATGTTGCGCACTACCGTATCTTCCCCGTAATAGTCATTGGCTGCCTTCAGGAAATCTTCCTGCGACATATTGGCATTGGCTGCCTCATCGTTTAAGATCTGCTGGTAATCCTGGTCATCTGTTGTCCAGCCTTCTGCCTCTTTTACGGCATCCAGAAGGAGGGCACTTTTTGCCATCGTTCCTGCATACGTTGCTTTCTCCTGATTGTAGGTCGCTCTGTCCGCATACTGCTCCAGATAGTCGTCCAAGGAAATGCCGTAATTCTGAAGATAAGCGGTATACCGTTTATCGTAATCTTCTTCGCCAAGGGTGATATAGGATTTCGGAATTTTGTGAAACGTACAGCCGTCTGCCACCTGCTGCATCGCGTCATTCTGCAGATTATTTTCCGCTGTCGTCTCATTTGCAGCCTCCAGCTCTGCGCGTTTTCCGGCACGGTATTCCTCCACAGTACTGTAATCTGTATTCTCTGCTACCCATGCATCGTCGAGTTCCCATCCGTCAATGTTTTCTGCCGGGCGGGTAAACGCATTTACCGTAACGGTAAACACAACATCTTTTCCTGCCAGATCGGTACTCTGATAGCTGTCAGGGAATTTCAGGTTCAGATCCTTTGTCTCCCCTGTTTTCATTCCAATGACACCATCCTCAAATCCATCGATGAAGGTACCGGATCCGATCACCAGATTGTAGGAATCACTGCTTCCGCCGTCAAACTCCTTGCCGTCAACTTTTCCAACATAGGCAATATCGGCGGTGTCGCCTTTTTGTACGGTGGCGTCCGGATCGTCCATGGTGACAGCTGTCTCTGCCATAATTGCCGTCTGTACGTCATCATCCGTTACCTGCTCTACTTTCTTTTCCAGTGTCAGCTTTTTGTAATCTCCAAGCGTTACACACTCTGCCGGATCAACTTCCTCATCGACAACCGGAATCCCGTCTACATCACTCGGGGAAGCGTATTCCTCAGAAGCTGTGCTGTCGGACGATGTGCTGCCTGCGCTCGACGCATCGGATGCTGAGGAAGCGCTTGTGCTGCTTGCGCTTGATACGGAACTGCTGCTTGTTGTATTGTTTTTTCCACATCCGCTCACACTGGCTGCTCCCAGTGTCATGAGCAGAAGCATGACTGCTGCTTTTCTTTTCATTCTTGAATTTTCCTCCATACTACGCCGTTCCCGGCGCGTTGTAAATCTCATTTTACCATACTTGTCTGGTAAAAAAAAGGCTGGGGCTCCGATTTTAGAAATTCTTATGATTTTCAACCGTAAAATCGCCTGGATTGCGCTAAAATGTGTTTGCGTTTTGCCGAAATCAATGTTAGAATGTTCATAGACTGGCATTGTATGTTCCGATGCCCACATTATTTTTTTGCAGAGGAGGAATAGAGGGATGAAACCCTGGATTATCGTATTAATCGTATTAGCTGTCATCGCTGTCATCCTTGGTCTGCTGTATTACTTCGGTAAAAAAGCACAGACAAAACAGGCCGCACAGCAGGAACAAATGGAGGCCATGAAACAGACTGTCTCCATGTTGATCATAGATAAGAAAAAGCTTCGCATGAAAGATTCCGGACTCCCACAGATGGTCATCGACCAGACACCGAAAATGATGCGTCGCGCAAAACTGCCGATCGTCAAAGCAAAAGTCGGTCCGAGAATCATGACCCTGATCTGCGACGCTGCTATCTTCGATCAGATCCCGGTGAAAAAAGAAGTCAAGGCTACCGTAAGCGGTATCTACATCACCGGAGTTCGCGGCATCCGCGGTTCGTTAGAGCAGCCGGCAAAGAAAAACGGCTTCTGGCAGAAAATGCTCCGCAAGGCACGCGGCGAGGAGAAATAAAATTTCATCTGAAACAAAAAGAAACACGCTTTGCGTGTTTCTTTTTGCTTTCGCGGCAGTCGCCAAGGTCTCGTGCAAGCCCGGACTTTGGCTCGTTGCTCGCGAAAATACCCGAGTTGAATGATTTTCATTCTTCCCGGGTATTTTTTTATAAATTCAGTTTTCCGCCTTCCCGCGGTCTTACCTCGATATCGATTACGCAGTCCCCCACGTAGCTGTCGTTGATGTCGAGCGCGTATTCTGCCTTCAGTAAAATCTGATCCGGCGTCTCTTTCATTCTGACCTTCGTCGCCGCAACTCCCATGTTGATCATGCCATATGGCGTATGATAAAACGAAATGTTCTTTTTATCTTCCTCAAAAATCATATGGACATCAATGAGGCCGCGCTTGCGCACCTCGAGGGCGTTTTCCGTAAATTTGATCATGTTGTGCGTCATCATGTCAAAGCCTTCGGTTGCCTCGTCGTAGATCAGAAAGTGATGGCCGTTTTTCTTGTAGTACGAACCCGTCGTCATAACCTCCACCGGTTCTTGTTCGCCGGATTCCTCATCCATCAGATACTGCAGTCCGCGGATGCTGATGAGTACGTCTTTTTCCATCCTTTTCTGATGTTCCTCTCTCTTTTCTGTATGTCGTTTTTAATAGTTTTCAATCTGTACCTGTTTCGTATCGCTGATCTGCTCCGGCAGAACGGAATGTGCGAAGGCATTGAACCGCTCCACGCCGTCGCTTGCGAAGAACTGGTATTTCTGACGGCCCAGCTCATCGTTTCCCGGATTCTCCAGCTCCAGCTCCCGCAGCAGTCTGCACAGTGCCTGTGAGGTTTCGTATGCCGGGTTGACGAGTGTTACTTTTTCTCCGACTACTTTCCGCAGCAGAGAACGCAGCAGCGGATAGTGGGTGCATCCCATAATCAGCGTGTCGATGTCTTTATCCAGAATCTCTGCCAGATAGCGGCGCGCCACTTCCTCGGTGATCGGATCTTTTGTCCAGCCCTCTTCCACGAGCGGCACGAACAGCGGACACGGTTTTCCGTAAACGGTGATCGCCGGATCTGCCTCGGTAATAAGCTGCTGGTAGAGGCCGCTCTGAATAGTGCTCTCGGTTGCGATGACGCCGACGCGCTTGTTCTGCGTCGTCTCGACGGCCATCTGTGCGCCCGGTTTTACCACGCCGATGATCGGGAGATCAATCTCTTTTTCGATCGTATCGAGTGCCAGCGCACTTGCGGTGTTGCAGGCGATGACGATTGCCTTGACCTGCTGGGTTTCCAGAAAGTGTACGATCTGGCGGGAATAACGGATGACGGTGTTCTTCGATTTGGAACCGTACGGCACACGCGCGGTATCTCCAAAATATACGATTCGTTCGTCGGGCAGGTTTCGCATAATCTCACGCACTACGGTCAGTCCGCCGACACCGGAATCAAAGACGCCAATCGGCGCCTGTCTGTCTGCTTTCATACTTTCCTCCATTTTTCATCCGGCATTACTTTTTTGTCATGCCGAATGGGGTTCATTTCTATATTATATATCTGAATTTTTACATTTCTTTTTTCATTTCACGACCCTGGTTAAAATAGGTCGCTGATACATTATTTTAACCCGAATGGAGGAATATTGCAATCATTTCTCTTGAAAGTCTTTCGAAAAATCCGCTTAACGCCAGAAAAACCGGAACGAAATCCGGTCACTTTTCAGGATTTCGCGGTAGGCGGCGTCACTCAACAGATTCTGCAGCGGAATCCGGCTTTTTTCGACTTTTTCTGCACTTTCGCCGTCCTCGTTTACGGGGCGCAGGGCATCCGAAAAGCAGATGGACGGATACAGCATGCACCACCAGTTATGCCCTTTGGCTCTGCCGATGTTGATCTGAAGAGCGTCGTACGTTCCGGCGGGGAGAATATAATTGCCCGTTTCTTTTTCCTCAAAACTGGCTTTTCCGTACGTTACGGTGATATCGTCAGTACTGCCTCCTGCGCGCAGCGTCTGAAGGGCGGCGGCACGGATGGAGGGCTCGTTTTCACGCAGGATTTCTTCGGTTTCTGCTTTTGTTTCGGCTCCGTGCAGGATCGTCTGCAGTTCTTCGGCAACGGCATCGCGTACCTGAAGCTTGATCTGCTGGTCGGAGGCGCAGTCGCTGTTGGCTCTTACGTGAAAGCGCACGATCTTTGCAGCGACTTCCTGCTGCAGACGGGACTCGCGGAGAAGATTGGCGGTTCCGGAAAGGATCAGCGCCGCAATGCAGACGGGGAGCCAGCGGCGGCAGAAAATTTGAAATGCCGCCTGGAATTGACTTCTATGCTGGTTCCCAAATGTATTTCGGGGCTGCGCCTGCCTGTCCCTGGATTTCTTCTGTGTCTGATTTTGATTCCGTTTCCGGCTCTGTACTTTTTTCTCATTCATATGCTGCCTCCTGTTTTTTTCCAGTTTTGCCGGATTTCAAAACTTTTATACACAGACACTCACTGCCCGCTCCGATATTCCATACACTTTAAACCTTTTACGGCGCTTTCGGAATCCACAGAATGCTCCTTTCGTTTTCCCACGCATAGCACAAGTCCGCCAGTGTCACCGCCTCTTTTCTTTTCACCCGGTTGTCATAAATTCCGCACAGGTACTCACCGACGGACTCCACCTGTTTTCCGTTCTGCTCCATGATATCTTCTGGTTTTTCTGCGTGAAACAGATAGGCACTGTGCCCAAGCGCACGGTCCTGTTCCAGGTACTTCAACAGTTCTTCCATCCGTCCCCGGTCACTGAGCAGTGCATCGGAAAATACAATCGCCTGGACGTGTCCGGTGTCGAGATCATATTCCTCTGTGCTGTCATATTGCTGCGCAATCTCCTCAAACGTCTCCGCTTCAAAGAACAGCGATGCGGGGTCCTCGTCGGTTCCCTCCTCCTGCTCATCCTTTCCCTGGCCGGTCACCACCGCAAGATTCGCAGGCGCATACCAGACGCGCCATTTACCGCCAGCCGTCTCCTTTTCTCCGCCGCTCTCACTGACCGCCGTCCCGGTTTCTTCCCCAGTTTCACTGTTTTCCGGCGCAGTCGCCTCTTCCGACATATAATCAAAGGCAACCGCCAGTGGATACAACCGCTTTTCCGGCTCTACTGCCCCGCAGGATGACAGGAAAATCATACTGCCCAGCGCCAGACACACAAGCCGCAGTTTTTTCATATGCTTCTGGCAGAAGCCGAGCAGCACCGTGATGGCAAGGAAAAACGGAAAGTAACCGTATCGGACCGACCAGCCGCTTTCCGCGCATGACAGCAGCCATATAAAAAGCACTGTACCGATCCGTACATAGAGATTCTGCGGTTTCCACAGTCCCGTCTTCTCTCCGATCAGCGATACGTAAAACAGCAGACTTCCCAGTGTGAACAGCAGTCCCATCAAAAGAAATGCCATCCACAGAATATCAAACCGCTCCAGAAATCCACCCGGCAGGCTCGTTCCTGCCATTAACAGTAAGAGCGGGTCCTGCGCCGCAGCCGTGCCGCGCCGGCCGAAAACGCCGAGCAGCGCCATGCTTCCTGCAATTACAAGAAGCCCCGTTTTCCAGATACTCTGCGTCACCGGAAGAATGACACTCCTGTGCTCTTTCTGCACATGCCCCAGTAAAAACGGCAGCAGCGCAATCGGTGTTCCATTTTCCAGTGTTCTCCACACATTCCACCCAAAAAGTATTCCGTTATCCACAATTTCAACAGACTTTGCTGTCTCCCAGGCATCCTCAAACGAGGAAAAATGCATCTGCGGAACCGTCAGCAGAAGCAGAATCAAAATCCCGCCCACAATCCACGGATAGAGTGCTTCCGCCAGCCGTCCTCTTTTCTGTACTTCACTGCCGACACCAAACCCGGCTGCCGCGAGCAGAAACAGTCCGCAGAGCTCCTGCGGTACACCCGCTGTCAGATACGCGGCGGCAAGCTCCGCCATTCTGCGAAGCAGTGTTCCGCCGAGGAAAAGCAGATAACACAGATACATCACTGCCAGAAGGAGTTTCCCAGCCTTTCCCATCACGCTTTCCAGGCGGCAGTAAAGCCCGCCAAGGCGCACGAGATAAATGCACCACACCGCCAGCAGCCCATATCCAACGAAAATCCCTGCCATACCGGGCAGGCCGTCCGATGCGCCGTACGCCGCGAGCTGCCAGAACGCCGGGCAGAGCAGAACGAGCACGATCTGGCGTTCCATCTGGCGCTGTGAAATTCTGTCATTTTCCGAAAACATGCGTCACTCTCCCCTTTCCTGTTTTTCTTCCGGCTCCGCAGCTTTTCTGTTTTTCCGCAGCCGCACTCTCTGATCGCGCTTTGTAAAGACCGGCCGCTCCCGCATCTGATGCAGCGGGGGCCGCCATACGGAATCCTTCGGCGCATGGTAGCCCGCAAGTCCTTTCCCGACAAACGGCATCAGATAGGGAATACCAAAACTCATAAGCCCGGCGAGATGACCTGCGAGAAGAAACGTGCCGAGCGCCATGCCGAAAATGCCGAGCCATCCGCCGAGCAAAATGAAGCCGAATTTCAGCAGCCGGAACGGCGCACCGAACTCTTCGTTCGGAATCGCCAGCGAACAGAGCGCCGAAACCGCAACCACAACGACGGTCATCGGGCTCACCAGATTGGCGGAAACCGCTGCATCTCCGATGATCAGCCCGCCCACAATTCCGATCGTCCCGCCAAGCGGCCCCGGCATGCGCACACCGGCCTCGCGGATCAGTTCAAAAGCAAATTCCATCAGAAGAATTTCCAGAATGCCGGGGAACGGAACGCCTTTCCGCGCTTCGGCGAACGCCAGCAGGAGTTTGGTCGGAAGCACCTGCGTGTGAAAGCCCGTGACAGCCAGGTATCCGCCCGAAATCCACAGGGTGAGAAAGACCGCCGCATACCGCAGCAGCCGCTCAAATGAGACGATCAGAAAATGATGATACCGGTCCTCACTGACCTTTAAAAAGCTGTCAAATGATGCCGGGAAGAGAATCCCGACCGGGGAATTATCACATAAAAGCAGGATTCTTCCGTCCAGAATCTCCATCGCCGCGCGGTCCGGCCGTTCGGTCGTCTCAAAGCGCGGGAACGGCGATTTCCACTGCGGTTCGCAGAGCTGCTCGACCATGCCGCTGTCAAAAACGCCGTCCACCTCCCAGCCGGCAATCTGCTGTTTTACCTCTTCCAGAAATTTCGGATAAATCAGCTCTTTCTCATACACCAGAGCCAGAACCGTATCAGAACTCGCACCAAAATGTATCTCCTCCACTTTCAGATCGGTGGTCCGCAGACGCTTGCGGACGAGTGCCGTGTTGGTTTTGACGGAATCGGAAAAGCCCTCGTTTGAGCCGCGCAGCACTTTTTCGGACTCCGCTTTCTGGACTCCCATATTTGGATATCCCTTCGAACCGATTTTGACGGCGCAGTCGTAACCTTCCACAAAGAGAACGGCGTTCCCCGCCAGCATCGAGGCAAAGGCATCCTCGAGGGTGTCAAATTCCAGCGTGTCGGAAATTCCAAGCAGATTTTCGGAGAGAAAGTTCGGAATCTCATCCTCAGGGACTTCCATCAGACGGTTCAGCAGCTTGCCGATCACGGAGTCTTCCAGGGTGACACAGCTTACTGCGGCTTCGACGTAGATCAGCAGCGCGCCGGTTCCGCCTGCTCTGCCGATTTTCATCGGACGGATCTGGATGTCATCGCAGTTTTCGCACCATGCGCGGATGATGCTTTCATTTTCCGCCAGTGATAATGATATTTTTGTTTTCTTCTCCACGCCGCACGCTCTCCTTCTATAAAAATTGGCCGGGAGAAACACGCTCCGTGAATTTCTCTCGGTTTCGCGGCGAAAAAAAACATTCTGCCGCAGAGTTTTTCACTCCGTAACAGAATGTTCTTTTTTCGAATTTTTATACGCTCTATTTTTCCTCAGCCGCCGCCATATTCTGGTGATGTACGGTCTGCATAATACTCTCCTGCTGCCGCTCGATATGCTCGCGGATCATCTTCTGTGCGCCCGCGAGGTCCCGTTTTTTCACACGTTCATAAAGGGCATCATGCTCCTCTACCAGAGAACGTCGGGATTTTACGTCCTTTAAATATTCAATCCGGTAACGGTACATTTGCTCCCGCAGATTGTTCAGCAGCTGAATCAGGCGCTCGTTGTTCGTCGCCTGATAAATCACATCATGGAATGCCACATCTGCCTGTGCAAGCTTCTGCAGATCATCCGTCTCTGTTGTCTCCAGCATTTGTTCAAAGCTGCGCGATGCCTGATAAAGCTTCTGCAGTTCGCTCTCTGTAATCCGCTGACACGCCAGTTTTACCGCCAGCTCCTCGAGTCCGAGCCGCACCTCCAGCACATCGTTCAGATCTTTTTCCGTGATCTGCGCCACCTGTGCACCCTTTCGCGGCACCATGATTACAAGGCCATCCAATTCCAGCATGCGAATCGCTTCACGGATCGGCGTACGTGAAACGCCAAGCTGATTTGCCAGCCGGATCTCCATCAGCCGTTCACCCGGCTTTAACTCCCCGCGCAGAATCGCCTGGCGCAGCGTGCGGAACACGACATCGCGGAGCGGAAGGTACTGATAATCCTCCATCTGCAGGTCTAACTCATTTTTTGCCATACTTTGTACCTCCCGGTTTTGATACTGTAGTCAGGAATGTCTGTTTCGACAGTCCGCTTATTTTTAACTGATCGCGGGCAAATTCTGCCTTGTCCGGATCGTCGAAAATGCCGAATACGGTCGGGCCGCTGCCGCTCATCATCGCATTGACCGCACCGTTTTTCATCATCTGTGCCTTGATCTCATCGATCACCGGATACGCCGGACACGTCACGGATTCCAGCACATTTCCCATGCGGTCCGTGATGCCGTACAGGTCATGATTTCGGATCGCCTCTACCATGCCGTCGATATCCGGATGCTCCGTCACCTCGTCAAGATGCAGGTTTCCATAGACAAATTTCGTCGAAACATTGATACCCGGTTTTCCGATCAGCACGTAGCACATCGGTACGCCGGGAAGGGATGTCAGCTTTTCGCCGATTCCTTCTGCCAGCGCTGTACCGCGCATCACACAGTACGGAACATCCGCACCGATCTGCACACCCCGCTCCATCAGCTGGCGTTTTGTCAGACCAAGCTGAAACATGCGGTTAATTCCTACCAGTGCTGCTGCCGCATCCGAGCTTCCGCCCGCCATGCCGGCCGCTACCGGGATAAATTTTGTCAGGTTCATATCGACACCCTGACGGATATCGAATTCATCCATCAGAAGCTTGGCCGCTTTGTATACGAGATTTCCGTCATTACACGGAAGGAACAGCAGATTGGTTGTAAGCCTTATTCCGGGTTCTTTGCTCTCCTTTATTTCCAGCTGATCGTACATCTGGATCGTCTGCATTACCATGCGGACTTCATGGTAACCATCCTCTCTTTTTCCGGTCACATCAAGACCAAGATTTATTTTTGCAAGCGCACGCAGTTTCATCGTAGGCACCACCTTCGGTAATGTTTTTTGTATACATAGATATTAATGGATTTTTCTTCTATTTTCAAGCGTTATCTTCTGTTTTTGTACATAATTTTATACAATTCAGTTCAACAGCCTTGGAAACGCAGGCGTAAGCGGTGGCTGAGGGAAACGAACAAGAGCAAAATAAGAGTTTACGAACCTGTCGAAACTTGCTATAATTTTCATCAGATATCAGGGCAAAAGATCAAAAAGCCGGTGCAAGCTCGCTTGCAAGAGGATTTTTGATCTCTTGACCCCAACATTTTTGCCAGATGCCAGAGCATGTCTGAAAAAACCTTTTCGTAAGCTGCGAATCTCAGATTACGGAAAATTTTCTCAAACACGCTCTAGAGCGTGTCTGAAAAAGGCTTTTCGCAAGCTGCGAGTCCCAGTTTGTGGGAGATTTTGTCCGAATGAGGGCGGCGTAGCGGGCTACGGCAACCGAATGAGGGCAAAATATACCATAAAGTGGGGCTTGCAGATTGCGGAAATGATTTTTCAGACATGCTCTAGCTTCTGCGAAGGAAAAGGAAGTAGCTTTTTATGAGTTCACAAAGATCTTATTCATTTTCCCGCCAGGTTCTGGTCAACGGAATCCGCGATGGCATTCCGATCGGGCTTGGCTATTTTGCGGTCTCGTTTTCGCTCGGCATTGCAGCGCGTAAGGCAGGTCTTAGTCCTTTTCAGGGCTTTCTCGCCAGTCTTTTCAACAATGCTTCCGCCGGAGAATACGCTGCCTTTACACTGATTGCCGCCAACGCAGGCTATCTGCAGGTCGCTATCATTACGCTCATCGCCAATGCGCGGTATCTTCTGATGAGCTGTGCGCTTGCCCAGCGCTTTTCGCCGGACACGCCGTTTTTCCACCGTTTTCTCATTGGTTACGATGTAACGGATGAACTGTTTGGCATCACAATCGCGCGCCCGGGCTGGCTGAATCCGTATTATACATACGGTGCCATTCTCGTCGCTGCTCCCGCGTGGTCGATCGGCACGGCTCTTGGTATTATTGCCGGAAATCTGCTGCCGCTGCGCGCTGTCAGTGCCTTAAGCGTGGCGCTGTACGGCATGTTCCTTGCAATCATCATTCCCCCGGCGCGAAAGAGCCGTGTGGTAGCGGGTCTTGTTGCCGTCAGCTTTTTCTTAAGCTTTATCTGCAGCTATCTCCCGGGCATCTCCACTCTCTCCGACGGAACCAGAACGATTCTGCTCACCGTTCTGATTTCCTGCGCCGGAGCTATCCTGTTCCCGGTAAAGACAGAGGAGGAAAATGCTGATGTACAATAATTATATCTATATCGCCGTCATGGCTCTGGTTTCCTACACAATCCGGATTCTGCCGCTGACGCTGATTCGGAAGCCGATTAAAAATCAGTTTATTCAGTCGTTTCTGTACTACGTTCCATACGTGACGCTGTCCGTCATGACCTTCCCGGCGATTGTCCATGCAACACAGAGCCCTGTTTCCGGCGCACTCTCGCTTGTCGTCGGCATCGCAGCCGCATGGTTCGGTGCAAGCCTGTTTCTGGTTTCGGTGGCATGCTGTGCCGTGGTGTTTGTGATTGAATTGTTTTTGTAATAGAAATGAGCCGCCCTGTGGGAACAATCCTTTTCCCCGGGGCGGCCCGTTTTGTATGTATTACTTTTCTGTTTCTGTTTTTCTGAAATGATAAACGCTGACCGAAGCCGCCGGCAGTGCAATCTGGAAGGAGTCTTTTTCCCGTGCAGGTGCTTTTCCTTCTTTGCAGCGGACTCGGTTCGGATGTTTCGCATCATTGTAGTTCTGCGGATCTTTGGAGTACAGTGTTTTGGCCTCAACAAATTCCGGACACTGTTTAAATTTCAATTCGATTTTCTTTGATTCGCTGTAGCTTGTATTTACGAGGTTGACGTAGATATCATCATTTTTGATCGAAGCAAAGATGCAGACCTCAGGATCTTTGTTCTTTTCCTCAAAGCCAAGCGTATACGCACCCTGATGCACCTGATACATATCGAACACATCGTAGTTTGGTGTCAGAATACAATGCTCACCATCCGTCAGGAACAGGGAATTCAGGACATTGACAGATTGTGCCACACATGCCATGCGCACATCCCCGGTATTGCGGTGGAAGATGTCGAGCGTCAGTGCAGTTGTAACGGCATCGCGCATCGTACACTGCTGATACAGCGCCGGGCGCGCATTAAATGCACTGCTGTGCCAGTTGCCCCACTCGCCGACAATCAGTTCACATTTTCTCGGTGCCGCCTGGAACGGACCCTCCGGTTTCGGAAGTGCCTCAAGACCGGCGTCTATCAGGCGGCGCTGCTCGTGAATGACATTTTCCAGCTCTTTGCATCCATTGATCACATCATACCACTGTTTTTCATCAAACTTTTTCTCTGTCTGAAGCTGTTTCAGATTCCAGTTGTAAAAATGGAGATCATAGCCGTAAAGCGATGGCATACGGTATTTTCCCATCTCCTTGAAAAAGTCTTTCGTCCACACAACACGCTCTTTTGGCTTGTTGCCATCCGGACCGCTGGCAATGCATTTTGGCGGAAATGCCTGATCGCCCGGTCCAAAGGATGGACAGGATGATGTAAATTTCCGATATTCATTCGCATACATCTGTGGCGTCATTTTTCCGCCGCCATCCCAGACTTCATTTCCAATGCCCCAGTATTCTACCTGAAACGGCGCTTCGTGTCCGTTTACCTTCCGCTCTCTGGTAAGTGTTGTGGATTCTCGCCTGTTGCAGTATTCCATCCATTCACGCATCTCTGCCGGAGAACCTGTCATCATGTTGATATTAAACCATGGCTTTGCGCCGATCATTTCACAGAATTCCATCATCTCGTGCGTACCGAACTGATTCGGATCGGTTTCAAATGTACCAAAATTTTCATTATAAGTAACCGGCCTGTTCTCTCTTGGTCCGATACCGTTTCTCCAGTGATAAACATCCGCATAGCATCCGCCCGGCCAGCGGATCACCGGCGGATGCAGCTTTTGAAACGCATCCACAAGATCTTTGCGGATTCCATGATAATTCGGAATCTCCGAATCCTCACCGACCCAGATGCCATCGTAAATACAAGAACCAAGAAATTCTATAAAGTGTCCCTGCAGCTCCGGGTAAATATAATTCTCTCCGATTAATTTTCGAAACGTAATTTTTTGCATACAGACTTCCTCCCCTGTAAGAAATTCAGCACCACAAAGCGCGAATTACTGCATCACAGATTTTTATCATACTCTGGTACGCCTTCCCATCGGCTCCTTGTAATTCGCGCTCTGCAATACTGCCTTTTGCGTATTATTTTGGGTCTTTGCTATATATTTCAGTATAGGACATGTCGAAAAAAAATACAACGTGTTGCCGGAAAATCCCAACGTGTGTCTGAAAAGAATTTCCGAAACAAAACCTGCGACGAGAACTGTTCACGCGGGCTATAATAGCCGAAGAAGAACAAGCATTCCGCAAATTCAGTCTTGTAGCCTGGGAAGATGCAATTCTATGCTTGACATCTGATATTATCAGTGATATATCATTAGTATAACCAGATAGTATGCAAAACTTATTGTTTATCCGGATAAAAAAACACAGGAGAACTTCAATGGATCAGAAATTATACAACAGTTATGTAAAGATTTTAAAGAACGAACTTGTTCCGGCCCTCGGATGTACCGAACCGATTGCGATTGCCTATGCGGCTGCGAAAGCACACGAGGTACTTGGACAGATGCCGGAGAAGATTGAACTTTGCTGCAGCGGAAATATTATCAAAAATGTAAAAGGCGTTAAGGTTCCAAATTCCAACGGACTGAAGGGAATTGATGTTGCGGCAACACTCGGTGTTGTCGGCGGACGGGCAGATCGTGAGCTTGAGGTTCTTGAGGACGTAACCGAAGCAGACATCGAAAAGACAAAAGAGCTGGTACAGCAGGGATTCTGCACCTGTACGTTAAAGGAAGGTGTAGAAAATCTCTATATCGTTGCAAAAGTCATTGCCGGGGAACATAGTGCGGAGGTTACCATTGTCAACCGCCATACATTAATTTCACGCATTGTAAAAGACGGTGAAGTACTCTACCAGATTGCCGCACATGAGGACTCTCCGGAATATGTAGATAAAAGCGTGCTGAATGTCAAAGACATTCTCGAATTTGCCGATACAGTAAGAATCGAAGATGTCAAAGACATTCTTGACCGTCAGATCACCATGAACTCTGCGATTTCCGATGAAGGCCTGAATCATCCGTACGGAGCACAGGTAGGCCGCACCCTTCTGAATGATTATGGCAATGACGTTAAAATCCGTGCCCGTGCCCGCGCAGCTGCCGGTTCCGATGCACGTATGAGCGGCTGTTCCCTTCCGGTTGTCATCAATTCCGGCAGTGGAAACCAGGGTATGACCGTTTCTCTTCCTGTTATTGAATTTGCAAAAGAATGGAATGTTTCTCAGGATAAACTGTACCGCGCACTCGTTGTCAGCAATCTGATCGCCGTTCATCAGAAAAAATATATTGGTAGCCTTTCCGCTTACTGCGGTGCCGTCAGCGCAGGCTGCGGCGCAGGAGCTGCCATCACCTATCTTTCCGGCGGATCGTATGAGGATGTCAGCCTGACCATCGTCAACACCATCGGAAATGTCGGCGGTATCGTCTGCGACGGAGCAAAATCCTCCTGTGCAGCAAAAATCGCATCCGCTGTTGATGCCGCAATTCTGGCTCATTACATGGGCCAGCACCACAGAAGCTTCCAGCCGGGAGAAGGTATCGTGCGGGAAGATGTCGAGGATACGATCAAGAGTATGGGATACATCGGAAGAGTCGGCATGAAAGATACCGATACGGAGATCCTGAATATTATGATCGACCGTGTGGATATTGACGAAGTTTGTAAATAACAAAAGTATTACGCTTGACAGCCATCTGGGCAGACTTGCACAGATGGCTTTTTTATGTTGCTCTTTCTATCCACCCTTAAAACCGCTACGATGCCCTCATCCGGGCAAAATCTCTCGTAAATTGTGACACACATTTTGCGGAAAACCTTTTTAACAGACTTTTTCAAACAGGCTCTGATTTTGATTTGAAAAAACGGAGGTTCTGCATTATGATAAAGTACAAGGAATCTATGTACTGGCTTTACCGCTTCCGAAAAGCTATGGTGTCTTCCTTGTGACGGATTCTGTAAAATAAACAGGAAGCAGAAAGAGAGTATCTATGAAAGTATTAGTCTTCGGTTCTTTAAATATTGATTACGTCTACTCCGTCAATCATTTTGTCCGGCCAGGTGAAACGCTTTCGGCGGATGACCGGCAGATTTTCAGCGGCGGAAAAGGGCTGAACCAGGCGATTGCTTTTGCAAAATATGGTCTGGAAACGTGGCATGCCGGCGCTGTTGGGGCGGAGGATTCTGCTCCGCTGCTGGAAACGCTGAAAGATGCTGGTGTTCACACGGATCTTGTTCTGAAAAAAGAAGGATCATCGGGACACACGATCATTCAGAATACACCGGAAGGTGAAAACTGTATTATCCTCTTCGGCGGTGCAAATCAGGAAATCACAAAGAAAGATGTAGATCATGTCTTAACCTTCGTGAAACCTGGCGATTATCTGGTTCTGCAGAATGAAATCAGTGAGATCCCTTATCTGATGGACTGCGCGCACGAAAAAGGCATGCACATTGTGCTGAACCCCTCACCCGTCAATAAAAAGATTTTCCAGATGCCGCTCGAAAAGGCCGAATATCTGATTCTGAACGAAATTGAGACCGCTGCAATTTTAAAAGAAACGGGTGCTGCCCTTGCTGAAAACGCGGATGGCACTGCTCTGCTGAACGGACTGGTTCACAAATTTCCGGATAGCAAAATTGTGCTCACCCTCGGCAAAGAAGGTTCCATGTATGGCTATCACACCAAACGCTGCGCACAGGGCATTTTCCCGGTAAAAACCGTTGATACCACAGCGGCAGGCGATACCTTTACCGGATACTTTGTCGGTGAAATCATAAACGGAAAAACACCGGAAGAAGCACTCAAAACTGCCGCCATGGCATCTGCGATTGCGGTAGGGAAAAAGGGCGCCAGCACATCGATTCCGACGCTTGCGGAAGTCAGGGACTCTTTATAAAAGATTCAGAAAATCAGCATAGCAAACATACTATAAATGTGATATAGTATTAGCACGAAACAAGATCAGTATACCAAGATATTCATATCCGTTCGCATCTTTCCGATCCTGAACTGGGCCGTACCTCGATCACCGACAAAATCCACATGAACCCGGATTACCTGTCCCACATTTTCAGTACGAAGACAGGAGCATCGCTTAGCAGCTACATCATGGATGAACGCATGGCAGCCGCAAAACGCCTGCTTGCCACCACCAGCTTCTCCCCCCAGCAGATCTGCGACCAGGTCGGAATCGCAAACGTTTCCTACTTTTACCGGCAGTTCAAGAAAAGCAGCGGGGTGACACCGCAGCAGTATCGGGAGAAGCATTTTCATGGATAATCACGAGCACCGGAGCGTGCCTGAAAAAGGCCTCCAGCGCGCAAAAAAACAGAGTGTCTTGGGATTTTTTCGTTCCCATGCACTCTGTTTCATTTCTTACCCACAAAAATCCGCCAGATCCTCTTTCAGATAATTCTGCGTCTTCTCCAGATCTTTCTCCCGGATACTCTGCATAATATCGTTATGATGCGCAATGTCCAGCGCCGGGTTTACGTTGGACCAGGTCTGCCAGTAAAACTGGGCGTAAGCGCGTTTTAAAACGTTCATGGTGCGTTCAAGCTCCTGATATGCGTAAGCATTGCCGGAAAAGGAAATCAGCTTCAGATGGAATGCTGTATTTGCCTCCCAGTGATCCCAGACGCTGTCGGTGCTCTGCTTGCATCTCTCGTCGATTTCGGCGAGCTCCGCCAGGTTTTCTTCGGTGATGTTTCCGATCGACTGACGAAGGTATCCGCCTTCAAGAACGAGACGGAAATCCAGGATATTCTGTGCCTCCTCGCGTGATACGCTGACGACCTGATAGCCGAAGCGCGGGAAGCTGCGGAGAATTCCCTCGTTGCAGAGCGTCACCAGTGCTTCACGGATTGGCGTCTTGCTGCAGCCGAATTTCTGCACAAGCTCCTGCTCATTGATAATCTGGTTCGGTTTATATTCATCGGTAAAAATGCCGTTCAAAATGGCCTGGTATACCATGTTTTTGAGACTTTCCTGCTGTTTCTTCATCCGGAAAAACTCCTCACTTTTCATATTCTCGGCGCCGCAAAAATGTGCTTCCGGCGCTGTTTTTTATCATAACAAAATTTTTTTCACTTGTAAATGTCGGATCCGACGATTTCCCGGCCTTTACTCCCCGCAGCTACAGATCATCGAATCAAAAAAAGATGTACTGCGGTAATTTTTACCCATTACCGCAATACATCCTTCTCTTTTACTCTGAATCTCAGATCACATATTCATTCGCCTTCTGCATCTGCCAGTCCACGAGGTCTGCCAGGGTGATGTTGTCCACGACGCCGTTGATGGCGTCGTTCAGTTTCTTCCAGAGCAGAACGGTGACGCACTGGTCGGCGCGGTCGCAGTCGGTGCCGTCTTCGACGCAGTCGACCGGGGCAAGGCTGCCTTCGGTCAGCCGAAGGATCATGCCTACGGTGTACTCCTCCGGCTTTCGTTTCAGGGAATAGCCGCCTGCCGGGCCGCGGACGCTTTTTACAAAACCGGCCTTATTTAAAATCGAGATGATCTGCTCGAGATACTTCTCGGAAATCTCCTGCCGCTTTGCCACATCCTTCAGGCGCACCGGCTCTCCGGTATTGTTCATCGCCAGATCCAGCATTAAGCGCAACGCATATCGTCCTCTTGTTGAAACTCTCATTCACATTTCCTCCGAATCTTTATCCTATGATTTATTGTATCCCACATTCTCTACATAATCAATGGGAAATAGGAAATTTCAACGAAGTTTCCTGTAATTCAAAAAATATGCCTCTGACACGAAACCTTGTGCCAGAGGCGTACGTTTTATTTTACTATAACCTGTTTCTTACTTCTTACTGAACTGCCTTGAATGCCTCATCCAGATCCTCGATAATATCATCGACATTTTCGGTACCGATGGAAAGACGGATGGTGTTTGGTTTGATTCCCTGATCCAGCAGTTCTTCCTCGGTGCACTGGCTGTGAGTGGTGGTTGCCGGATGGATTACCAGAGATTTTACATCGGCAACGTTAGCCAGCAGGGAGAACAGTTCCAGATTGTCGATGAAATCTTTTGCTTTCTGTGCATCGCCTTTGATTTCGAAGGTGAAGATAGAACCGCCGCCGTTCGGGAAGTATTTTGCGTACAGTGCCTGCTGCTTTGGATCGTCGGATACAGACGGATGATGTACTTTCTCAACCTGTGGCTGGCTCTCCAGATATTTTACAACCTTCAGCGCATTCTCAACATGACGTTCTACGCGGAGAGACAGGGTCTCAAGTCCCTGCAGAAGCAGGAAGGAGTTGAACGGAGAAAGCGTAGCTCCGGTATCACGAAGAAGGATCGCACGTACTTTTGTAACAAACGCAGCAGGTCCAACTGCTTTTGTGAAGCTGATGCCGTGGTAGCTCGGGTTTGGCTCAGTCAGAGATGCGAATTTGCCGGATCCCTCCCAGTCAAATTTACCGCTGTCTACGATCACACCGCCAAGAGTAGTTCCATGGCCGCCGATGAATTTGGTTGCGGAATGAACAATGATGTCTGCGCCATACTCGATCGGACGAACGAGGTATGGAGTTGCGAAGGTATTATCGACAACCAGCGGAATTTTGTTCTCATGTGCAATTTTTGCAAGTGCTTCGATATCGACAACATCAGAGTTCGGGTTTCCGAGGGTCTCGATGTAGATGGCTTTTGTGTTCTCCTGAACGGCTGCGCGGACCTCATCCAGATCAAATACATCAACAAATGTGGTGCTGATGCCGTACTGCGGAAGGGTGTGTGCCAGCAGGTTGTAGGAACCGCCGTAGATGTTCTTTGCGGATACGATGTGGTCGCCCTTCTGCGCCAGGTTGATGATGGTGTAGTTGATGGCTGCTGCTCCGGAAGCTACTGCAAGTGCCGCAACGCCGCCCTCCAGTGCTGCCATTCTCTGCTCGAAAACGTCCTCGGTCGGGTTAGTCAGACGACCGTAGATGTTTCCTGCATCCTGGAGTCCGAATCTTGCTGCTGCGTGATCGGAGTTATTGAATACGAAAGAAGATGTCTGATAAATCGGCACTGCTCTTGCTCCGGTTGCCGGATCCGGATTTTCCTGTCCTACGTGAAGCTGTAAGGTTTCAAATTTAAGATTTCTTTCTGCTCTTGTTTTTTTGCTCATGATTTTATTCTCCTGTTCTGATTGTCTTTTTTATTTTCGTTTTTCTATTATTTGTCGGAACCGGTCGTCATTCTGTCTGTCCCCTGCTGCGAAGCGGCTCCGTTTTGATTCTGGATTTATCTGCTTACGCTGCAACACATGACATCATAGATCACGATTCGATTCTCTGCGAAAACTGCTCTCATTGACTTCGCTTCCTCTCGCTTTTGTGATATTTCCTATCTGTTTACAAGGGATATTATAGCGGCTGTCTTCTGTTTTGTCTAATACAGAAAAATAATGGCTGGTTATAGGTTTTTCCTATATCATATCTTTACTGCCATTGCACTTTCTTTTGAATTTCCTATACCCGGTTTGCAAACGCAAATCAATTTTTATAGTACAAACTCTTTATACTTCCGGATCTCCTCCAGATACTGCAGTCCCATCGCACTGATCGACATTCCTTTTCTGGAAACGTAGCCGATCATCATATTTTCATCCGCGTGAAGCGGCACCGCACGGTAATCGCTGCCGTTCAGCTCCTCGCAGATGATTCCGGAACAGAGTGTATACCCGTTCAGGCCGACCATCAGGTTCAGCATCGTTGCACGGTCGTTTGCCTTGATAATTCGTTTGTATTCATACGTAGAAAGCACTTCCTCCGCCAGGAAAAATGAGTTGTTGCTTCCCTGGTCAAACGACAGACACGGATATTCCTTCAGTTCCTCCATGGTGATCTCAGTCTTGTCCGCCAGCGGATGATCCTTCCAGAGGTAGACGTATGTTCCGCAGGAAAATAGGTCGTGGAACTCCAGGTTATTATCCTTCATCAGCTTGTTCAGCACTTTCACATTGAAATCATTCCGATACAGGATGCCGAGTTCACTCTTGAAGTTCTTCACATCCATCAGCACATCGTACGTTCTCGTCTCGTAAACGGCAAACTCGTATTCATCCATGCCGAACTGTTTCACCAGCTCCACGAATGCCTTCACGGCAAAGCTGTAATGCTGCATCGACACACTGAATTTTTTCTTGCCTTTCGTGCGGTAAACATAGCGGTTTTCGAGAAGCTGATACTGATCAGTAACCTGGCGCGCGTAGCCTAAAAACTCCTCGCCTTCCGGGGTCAGCACCGTTCCGTGGCTGCTGCGCTTGAACAGTTCAATTCCAATCTCCTTTTCCAGCTCCTTAATCGCGCCCGAGAGGCTTGGCTGTGAAATATAGAGTGCCTTCGCCGCCTCATTCATCGATCTGGAATCCGCGGCCTGGATTACGTAGCGAAGCTGTTGTAGTGTCATAAGTAAAGTTCCCTTTCTGGTATAATTTGATATACGAAACTGCCATTCGCGGAGGGGAGAGTTCCGCGGATGGCAGTTTACACATTTATGCATGATGTCTCGATTCAGAGCATACCGCTCTCAATCTTTATTTTGCAAACAGAGGGGTAGAATAGTATCTGTCTCCATTGTCCGGCAGAAGCACAACAATAGTTTTGCCCTTGTTCTCTTCGCGTTTTGCCAGCTGAATTGCCGCATACAGCGCTGCGCCGGAGGAAATTCCTGCAAGAATAGCTTCCTCGGCTGCCAGATATTTTCCGGTCTCGAAAGCATCCTCATTTTCTACCTTGATGATTTCGTCGTAAATACTGGTATTCAGAGTCTCCGGCACGAAACCTGCGCCGATTCCCTGGATTTTATGCGGTCCGGAAACACCCTCAGACAGTACCGGTGAGGATGCCGGCTCTACTGCTACAATTTTTACTTCCGGTTTTTTCTCTTTTAAATACTCACCCGTTCCGGTGATCGTTCCGCCGGTGCCGACACCTGCAACGAAGATGTCAACCGCTCCGTCGGTATCTTCCCAGATCTCCGGACCTGTTGTCTTTTTGTGGGTTGCCGGGTTTGCCGGGTTCACGAACTGGCCTGCGATAAAGCTGTTAGGGATCTCTTTTGCAAGCTCATCGGCTTTCTCGATCGCACCCTTCATACCCTTTGTTCCGTCCGTCAGAACAACCTCTGCGCCGTATGCTTTTACAATGTTGCGGCGCTCTACGCTCATGGTTTCCGGCATCGTAAGGATCATACGATACCCTTTTACGGTAGCTGCCGCTGCCAGTCCGATTCCAGTGTTTCCGGAAGTCGGCTCAATGATAACGGAACCTTCTTTTAAGAGACCTTTTGCCTCAGCATCCTCAATCATCGCTTTTGCGATACGGTCTTTGACGCTTCCTGCCGGATTGAAGGATTCTACTTTTGCGATCAGTTTCGCCTGCAGTCCTTCTTTTTCTTCAATTCGTTTCAGTTCTACCAGCGGAGTTTTTCCTACAAGATCCAGAATGCTGTCATATACCTTTGCCATCGTTGATTTCCTCCTTACTTTTGCTCGCTTTTTCTCTATTTCCCTATTTCCTATTGAGTTTGTATGTTTTAAGTTGTTTCCATCTTATTCCAATCGTTTTAAAATGTCAACACATTTCACTGATATGATCAGAAAAGATGGTTAGAGCAGACCTGCAAGCGCAATACTGACCGCCATTCCGACCAGGGAAGAGAGCAATGCACCCGCCAGTGTGTACCGCGTTTTTTTGATGTGGACCGCTCCGAAATAGACCGCCATCGTATAAAAAACCGTCTCCGTGCACGACATCATAATCGAAGCCGCCCGTCCGGCAAAGGAGTCACAGCCCGCCTCTTTGTAGAGATCCAGCAGAAGACCCACCGCCGCGCTGTTGGAAAAGAGACGCACAACACCGAGCGGTACCAGCGCAGACGGGATTCCCGCCGGTTCCAGCACGGTTCCAAGCAGTTTTCCAAATTCCTCCAGAAATCCCGATGACCGCAGAACACCGACCGCTGCCATCAGCCCGATCAGAGTCGGCACAATACCGATCACTGTCCGCATGCCGTCCTTCGCCCCGTTCAGAAAATCGCCGAACACATCCTGTTTCATCAAAAGCCCCAGTCCGACCACATAAAAAATCAGCACGGGAACCATCAGATCTGAAAGCGCCGAAAGAAAACGCAAAAAATCCCCTCCCCAGAAAAATCCTATCAGATACACTCCGATACAATTTATTCCGCGGGCGGGGATTTATGTAATTTTATTTCACTTTAATCTGAAACAGACGCGCCATATACGTCTCCGGGAAGTGAATCTGCAGCGTCTTGCTGTAGTCATCGTAATGGAACACATCACCGCATGCTTTCGGGTAAATGCAGGAAACCTCCAGCTCTTTTCCCGGGAATGCACGGTCAAGCGGAACCTCAAAACCGGCCTCTCCGCCGCGTCTCCACACACCAAGATAAATTACATCTCCCGGCACACGGATTCCGGCTGCGAGGTGTTTGTCTTCATTGTCTGCCCATCCCATCGGCCAGAACGGAACGCCGTCCTTGATGCCGCTGCGGATCTCTTTGTAGCAGTCAATTCCCTCTTTTACAAGTTCAAACCGCTCCGGCGAAATTTCTGCGAGATGGCCGCTTTGGTGAATACGAAGCAGCAGCGCATTTACCATATTGAAAATAACTTCCTCTTTTGTGCCGTCCCGCAGCGGATATGACCAGATCGCCGCCTGCTCCGGCGTCACGCCGATGGCTGCATTCGCCGAAATCGTCGCATAATTGCGGTAATCCTCCTGATCGCTCGTCGACTGAATGCTGTTTCGCGCCAGCATCGCATAGTCCATCCGAAGACCGCCGCTCGAGCAGTTCTCAATGACAAGATCCGGATACTTTTTGTAGATGCCATCCAGCCATGCCAGATACGCTCTCTCATGCTCCAGAAGACCGTCTCCAAAACTGTCTGCATCCACTTCCGTACCAATACCAGGCTCAATATTGTAGTCCATCTTGATATAGCCGACACCGTAGTCCCGTACCACACGGTCGATGACTTCGGTCACATGCTCAATCACAAGCGGATGACGGAAATCCAGCTGATAACGGCTTCTGTCATACACACGCTTGCCGTGGCGCAGGAAGAAGCACTCATCCGGCAGAATGGAAGCCTTCTTACAGTTGATACCCATAACCTCCAGCTCCAGCCAGACACCAGGAATCATGCCCTTCGAATGAATATAATCCGTCACCTCACGCACTCCATTCGGAAAGCGCTTTTTACTCTCCTGCCACTCACCGACACTGTCCCACCAGTTGCCGTCCGCATACCAGCCGGCATCAATGACAAAATACTCACATCCGGCCTTCTCTGCCGCATCCACCAGCGGGAACTCTTTTTCTGTGGTCGGATCTCCAAACAGACAATTCATATAATCATTGAAAATAACCGGCAGATTTTCATTATCTTTGTTCGGACGGCGGATCTTTCTGCGGTACTTCGTCAAAGTACCAATCGCTTCCTCGAAATCATCATGACCTACGCCGACAGCCACCGGAACCGTTGTAAAGGAATCTCCCGGCTTCAGGTTCTTCGACCAGTGTGACTGAATCTCTGTCGGACCGCTCACCGCCAGATAAAAATGGCAGTTCTGATCTCCGATCTCATAATGCCAGGAACCACTGTGGTCAATCTCAAAAAACAGACTCGAATCTGCCGCACTGTTTCCAATATATCCCATCGGCACATATTCCTTCGCCGACCAGTTGCCCGTATTCGTAATCTCAATCGTCTTCGAAGTTCTCTGATAATTATGCGGCTGCGTCTGCGCCATGCCAAGATCTGCAAACCGGTACTTCTTCACCGTCAGCTCCTTCTGCCATCCATTGTGAACCACAACCATCGACATCTTGTCATCCGAGCTGACAAGCTCTGGAATTCCCTCTTTCTGTTCCTTCTCAATACCCCAGTAACTAAAACTCGAAATGTACTCCAGTGTCTGGTCTTCCTTTCCTTCGTTCGTCACTGTATTGTACATTCTCGCAACCGGAATCCCATCAAAAAACTGCATCACAGACTCCACCTTCGCGCCCGTCACATCATCCGACTGCACAATCCGAAGCAGATCCCCGTTCTCATTTCTCTCCTCCGAAATCGAATCAAACTTCAGCATAAAGCCCGGAGCCGTCACAATATACTTATTTCCATGCTTCTCATACGGCCGGTTATACCCCGAAAAATTCACCTGCACCAGCTGGAAGCTCTCCTTAATCTGAGCTTCCCGCATTCCTTCCATCATCCACACTCCATCCGGCTTCCGGCAAAGATTCTCCGCGTCAAACGGTGCATGTGAAAAATGAAACAGCTTCAGCTGATTCTCTTCCGTCACCCCAAACACAATATGAATTCCATTCACATCATAACAAATCAGCTCTGCCTTGATCGGGGTCTCAATCCTGCTCGTCCATTTCTGCATCTTAAAAACCCTCCTTTGGAAATTTTTCTCATATTTCCAGCATATAACTTGTCCCCTTTAAAGTCCAGCACATTCTTGCTTTTTCCATCCTATTCTTTTCAACCATCTTGCGCCGATCCGCCCTTCAGGCGGATCCAGACTTTCCTCCCGTTCTCACTCCCAGCTCACGCGCCAGCCATTATTTCACAACCCCAAACGTCGCAATCTCAAACTCCAGGAGTGTCACATGATACACCCCGTTCTCATCCGGGCAAAGTACCTCACCCTTCTCTTCCACTACATTACTGCGGTAAACCTCTTTCATCCAGCTCCCCTTTCGGAAGGAAAGTACCTCATCCTGCGGCATATTGTTCACAAACCGCACAAACAGATCGTCCTTTGCAAGTCCCTTCTTAAACGCCGTCAGATGAATTCCTTCCCCTTCAAAGCGGAGGAAGCTCATTTCCAGCGGCATCTCGCCCGATACGAGTTCCGGTTTTACCTGACCCGGCTTTCTGAGCCATGCCTTTGAAAGACCGGCCTGTGCTGCTGTCAGATCCTGCTGGAATGCGTAACCCTCGGTAAATGCCTCGCCCGTCTTACCGGCTGCATACGGCACAACTTCAAACTCCAGGGTAAACGTTCCGATCTGCTGCGCCTTTGGCGTCGGGAAATAACCCCAGTCACCCATCTCCGCAACGGAGCGAAGCAGCGTTACCGCAATCGCATTCTCCTCATCCGCCAGAACCTCATATTCATACAATCCGCGGTTTGCCACAAGAAGACCATTTGTCTCATCTTCCATTGCAGCAAAACACTGCTGTCTTTCACATCCGCAGGGATTCGTCCAGGTATCATTATGACGGTTATTTCTCTTTACAACCTCAAAGGCAGAATCTGCCAGATGCGTAGACGTATTCAGACCCGTCGGCATTACAACGCGGACTCTGTGATCCTTTGCCTGATTACAGATCGTCGTTGCGACATGCAGACCTTTTCCCGATTTTTCCAGTGTCAGAACCGTCTTTACTTCCATCGGAACCAGTTCCTTCGAACGGTTTGCCACACGCGTATATGGGTCAATACACATCTCACGCTGTCTCTGCAGTTCCTCTCCCATACCAGACGGAATCATCATTTCGTGACAGATCTCAACTACCGTGCGGAATGTATTTTTCTCCACACAGCGAATCTCAGCTTTCATGCCTTTCGTTGTGATTGTCTGTTTTCCAGAGTCCTGAATATAAATATATTCATTTCCCATATCTCCGGTATCTTCATAGAATCCCAGATTTTCATACGTTCTTCCGGTTTCCTTATTCAGAATCTGGTAGGAACCGTCCTCATTGACCGTAACTTTCAGGTTTTCATTTTCCAGAACACGCTCATTCGCAAAATCTGCAGAGGTTTCCTGGTTCTGATCCGGCTCTGCCTGCTCCAGATAATATGTTGCATATCCCATCGCCGGAACTTCTGCCTCAAACGTTACCAGCACCTTCTTTGCCATATATGGCTGACGGAACCGGTCATCCGGCAGATCGTACCCGAAGGAAATTCCTGCATTTTCGATTTTTGCCGGAACTGCATTTCCGTTTGCATCGCGAAGCACCAGATTTGGCATTTCTACAGCCTCCGCCGCCTCATAACCATCCCATACAAACAGATTGTAATCGCGGAACAGGTGCAGTTCTTTTGCAATGACCTGTTTTTTCGCGGTGCCAGAAGTATTCCATACAACGAACGGAATCTTTTCGCTGTTTCCAGGAAGTGCCGCGGTATTCACCTGATCGGTCAGATATTCTACACTCTCATCGTAAATCGCATCCGCCACCTGTCTGCTCTTCGCAAAGCGGGTTTTCATTTCTTCATTTACTTCATCGACGCTGCAGCCGCAGATGCTGTCATGCGGATGATTCTGCATCAGCTTTTTCCAGCTGTAAATCATCTGGTCTTCCGGGTATGCTTTGCCAAGCACCTCTGCCATGGCTGCCGCCGGTTCTGCTTTCCGCTCCAGCGCTGTTTCGCCGGCACGGTTGTCCACTTTCAGTCCCATCCAGGAAGAAGCGGTGTTTGCCAGGGTCCATCTTCCGTCTGTTTCCTGGCTTGTCAGCTCGCCCTTTACCGTAGAGAAATTCTCGGAAATTTCTTTTTCCATTGCCTTTACATAGGTTTTGAAATCCGAATGAATAAATTCAATGTCCGGGTACAGTTTCCGTGCGACACGGATTGCCTCGGTAATGTCCTTCTGCAATGGCTGATGGTCGCATCCGTTCATCATCAGAAGCTGATGTGTTGCCGCAAATCTTCTCGCATCGGCCAGTTTTTTGTCCCAGTAAACTTTTGCTTCTGCCTCATCCACCGGAACCTCCACTCCGTTGTTATACCAGTTTGCAAACAGAATACCCGGCAGTTTCGTTCCGTCCGGGGATGCCCACATCATTTCGGAATACGTGGACTCATACTGTCCTCCGGTTACCTCATTATTCGGTCCGATCGGTTTTACGCCGCGTCCGAACACAACCGCATCCATGCCCGCCTGCTTCAGCACCTGCGGCATCTGTCCCGCATTTCCGAATGCATCCGGGAAATAACCGACATTTCCGATCGCTCCGTAACGCGCTGCTTCCTGCATGCCGACCTGAAGATTGCGGACACATGCCTCACCGCTGGTCAGAAACTCATCCTGCAGAATGTACCACGGGCCAGTCTGGATTTTTCCTTCACGGACGCATTTTTCCACCTGCTCGCGTTTTTCCGGGCGCACTTCCAGGTAATCGTCCAGGGCAATCGTCTGTCCATCCAGGAAAAATCCGCCAAATTCCGGATCGTTCTCTGCTTTTTCCAAAATATTGTCTACCAGCTCAATCAGTTTCATTCTGTGTTTTTCAAAAGACTGATACCACTCTCTGTCCCAGTGGGAATGGGAAATAATATGAACAGTTGTTTTCATGATGTGTTTCCTCCTGTTATAAAAATGATTTTCAAACTTAAAACTCTTTCTATTTAAGTCTTGTTCCTGTATTGCCGTGTTGATTTGATATATCATATCATAAAAAAACGCAATGCTTCTGTCAAGTATTTCTACGTTTTTCCATGATTTTATATCATTTTCTTTTTATTTGATATATTATTTTTAGTTTGACTTATCTTTTTCCCGAGATTATAATACAAAGCAAGTCGATATCACACTTTTACAAATACAGTTGTCACCAATCATACTATTTGAGGAATTTTACAGACATGGATAGAAATAAAAGAATAACGAAACCCAAATATGAAATCATCAAAGAAGCTCTTTTAGAGCGCATCCGCACCGGACAGTTTTCTTCCGATGCCGTGTTCTGCACGGAAAAAATGCTCTCGGAGCAATATGAGGTAAGCCGCATCACAGCAAAGCGGGCGATTGAAGATCTGGAACAGCAGGGAATCCTGTATCGAAAACGCGGCGTTGGAAGCTTTGTCTCGCAGAAAATCCCACCGGTTTCCTCCTCCGCATCAGAAACCGACAGCAAATCAAAAATGGTTTCCCTGCTGCTTCCCTTTGCCACAACACAGGGAAACATTTCGGAAACGATTGGTTCCTTAAGTGCCGCACTGGCGGAAAAAGGATACTTTTTAAGCATTCATATCACCGGCTCTTCCTCTCCGAAGGAACGTGCCACACTGGAACTGCTCCGTTCTCAGAATATCGCCGGACTTGTCTACTATCCCAAGCGTGACAATATCCACCTGGAACAGTTAAACGATTTCCTGTTTGCAAACCGCCCGGTTGTCATCATCGACAAGCAGACCGACTGTCCGTATTTAAACAATGTTGTCTGCGACAATTACGATGGCGGACGGCAGCTCACCCGTCACCTCCTGGAACAGGGGCATCGCAACATTGCCTTTTTCACAACAGCTCCCCTTTCCGAAACCTCGTCGGTCCGTGATCGTTTCGGCGGATTTTTGCACGAAATAAAAGCCGCCGGAATCATGCCCGATTCCCGGCAGCTTATCACCTGGCCACATGCACTTTCTACAGAAGATGCCCTTTCAACAGAAATCACACCTTTTCAACAGCAGCTCCTTATCCTGCGGCAAAATGGAATTACTGCACTTCTCGCAGAAAATGACCAGGTTGCCGAACTCATCTTTCTTGCCTGCCGTACCATCGGCCTTAGGATTCCGGAAGATCTCTGTCTCTGTGGTTTTGATGACACGAGTCTCAGTCGAAGTCTTGAAATTACCTCTATTCATCAGGACTTTGAAAGCATCGGACGGGAAGCCAGCCGGATTCTCCTTTCCGCACTGGAAAACCCTGCGGCGGAACCGGAAAAAATTGTACTGCCGGTGACACTTGTTCCCCGGGCATCCTCGCTTCGAATGATAAAAACAGAATCCTAAAACCAGATCATTTTTCATCTGAATTTTCTTCCAGAAATTTTCGGATCTTCTCTGGCGGCAGCAATGCATAAATACTTTTATGGAATGTTGCCGCCACTTCCAGTTCTCCGTAATATCCTGTACGCACATCACAATTTCCCTGGAATGCCTCCCGCAGTGTCGCATTCAGCGCTGCTCCCTCATCACTGTCCATAAAATCTTTCAGCATCCGGCAGCAGGTGTGCGTGTTTTCATAATAGCGGCGGTATGCCGGATGAAATTCCCGCATCCATCCGCTCACGGATACACAGAACAACGCCGTCGGATGGATCACCGGCTGATAAAGAAGACGCCATTTTTCCTGCTGTACTGGATCTGCCGCAAACGCAAGCAAAGAAACTTTCAGCTCTTCCATAAAACCCGGATAATCTTCCTCCGTCAGAGAGATAATTTTCTGATTGCGCAGATACTGGTTGATATTCGTCGCATCAATCTGCTCCGGAGAAATGTACTGTAAATAACGGGACATCATTTTCAAATCCGTACCTGCGTGCTCAATCGTATGCTGTGTGATTTTCTGCCACAAAAACTGCTGATATTCCGTAACCGGCGTATCCAGATATGCCATCCACAAATACTGTGCCAGCAGCCGGGCATCCCGGGATTCCATCTGATTCCGGGTAGGATCTTCCGGGCAAAAATCGGTATCTGCAAGCATCCCCGCAAGCTGGTCAAGCGACTGGCACACAGGAAGCTGTCCGCTCAGACGATCCATTTCGCTGATCGTCTGCTGAATGGTAAGCATCTGCGACTGGAGTGCATTCAGCTGTTTATGCAGATAAAATGGTGTTGTGCGCGGCTTGTGAAGAATCGCGCGGATATCCGCCAGTGAAAGTCCTGCCTCGCGCAACTTGCGGATGATAAAAAGTTTTTGAATATCTGCTTCTGAAAAATCATGGTAACCGTTATGTTCATCAACAACAGGCGAGATCATCTTCTGATCGATATAATAATAAACCGTCCTCCTGGACAATCCTGTTTTTTTGATTACTTCCTGAATTCTCATTGTTGCACCCCGTTTTTCCTTTTGTCCAGTCATTCCCCCGCATTCTGACTGTTTCTCTTTTTTTCACTCTTTTTCTTTCTGTTTTTCCGCTTTTTTCGTTTTGATTTTATAAAAGCATACACCTGGTGTATACTTTTGTTTCCTATTATATCCTGTTTTCCCTCAAAAAGCCACGTAACAATTCTCTTTTTCCATAGAAATCTTCTGCTTTTGAGAAAAGAATGCTGTTTATTTCTGAAAAAATTTGCATTGACTGTCCACCAACGATATCCCGTATAATAAAGGAAAAGATTTGCAACAAAATTTAAGAGAAAGGAAATATCCCGTTTTTTGTATTCTCCAAAACGAATCGTCATTCAGAGTCAAATGATTTTTCATGCAAAATTCATTTTTCTCCGAATCGTTAAAAAAATAAAAACTACAGCCTGCATAATCAGTTTTCATTGATACGAAAAAACGGGATCGGGTGAATGGTATGATGTTAAAAGATAAAGTTGCAATTGTTACCGGCGGAACCAGAGGAATCGGCTATGCCATTGTGCACAAATTTCTGCAGAACGGCGCGAAAGTCGTCCTGTTCGGATCCCGGGAAGAGACCGTTGCAAAAGCGGTTGCATCTTTAAAAGAAGAAAACCCGGACTGGGAAGTTTCCGGTGCATGGCCAAAGCTAACCGATGCAGCTGCCATGGTAGATGAGATCAACAAAGTCAAAGAAAAATACGGCAAAATCGATATTCTTGTGAACAACGCCGGTGTCTCAGACAGTACACCAATTGACAAGTATACCGCAGAGCGCTTTGCCAGTGTCATGGATCTAAATGTCAACGCCATGATGAACGGCATCCTTCCAACCGTTGCTATTATGAAAGAACAGGGCGGCGGCTGTATTTTAAATACCAGCTCAATGGTCAGCATCTGCGGCCAGCCGGGCGGCGTTGCCTATCCATCCAGTAAATATGCGGTCAACGGTCTGACCTGGTCCCTCGCACGGGAACTTGGTCCTTTCCATATCCGTGTAAACGCGGTTGCACCTGGCATCACCCGTACCGATATGGTTGCCGCACTTCCAAAAGAAATGATTGATCCACTCATCAACCGCATTCCTCTTCGAAGAATTGGTGAGGCAGAAGACATTGCAAACGCATTCCTCTTCCTGGCAAGCGATATGGCTTCGTATGTAACCGGAGAAATTCTTTCCGTGGATGGGGCGATGAGATCCTGATTTATTTTTCATCCAGTTGTACACCATTTTCTGATTTTGGGGTTATCTGCGTAAAATCTATAGTTTTTTGACACTTCCCACAGCTAAAGCAGGGGGATTCTTGTTTCTTCCACTACTGCATTGGCAAATACCTTACGGTACTGCAATGTCTTACACAGTGTCCACAAGCTATATTTATCCTGTTCCCGCATGCCCTGCGGTACAGTTTTTTATCTTCATGCAGACTGCATCTGCAGTCCTTTCTTTAGAATATTGATGCCTGCATTCGTATCCCGGTTATGAACTGCATGACAGATTGGACACTCCCAGATACGAATGCGCAGATTTTTCACCAGCGGATTCTGATATCCGCATGCACTGCAGGTCTGGCTGCTTGGATACATGGTTGGCACCCTGCGGAGTTCATTGCCATACCAGACAGCTTTGTACTCCAGCATTTCAAAAAACTTTGCCCACGAAACACTGGCTATGGATTTTGCCAGTTTATGATTCCGGATCATTCCCTTCACATGCAGGTCTTCGATGCAGATGGTTTGGTTTTCACGCACCAGCATCGTTGACTGCTTCTGCAGGAAATCATTCCTTTGATTCGTTACTTTCTCATGTACCCGGGCAACTCGGATCCGCTGCCTATTGCGGTTATGGGAACCTTTCTGTTTTCGGGAAAGTCTGCGCTGTTCTCTTACAAGCTTTTGCATCGCGCGTTCCAGATATTTTGGATTCGATACGGTATTTCCGTTACTGTCAGAATAGAATGTTTTGATTCCAACATCAATCCCAATCGTTCCACCCTGATTGGGGCGTGGTTCCGGTTCAAAGTCAATGGTATGAATTGCAGGACGATTATTATATCCCTTGTCTGATACTTTCCGAAGAAGAAACGCAGCCTATCGGACTGTGGGGACAACGCCACAAGCAGTACCTAAAGGAACATAAACACCTCCTTTACACTACAATGCTTATTGAGGGTACATTGAACTCTTACCTTGCCGACATTGACAAACAGGCACAGGAACGCTTGCTCCTGCTGACAAAGCAAATTGCAGAGCAGGAAAATGTTACCGAACAACTGAAAGCCGACAATGCTATGTTGTGGGTGCAGAAAATGAATGAAATTCAGTCCAGAGTTAGAGAAATCATTTACAACGAGATTATCTACGCATAGTAAGAATTAGGGCGGTAAGCCAGCTTTTGGCTTACTGCCCTTGTCTGCTCATAAGCAAAATAAAGAAATACCGTCAATGGCAGTGTTTGCACTGTTCATCAAGACCATTGACGGTATTTCTTGTTTTGCTATTTAAAAATATTTTGAAATAGCCATTGAAAAACGAATGCTAAACTGATATAATCTATTTAAAAATTATTTGAAATAGATTAGGGCGTGGAAGATTGGCTATAAATGAAGTGTTAGCTGCTTTAGCAGACGATACTCGTCGAAAAATTCTGCTAAAGTTACAGGAAGGAAAAATAAGCTCAGGCGATTTAGCTATCGCATTGGATATGACACCACAGGCATTGTCCTATCATTTATCAAAGCTAAAAAAGGCAGACTTGATTTACGAAACTCGATATAAAAATTTTATTTACTATGAATTAAATTTATCTATCCTTGATGAAACAATTATGTGGATAAGTAAATTACGTGGAGGTCAACAATGAAAAAGAAAAAAATCATTTTTTATAGTCTTATGTTTTTGCCATTGATAGTTGTTTTGATTGCCTTACATTTCTTACCAGAGCGAATTCCAGCTCATTATGATTTTAATAATCAAGTAACACGTTGGGGCAGTAAATACGAAACATTAATTTTCCCTGTGATCACAGTTTTATTTGGCTACTTTATGCTTGGTATGGCTAAATTCTCTTCAAAACAAGAAGAAAATGGGAGTAACAACGAAAATGTATGTATTGTGGCAGGAATTGTATCTCTTACACTTTTTAACGCTATGATAGGTTATTTCTTGTATGCTGATTTCAATTCGATTGAAAATCTTTCTTCAATTGCACTTGATATTAATCAACTTTTATTTGGACTGCTTGGTGTTGCAATGATTATATTAGGCAATATTATGCCAAAACTACGAATGAACTCAATCGCAGGACTGAGAACAGTATGGAGTATGAAAAATGAAACAACGTGGAAAAAAAGCCAACGCTTTGGCGGTATTTCATTTATTGTAGGCGGGGTTATTATAATCATAGTATGCTTTTTAACGAAAGGCTTTTCTTGTTTCTGGTGGACAATGGGCATCGTAGCAATTCTTTTGATTATTGACACCTACTATACCTACACATTATCCAAAAAATATTGATATAGTAATACGTGTTTATTGAAAACTTTTATATGTATTTATCAAACACCCTGCAAAATGTAAAAATCTTGCAGGGTGTTCTACTGTCAAAATATATGTAAGACCGCAAGGCAGGTCGCCCTGCGGTGATGTTTCCTATGTCGTGATTATCTGTCCCTGTCTTGGGATTTCTTTCTCTGCTTCGGCTGAGAGTTCTGTTTCCCCTCTTCCTGAAGCTGTCTGAGCCTGTTTCGCACACTTTGTCTTTCGGGCGGTCTGTGCTGTTTCTCGGCAGGTTTCTGTCCGTTCTTAACTGCCTGCTCCCATTCTGCAAGGTCTTGGTTATACTGTGTCACAATAGCCTCTGCTTTGCGGTAAGTTTTCATAAATGCCTGTACATCAGGATAACCGTCATCGGTCAGAATATCGGGGAGTTTATCCAGTTTTTCATCAAGTTCGGCTTCGATCTGCTGTATCTGTTTTTCCAGAGCTTTTCGTTCCTTACCCTTGAAAATACCCGTTGTTTCCGCAAGCTGCTGTCGCAGATTCGGGAGTGTGACCTCCTGTATCTTCTTGATTGCTTTCGCCTGTTTCTGTACCTTTAGCATAAGGGTCTGCATTGTGCGGAACTCGTCCATATCCATATTGAGGACTGGCTTGGGTGGCATATCCTTTTCACGGATGATGGCTTGCAGAAATTCCTTTGCCTTGCCTACGATACCTCGGAACAGGTTTGGAAGCCAACCGTTTTCACGGATGGACTGACCGGCTTTGTCGTGGATTTCGGTCTGCTTGATTTCCAGTATCTTTGCTTCTTCAATGCCCGATATGAGAGCCAAATCCGCTGTTCTGTTCCATTCCTGCCTTGCGGTGTTATCTGCTTCGATTTCGGCAGCCTTGGGATTGTTCTTACCTATCTTTTTTGTGGGGAGATACACGCTGTTCTTATCAAACACTTTCTGACGTAGTTAGAAAAACAACATCACCACTCCCAGCGCACAAAGCAAAATTCCCGTCACGCGGTTCAACATTTTCACATTTGCCCCGTTGGCCCATTTCGCTCCAATCTGTGCAAAGACCAGGGTACTGATGACACAGGCAATCAGAATTGGAATGTCCGGCGCGCCGCCGATATAAAAATGAGAGATTGCACCGGTCAGAGCTGTAAAGGTCATAATAAAGACGCTCGTTCCAACTGCTGTTTTCAGCTCATATCCGAGCACGCTTGTCAGCACCAGAAGCAGCATCATGCCACCGCCTGCTCCGACAAATCCACAGATAAATCCAATCACAACACCGCAGAGAATCGACTGCTGGATTTTCTGTTTTTCTGATTTGTTTGCCTGTACTTCTTTCGTCGTCATGATCGGACGGATGATAAATTTCAGTCCGACAAACAGTGTCATCACTTTCGAAAATCCGCCCATGGTTCCATTTGGCACAAGCGAAGATACGAAGCTGCCGACCAGTGTAAAAATCAGAACAGATATCAGCATAATCACGCCGTGGCGGATATCAATGTTTTTATTCTTTTTATAAGTCCAGGCACTTACTCCTGATGCCAGCACATCCGATGCCAGCGCAATGCCAATCGCCTGATAAGCCGGCATGTGTAAAAAGGTAATCAGCATCGGTGAAACAACGGCCGCTGCGGAGAGTCCCGCAAGTCCCGTGCCAAGGCCGGCGCCAAGACCAGCCACAATACATACGATAAGTTGTGTTATTGTCATAGTTTTTCTGTCATCCGCTTAGATCCGTTGCACTTTTCCTGTACTTTGCCATTTAGGGGCAGATGACTGTTTTCCTCCTCTTTCTGTTTTTGTTTTGTCTTATTTTTCTATTATGTTCTTCTCTCTGGCTTTCAGCGTTTTTATTTTTCCGTCACGTTCCTCCGAATCAGCTCGCATAATCTGAGAAATTCTTCCCTGTCTTCTCTGGAAATTCCGGAAAACAACGATTCTCCAAACGCTCTCTGGCAATCCTGTCCAAAGCGGATAATTTCTGATGCACTTTCTTCTAGCTTCAAATGCACTTTCTTGCGATCCGCCGCATCTGTTTCTTTTTGAATGTATCCTTTTTCACACAGCTTGTTCACTGCCAGTGAAACATGCGATTTCTGCATTTTCCGCACACGCACAATATCCACTGCAAGATCAAACTGGCTGTTATTCGCAAGAAACAGCAGAACATCCACTTCCGCAGCTGACAGATCATAACGCACCATGACCTTTTTTCGGTACTGGTTGTATTTTCGTTCTACCTCCACTGCAAATTGCCATTGTTCATCAAACATACTTTTTCACCTTCTTTTTTAACTTGATATTCTTATTTGTTCTATTTTGAACTTTTTTGTATAATAGTTCTTTTTTGAACATTTGTCAAGGAGTGTACACGGAAAACGTTCGAACTTATAAATCTAAAGTATTTTTATAAAGTGCAGAAAATTATATTCTTGACTCTATAATTATTGTAGGGTTTACTATAATCGTAACATTCTACAACAGGAGGTTTCCCTATCATGGAACGAAACTTAACAACCGGCAGTATCTGGAAAAATATTTTCTATTTTTCGCTGCCTTATCTCTTATCGTATTTTCTGCAGACGCTCTACGGCATGGCAGATCTTTTCATCATCGGTCAGTTTGACGGTGCGGCCGGTACAACAGCCGTTTCCATCGGCAGTCAGGTTATGCATATGATTACCGTTATCATCGTGGGACTTGCCATGGGAACGACTGTCAGCATCGCGCAGGCCGTCGGCGCAAAAGATAAAAAGCAGGCATCACGCTGCACAGGAAATACCATCACTTTATTTCTCGGTGTTTCCGTCGTGCTGATGGTAATCCTGCTTCTTCTGGTAAAGCCGATCGTACTTGTGATGTCCACACCATCCGAAGCCGTTTCCGGCACCGTCGCTTATCTGACGATCTGTTTCATTGGTATTCCATTCATCACCGCGTATAATATCATCAGTTCCATCTTCCGTGGACTTGGTGATTCGAAAAGCCCGATGTACTTCATCGCAGTCGCATGTGCGGCCAATATCGCACTCGACTATCTCTTTATGGGCGCCCTGCATCTTGGTCCATCCGGTGCCGCGCTTGGAACCACGCTTTCCCAGACACTCAGCGTCATTCTGGCACTGATTGCGATCCGCAAACGTGATACTGGCATCCGTCTTACCCGGTCGGATCTCTCCCCTCAGACAGCTGTGATGGGACAGATTCTTAAAATCGGTGTTCCGATCGCCCTGCAGGATGGTTTTATTCAGATCGCCTTTATCATCATTACCATCATCGCTAACCGGCGCGGTCTGGAAGCAGCGGCTGCAGTCGGTATTGTAGAGAAAATCATCAGCTTCCTGTTCCTGATTCCATCTTCCATGCTTTCCACTGTTTCGGCGCTCGGCGCGCAGAACATCGGTGCTGGAAAGCAGAAGCGTGCCGAACAGACCATGTGGTGTGCTGCACTGATTGCTGTCGTTTTCGGACTGATCGTCGCTATTACGATTCAGTTTATTTCCGTTCCTGTGGTCGGTCTTTTCACAACAGATGCGGAGGTTGCACGCCTCGGCGGTCAGTATATCCGCGGTTATATCTGGGACTGCATTTTTGCTGGAGTCCACTTCACCTTCAGCGGCTATTTCTGTGCCTGCGGACGGTCGGAATTTTCCTTCCTGCACAATATCATTGCCATTCTGCTTGTTAGAATCCCCGGTGTGTATCTGACTTCCATCTGGTTCCCGGACACGCTGTTCCCGATGGGCATTACAACGGCATGTGGATCTCTGACCTCTATTATCCTCTGCCTGCTGGTGTTTCGGTACTTAAAGAAGAAACCGATTCGTACTGCTGTATAAATTTTCTTTGGAGATATCTTTATGACAGACGATCGCAGGAAATCACCTTAATTGACAACGGAATGACAAGCGATCCAGAAAAATTTGTAACAGAAATCCGAATCCCGATTCGACCTTCGGATTCTTTTTAAAAACAACAACCGGGAATATCTGATTTTTTGATTTCAGATATCCCCGGGTGTTGTTTTCTTTTGTTTTTTTCGGCCTTTTCTACCACACCGGCTTCTGCAGGCAGAACGGCAGTTCCAGTCCGTTTGCCTCAAGAAGCTCTTTGTTTGTCAATATTTCTTTCGTATCCCCGTCGCAGACAATCCGTCCACCGGCCATCAGAATCACGCGATTGCAGGTTTCCAGAATCATATCAAGATCATGCGATGCGATGATTTTCAGATGTTCAAAATCGTTCAGTATATGAATTAACGTTCTACGGTTTTTTGGATCGAGTGCAATCGATGGTTCATCCATCAGAATGATATCCGGTGTCATTGCGAGGATCGTGGCGATCGATGCCATCTTTTTCTCACCGCCCGACAGCTTATAAATCTGCTTATCCCGTAAATGCCCGATATGAATCTGTTCCAATGCATGGCTGACACGCTGTTCCACTTCTGTTTCCAGCAGTCCGTAATTGCGTGGTGCAAATGCCACGTCCTCGAATACCGTCGACATAAACAGCTGACTGTCCGAATCCTGAAAGACGTAGCCTATTTTCTCGCGCACCTTCGGAAGCATCTCCTTTACAACCGGCATCTCCTCTACACGGATACTGCCTTCGTAATCCGGATTCAGCCCGACCAGCAATTTCAGCAGCGTGGATTTCCCGACACCATTCGCTCCAATCAGCCCGATGCTGTCATTCTCGTGTGCAGTAAATGTGATATCCTGCAGAATCGGGACTGTTTTTTCGTAAGAATAATTAACATGTTCAAAATTGATGTGAATATGGCTCATTTTTGATATCTCCCGACAATTCTTTCCTCTTCCGCATGCAGGCCACTGCACCGGGTTGCTTTTCTACATCTTCCGACTCGTTGCAAATAGATGTCTCCCCACATAGCATTTCATCCCGTTACCTTCAGCACGGCAAAAAGTGCAAGCCACACACCCAGATACAGCCAGTCCTTCGCTTTGCACGGCTCCTTCGCTGTATAGTAAAATTCTCCCCGATAGCCGCGCAAAGTCATGCTTTCATACACCTCATTTGCGCGGTCCATGCTGCGCAGAAGCAGCTGGCCGGCCAGTGTTCCCCATACCTTGAACTGAACACCCTTCTGATTCGGCGCGCGCAGACTGTACGCCTGGGTCATGCGGTTTGCCTCCTCGAGAAGCACTGTAACATAGCGGTACGTCAGCAGCACCTGTGTCACCAGAATGGCAGGGATGTGAAGCAGACGCAGTGCATAACAGATTTTTTCGATGGATGTTGTCGCAATCAGAAGATACGCCGCCAGTACGCTGTAAATGCCTTTGATCATCAGCGTCACCATGGAAAGCATCCCTGCTGTCAGCGGAACGGTACCAATATACCCGATTACCTGACGGTCAAAAATCGGATTAAACAGCCCCACAAAGCAGACAAGCGGCAGAACAATCCGAAGCCGCCGGATGCTGTCGCTTAACGAAATTTCGCCGACAATAAAGAGCACAATCGGATAAATTCCCATGCGCAGCAGGCCGGTCAGATCGTACTTTGGAAAGGACATCGTTACGGTCAGAAAAACAATCGTCAAAACGAGTTTAACCAGTGGATGAATTTTGTTCACCCACTGGTCTTTCGCCGCAAGCATGTCCATATGATGAATTTCATATAATGCATTGCCAAGTTTATTCATTTTTCTCCTGTTCCGTGCAGCTTATGACTTTTTCTTTTTAAAGAAGCGGAATGCATAGCATGCACCGACACAGACAACAAGAACGACTGCGGATCCCGCAATTCCGGAAAAGCTGGTTCCAAATGTGGAATCGGAATTTTTAAATCCATAGTCCGGCAGAAGTGCCGTTTTTTCCTGAATTTCTTCCGCCGTTGCATGTGCGCCGGTTCCGTCGTTTTCCAGTTCCGTCGAGCCAGTCAGACGCTCCATGGACCACTCAAGTCCATCCGGATTGGAGGATGCCGCAAGAGAAACAGCTCCGCCGATCACCAGTGCTGCGATGCCTAAAATCGCAATTGTCTTCTTGAAAGAAAAGCGGCTCTTTGCCCTTTCTTCGCTGCACGAAAGCATCTCCGGACGCGCTTCATAGACGAACAGCAGAACGGCCGCTGTAATCAGGCCTTCTACAAGACCAATCGCGAGATGAATCGGCTGCATTGTTGCCACAAATACAGAAAACGGCAGATCCGTAATACCGGATGCAAGTGTTTCCAGCGCCACACTGAAAGCACCAAGCTGCAGCGTCACCACGCACCCAAGGATGGAAGCACCTACAATCTTTCCGCGCGACATTCCCTTTTTCATCATCGGACACCAGAACAGGAAATAGCCGAGAAAGCACCCATAAAACGCCATATTCCAGATGTTGCACCCAAGCGCCAGAAGACCGCCGTCCGCAAACAGCAGACACTGGATCAGCAGCACACCGATCATTGTTAAAAATGCGGCGTACGGTCCGAGTAATGCAGTCAGCATCATCCCTCCGCAGAGATGACCACTCGATCCTGTGCCCGGAATTGTAAAGTTAATCATCTGCGCCGCAAAGACAAACGCACCCATCACTCCCATCACTGGGATCTTTTTCGGGTCGCTCTCCAGGCGTACTTTTTTTACAGAAAAACCAGCTGCTCCGCCGGAACAGACATACATTGTTGCAGCCACTGCAAGCGCAACCAGCGCATCAGCCATATGCATAATGTTCTCCTCCTTTTCGTTTTCTGTTTTTTTCTTTTTTTACTTTACTACGCTAAAATTCGTCCTGCAAGCCCCCGTGGGGGTTATTTTTTCAGATTTTTCCACGATCCTTTTTGTTCACTTTTACCGATTTTTTATGAACATTTTGTTTAAAATTAAAGGGTGACTTTTTAACATTTATATGGTATTCTATAGACAACACAGACGGATACCCCGGTGTCGGGAGTCCGTACACACACTATCTCGAGGACAGGATTCCTGTCCGATCCGCGGCCGCCTGCACGTCATCGGGTCGCCGCGGTTTTTTCTATAGAAAAAAGCCCTCCGGGCAGGATCGCACTGCGGAAGCGAGGAATTATGTCGCTTTTTCAACCCGCTGCAGCCAAAGAATCCCATAAAGCAGGATTCTTTCTTAATTGTAGTGCCAAAACCGGTTCTTTACGGGTTCTGGCTGTATTTTCGAGTATTGGTGTGAATTTTATCTTGATGAGAAGGAGACTCTCTTATGAGCACAGAGAACTTAGAACACGAAGATCAAAACAGAACACCAGAACCGACCATTGATATCCGGAGCAATGAAGCACCCGCTGATCCGGAACAGGAAATTGTTTCCCAGGGTGTTCACAACTACAGCGCCGCTGAAACGTATGTGCGTCCGACCGATCCGGCCATTCTGCAGCAGCTTGAGTGGTTCCAGGACCAAAAACTGGCACTGATGATGCATTTCGGTCTGTACTGCCAGCCGGGTATGGTTGCTTCCTGGGCATTAAGTGACAAGGATTCTGACTGGTCCCGCCACCAGGTAAACTGGGCAGACGGAGAAACGTTCAAAAAACAGTATTTTAATCTGAACCGTTCGTTCAACCCAGTCCGCTTCCAGCCGGAGGAGTGGGCACAGATGGCAGAGGACTGCGGGTTCCGCTATCTGATTCTGACCACAAAGCATCACGACGGATTCTGCCTCTGGGATACGAAATATACCGATTATAAGACAACCGCAGAGGACTGCCCGTTCCATGAGCACAAGAATGCGGATATCGTGAAATCCATGTTTGATGCATTCCGTGAGAAAGGCATCGGCATCGGCGCTTACTTTTCCAAAGCAGACTGGCACTGCCCGGACTACTGGAATGAGGAGCTTAGAAAAGACGGCATGACATCCCGCGGACCATCCTACGATCCGAAGGAGTACCCGGAAGTGTGGAACCGTTTTAAAGAATATACAAAGAATCAGGTGCTGGAGCTCTGCGAGAATTACGGCAAGCTGGATATTCTCTGGTTCGATGCCGGCTGGGTGTGCGAGCATAACGGACAGGATATTGATCTTGGCGACATCGTTGACGAAGCGCGTAAGATTCAGCCATGGGTTCTCTCCGTTGACCGTACGATCGGCGGCGCTTATGAGAACTACGTTACCCCGGAGCTCTGCATTCCGGAAGAGCCGCTCGGTGTTCCGTGGGAGAGCTGCCTGACACTCGGCGTAGACTTTACGTACGAATACGGCGATCACTACAAATCTCCACGTGAACTTGTCGGCCTGCTTGTCAACATCGTTGCCAAAGGCGGAAACATGGCACTGAACGTCAGCCCGCAGCCAGACGGCCGTATCCCGGTCGACGCCTGGGACAGCCTGAACGGCTTTGGACAGTGGATGAAAACATACGGCGACGCCATCTACGGAACCCGCATCTGCGCACCGTACCAGAGCGGAAACCTTTCGTTCACACAGAAGGGTGACTCCGTGTATGTATTCCGGCTGTATCCGACGGTGCAGGAATCGGTAGAGGCTGAGATTTTCGTGCCGTATACAGAAGAGAAGATTTCGGATATCTGCATGGTGGAGAATGGGGAAACGGTTGCTTTCAGAGAAGTGGAAAGCGGACTTTGCATCACCGTTCCGGCAGGATACCGAAGAGGCTCAGCACCGATTGCGCTGGTGTTTGAGATGAAGAAAGCGAAATAAACGACAGAAGCCCCATAGACACTTATTTTTGTGTACTCTGGGGCTTCAATAATTTCCCAATATTCTACTTTTGATATCTTTCTATCCTGCATTCATGCTCTTTCGTAGCCTTATCATAATTAACCGCCACGAGCAGCAAATTTCCCTGGTATTCTTCCAGGCTTCGGCAGTATTCTTTTTTCTTGATCTGCTGAATCGCACCTTCTGCTGATTTATCCCATTTCAGTTCTACAACCAATGCTGGTTTATCTGCGAATTTTTTTCTCGGGACAAAGACCAGATCGGCGAATCCTTTTCCGCCCGGCAGTTCCCGGTATACCTGATAGAAATTTCTTGCGGCATAAAGTGCAAGGGAAACGGTATAACTTAATGCATTTTCATCATTATACTGAAGCATTGACGTCTCAAAATGTGCCTCTTTGATTCCTTCTGCTACCTGCTCCGGGCGTATTTGCCAGATTGCCTGCAGGGTGTCTGCTGAGTTTTTAAGTGCTTTTGAAATCTCACCCCAATCTGAAACTGAGACTGCGTTGATATATTCCGCCCGCACTTCCGCATTCGGAATGAAAACACATTTATTTTTCTCGTCATATCCCAGATAACCAAGATGAATCAGCAGTGTAAACACATCATCTTCTGTCCGAAACGTCGTCATATCGTTTGTGAAGCTGCCGGTATTGACTGGTACGGTTTCGCCGGCGATCATGCTCAGTACGTCGTCTTTCAGGCCATCGAAGTTGAGATCAATATAGACCTGCAGTGCTTCAAATGTTTCCGTCTGATTCCAGTAATTTTCGATTTTGCGGAAGCGCATGCAGTTTACGACAGATCGCGGGCTGTAAACAGACGGCACTTGTTCGAAAGAATATCCGTCGTACCAATTTTTGACTTCTTCCAGATCCATCTGATACTTTTCGCAGAGCTGTTTCACTTCCGCTTCCGTAAACCCTACATATTCCGCCAGCGGTCCCGGGCTGATCATGGAGAATTCATCAAACATGTTTAAAGCAGAATGCGTTCCATATTTTTTAATCGGCAGGATTCCTGTCATATATGCCAGATGAATATAGCTCTTGTCCTTCATCAGATTCCGCAGAAAATCCAGATATTTTTCCTGCGCTTCCCGGTCTGTTTTAAATTCCCGGAACACGCAGTCCCATTCATCGATAATGATTACATACGGTATTTTCGTCTGCTGATACACATCCTGCATTGTCCGTGCCAGGTTGGTCTCGTCAAAATATCGAAAATCCGGATACTCGCCCAGCAGCTCCCACAGAACGCTTTTCTGCAGCAATGCAATCATCTCCGTGACATTCCCGCTCTGGCTCAGGAAATCCTGCATATTCAGAAATATCGTGTTATATTGATTGGCGTACTTCTGAAAATCTGGACTTTCGGAAATTTTAAACCCCGAAAACAGTTCCTCCGCCCTGCTCTCACGACTGTAATAGGCAGCCAGCATATTGGCAGCCATTGATTTTCCAAAACGACGCGGTCTGCTGATGCATAAGTATCCCTGCATCGTATTCAGAACGCTGTTCGTGTAATTCAGCAGCCCTGTTTTATCAACATAAATTTCGGACTGAATCATCTTTCGAAACGCTTCCCCATCCGGATTAAAATAGGTTCCCAATCTGCTGCTCCTCCTTCTCCTGTTTAATAGTTATAGTATATTCTTCCACACGAACTTTATCAAGAAAATACCAAAACAATATCATTTTCTTTTGACATTGTTCCGGTATTTTATGTTTATGATTCCTGCTTATCTTCTTTCTTTTTCCTGTATGCCGCCGCGATTCCAATGCCTGATGCGATTACACCGAAGATCCATTTTCCCGGGGAGGTCTGGTCGCCGGTGGATGGATTGTCTTTTCCGGTCTGGCTGTCTGGGGTCTTGGTTGGAGACAGGGTTGGTGAGACAGATGCTTTCTTTCCACCAAACACGAAGGCTTTGGAACGGGAACCTCATCGGTGCAGAGCACAGCCGAACGATACCACGGAACAGCGCAGTTCCGGTGCGTGAACGGGGTGTTTTATGCCTCGGTATTATTATATGGAGACGAAAAGAACCCTCAGTAGTTCTCAGCTGCTGAGGATTCTTCCCATGTTCGAATCGTTTTTATAATTTGATGACTTTCGTTCCTTCGGTAATTCCATTCTCATTAAATGCATCCACTCTCACATACACCGTCTCCCCTTCTACCAGTGCACCGATGTTCTGCTCTGCCGTAAAGGTCATGCAGCTGTGATACAGTTTATCCGGCGCAAATCCCCAGAGGACGTTGTATCCGACGGCATCTGCCTGCGGCTCGATGGTGATGCGCATATCCATTGTTCCAACGCGCTCTGCCTGGTACTGCGGCTCGGTTGGTTTTTCGCCGTTTCCAAGGCCGAAGACGCGGAGACCGGAAACGCATGGATTCTGGCTGTACGGTACTTCAAAGACGGTGAGTTTCAGATAGCGGATCTGTACGCCTTCTTCTTTTACAACGAAATCATGCGGCAGGTTTGTCTCTGCGTTGGATTTGTCTTCTAATACAAAATAGTTCGTGCCATCGGCGGATGCCTCAAGGAGCCATCTGGTCTTATGCTGGCTCGGGTCGATATATCGTTCCCCCTGACGCTCGCCCGGCAGAGGTGCATCGATTTTGTCATCTGCAAAATTGATCTGTACGGCGCGGACATCTTTTACCTCACCAAGATCCATCGAAATCCACTCACCCGGCTGATTTCCGGCTGCGCGCCACCAGGTCTGGATATTTTCATCTGTCGCAAACGACGGTTCTCTGCCTTCTTCCGAGGACGATGCCGTCATTGCTTTCTGATAGCTTAAGAGATACCACTCCGGTTCTGCCCACGGGTCTTCTTTTGCCTGCTCCACCGCCATCGGCCAGTCGCCGAACTGCTGATTGCAGAACAGGACACCATCTTTGTCGAAGCCAGCCCGCCAAATGCCGACGCGGCGCTCCATATCGTGGTTTTTGCTGATCTGCATCGTCGCGGTGTGCCACCAGTTTCCATAGCGGTCTTCCATCGTCGAACCGTGGCCTGCACCGCGCAGGAATCCGCCCGGTTTATAGGAATATGGATTGTTCTTTGCCAGACGGAACGGGCCAAGCGGGGAATCACTCTCGTAAACACCGTCACCGTAAACGTTGTATTCCGTTCCCGGGCCGGCATACTGGAGGTAATAGGTTCCGTCATGCTTCGTCATCCATGCGCCCTCGATGAATGGTCTCTGGCTGAACATGATTTTGGCAAATCCAATCTGCTCCTCCGTCAGTTCATCGACCGGTTTTCCCTGTGCTTTCAGAAATTCTTTAAATTTTTCTACAGCTTCCTCTTCGCTGAGCGGCATTTTGGAATGGTTTTCTCCCACACGCTCATATCCGATTCTTTCCGGATTTCCGTAAATCAGCTCGATCCGCTCGGTCTTCGGCACCATTGTCTCTTTGTCGAGCTCGACGCCCCAGATCGGCGTCACGTTGTTGCAGCCCCAGTAAAAATAGAGTTTTCCATCATCATCGAGAAACAGGTTCGGATCCCAGAAATCGAAAGTTCCCGGGATGCGCTCGAACGGACCGTTCAGGATATCTTTTGTGCGGTAAAAATCACAGATCGTGCCGCGGCGGGATGCGCTGAAATAGACGTAATCGCCGACCACGCGCACATCCGGCGCATAGTCATACAGCGGCAGGCTGTCCGGCAGACGGTGGCTCTCCCAGTGAACCATATCCTCCGAAACCCAGACGCTCAACGTCATGGATGCAAAAATATAATATTTTCCCTGAAATAAAATCATCGACGGATCGGCGGCCTCGCGGGAAATCTTGTCCTCGCCGCTTCTCATATCCTCGATAAACTGGTAACGGTAATCCATGTTTAATGGATTGCAGAAATACTGTTTTTTCATGAAGTTTCCTCTTTCCGGACCGTACGTAAAAACCCCTGTTCGTACATCCTTTTTTCTCATTATAAAAAAAGTTTAGCATATCCTGCGCGGAAAGGAAATGTTCTGATTTGACTTTTTTGTTGCACTTTTTGGACTGTTTTTTGTCTCATGTATTGGACAAATTCCTGTCAAAAATAATACTCTTTGATATGCATCTTTATATATGTTGCTTAGCATTTAAACAGCGCAGATCATTAACTGATCTCTAAAGCAAGGGTGAAAAGCCTATTTTTTGAGCTCTCACCCTTGAATATCATAGAACAACGATTTCATTTACAGACTGTTCCACAGTATTCCGGAAAATCTGTTTCTTGCAACTCTCACTCCACAGAACTGATTTTTTATGTCATTTTTGTATCTTTTCCTTCCATTTCTGTATTGTTTCTGTAAAGACATGCTCTTTTTGCTTTTCATCTTCCTGCGCCTCATACTTAGATAGTAAGGAATTAAGTTCCCTGTCCCATATCGAATAAAATCGAACGGTTTTTACTTCTTCCTGTATCGTTTTGATTTGTTTTTGATCTTGTCTTGAAAGACTCCGCATTCGTTTTTCCAGTTCCTTTTTGTAAATAGAAACCCCTTGCGGAAATCTTATATTGCTTGCCTCTCTTCTATCTTCTAACTCTATTCCTTTTCCTGATAAAACTTCTTCACTGTATAGCATTTGTAAAAAGGAGACTGCTTTTAAAGGTTGCTTTGTGTTCTTATTAATTCCTGCATAAAGTGTAACATTTGCAGTGAATCCGCCTTCCTGATTCGGCATTGCAAATACCGTATGAACTGTTTTTTCACCTCCAAGTTCTTCCAAATCATTTAGACTTACTACTCCTGTATCTTTTATTTTCCAGTTTAAAGCTAATGATCTTGTTTTTAATGCTACTGTTTCATCCAAAACTTTTTTTATCTGCTCTTCCGAATATAGAAGTGTTTTTTTCTTATAATCAACTACCTCACTAAATGTATCAAAAAATTGAACCCCACTTCTTTGCCCTACAATCTGTTGAATTGCTTTTTCTTTTTGTCTGGCTAATTCCAGCCAGTTTCTTGATATTTCTGTGTTTTCCGGTAAATCCTGTGTTGTAAATGCATATAGAAAATAATCGTATGTCATAGGAAGCAGTATTTGTTCCTCATTAGCCATACCTGCAGACAAAATCCTCTCTTCTAAAATATCTATATCAAAATATTTCATGTATGGTTTCAACGAAAGAAAGGTTCCCTGATACATTTCTTTTTTGGGGTCCTCAAAAACAACTGCTCTTTGCTCACTCCAGGTCGGATTCGGCCCCTCTGCCAAAAATACATCCGGCCCTTCTCCTGTCGTAATTTCATTCTGGATCTCCTGTACTTTTTCTTCCGAAGCCTTTTGCCCTGATGGGATTACCATTAATTCCACTCCATTATTTTTATATATTTTCTTCCAGGCTGCCACTATTTGAAGTACCGTTTTTTTATTTTCTTCATCAACACAAATTTTTAATGGCATTTCCGTTTTCTCAATTTCAATCTTGGCTTGCGTATCTGCATATACCGTTTCTGCATTTAAGCTCCCACTGACTAATGTGATGTTAATCAGAATCAAACCAAAAATTTCTTTCAACCTTTTTCCCATCATTATGCTACCCCCTATGTTTCTATATAGCACAAGGCTATTGCATGACTTCTGTTTTTTTACATATCATACAACAGCCTTGTGTTTTAACCATTAATTATCATATCCGTGACAAATTGTTCTTGTTTCTTTCACATTAGCAGTATTTCCTGCGTTACAATTTAAACATTTTGTAGTTTTTATTCCTGTTCTATACTGCTTCAAATCAGTTCCCCATGCGTGACCATGAGTACATGTAACTGTACCACTGCTTATCCAGCTTCCCCATACGGTTGACGATGTTATTCTTCCTCCACATCTCGGGCAAACTGTAGCATACGGCATAATTTCTTCATACGCAAAAGTATTCTTACTTTCGATAACATCCGCTTTTGTTACATTGGCAGAAAATGTACTGGCCAACATTAAGGTCATTAGAAAAATGGAAATTTTTTTCTTTACCGCTTTCATACTTTTTTCCTTAAAAATTTATTATACCTGTCAACGTACATTCTACATTTGTATAATAAAAAATACCACACTTCCTACTTTTTGTCAATCTTTTTCTACGTTTGTCTAATTAATCATTATACCCATGGCAGACTATTTTTTCTTGCCTGATCTTTATCTCAAAAAAATTTCCACATTCATTACACCTGATTTTTTCTACTCCATATCTGGCTTTCTGTAAGTCATCTCCCCATGCATATTGATGTGTACATACTACATTTTTTTCATTTTCCCATGCATTCCAAACCACTTCTCCTTGTACCGCAGCTTTGCATTTGGGACAATTTTCTATATGCGATGATGACCATATTTGTCGCGCTATTTGCATTTCCGAAAAACTCAAAATAATTATTCCAAAAAGAAAAACAGTGACGTATATTCGAAGTTTTTTTCTTGCTAAAAACACATTGTAAAATCGTTCTTTCAGTATCTCTGTTTCTGATACCATTGAAACAACTCCAGATAATTCTTTTTTCGTTTGTTTTGAAGCCACTTTTAAAATAACATTGCAATAATCTTTCCGTTGCGTCAGATTCATATGTTTTGTAACAGTCTCATCACAGACACATTCGATATCTATATTTGCCATTTTTTGCACCCACAGCATTGGGATACAAAACCAATAAACATCCCTTATAATTTGAAGAAACCTTTTATACCATAAATCGTGTTTTTTCTGATGTGTCAATTCATGTAAAAAAATCAAATACCATTCTTCATAGGAGTAATTTTCCGTTTCCAGCATTTCTTGTGGAATCAATACTTTTGTATTTCGTACACCAAACAACATAGGAGAATAAAAATCTTGATTTTCACAGACCCATATTTCTGTTTTTTTTATTTTACAAACTTCGCTTGCTTTTTTTAGAGCTTCTAATACGGAATTTTTTTGCATTCTTTTACATTCTGCAAATATTCTTTTTTTCCATATTCTATATTGTATTGCGTGAAACAAAAGGCATAAAATCATCCCTGCAAGCCATATATACGGCAAAAATTTTTCGCCTGACATCCACTCTCGAATTGAAACGTTTCCAATTTTCGTCATGATCGCAGTCTTTTGATTTTGTTCCCCCATATAATATGCCGGCATAGAAATTATAAAAAAATGTTGCCGGAATTTCTCCGTCACACTCCAAAACGGAAAGCACATTTTAATTGTCAGAAGTATCCAGACTACCTTTCTCCAGTAATGACCGAGTCTTTTCCCCATTATTTTTTGTACAACATATGCCATAAATGCGACTATGCCTATGAAAAGATTCCACTTTATGATAAATGCCATCTGTAACTATGTCCTCTACACCACTTTTTCTATTTTTGTCTGTCAATAAATTCCTGCAATTGCTTAACCTCTTTTGAGCTAAGTTTTTCTCCATCATACAATGACGATGCGAATTTTGCTAATGACCCTTGAAACATTTTATCTAACATGTTTTTTCCAACTGTGCCTATATAGTTTTCTTTTTCTACTAATGGTACATAAAGATTTGATTTCCCATTCCTCACTTTTTGAATAAATCCTTTTTTTTCCAAACGAGTAAGCAATGTTAAAATGGTACTCGGTGCAATGTTTTTCTCTACATTCAATTTCTCTTCAATTTGAAATCGGCTGACAGGTTCCGCATATTCCCATACAATCATCATAATTTCCTGTTCTGATTCTGGTAATTTTTTCATTTCTACTCTCCGCTTTTCTCTACTTTGACCAGATTATAGCATATTTTCCAGAAAATTGTTGCACTTTTTGGGACTGTTTTCCGCCTTCCGAAGCTAGATTCTAGCATGATTCTTGATTTTTTCTTCCGTTTCGCATAGCTTTGAATGCACTTCAAAAGCACCGGCCAAATGGTCGGTGCCTAAATACTGGTTTCATCAAAAATGGTTCATCTTATACCACACATAAATATGCAAAATATCCTGCATAGCATAAAAGCATAACGACACCACACGTTTTCCGTAATTCCCTGTTCTTGTACGTCCCAATCCATAAAACCAGACCTGCCAGAATTGCGATTCCTGTGTCTACAATAAATTTAGTTTCAAATGGCACAGGACAGATCAGTGCGGCTGTTCCAATTACAAATAAAATGTTAAAAATATTGCTTCCGACAATATTTCCGATTGCAATTCCTGCATTCCCTCTTTTTGCTGCTGTCACAGATGTTACCAGCTCCGGAAGGGATGTTCCGAGAGCAACAATCGTCAGTCCGATAAAACGCTCACTCATTCCAAAGTATCGTGCAATCTCGGTTGCCCCGCTGACGGCAAAATCACTTCCTTTTACAACCAGGACGCCGCCTGCCACCATCAAAAGAAGACATTTCCAGACAGGATAATTTTTCGCTTCCTCCTCTTCCGGATTTTCCCCTTTTTTCGACATTACAAACAAATAGCCAAGATATACAAGAAACAGTACCCATAAGACTATGCCCTCGGCAAACGTTACTTTTCCTCCTGTGATTCCGCATATCATTAAAACTACCGTAACAAACATCATAAACGGTATTTCATAAAACAAGGTAGACCTTTGTATTGCCACATTTGTTATTAATGCCGTAAGTCCGAGAATAATAAAAATATTCAAAATATTGCTTCCAACCACATTTCCTATCGTAATTCCTGCGTTCTGCTGCATCGCTGCGGTAATACTTACAGCAGCCTCCGGCATACTCGTTCCCATTGCAACAATGGTAAGTCCGATAATCAGCTGGGGAATTCCAAACTTTCTTGCTATGCTTGCAGACCCTTCCACAAACCAGTCTGCTCCTTTTACCAGAAAAAGGAAACCCACTATCAAAATCCCTGCCTGTAACATCATACGTATCTTCCTCTCTTTCTTTTGCATTCTTTGCAGCAGGTGTTATAGGCATAAAAAAAGAGACTCCTACTGCATCTACAGTAAAAGTCTCGCTATTTAATCACTTTCCGAGTTATTGAATATCAATAGCTGTACTGACGAAGAAGTGAACACGGTTGGCTAGCTACTCCCTTTTATTTTTCCAGTTTATCAAATTTCTTTTTTTTCGTCAACGTTTTTGTTTCTCCTAGTTCCTTATTTCCAGATATTCTTATCTTCATTACACTTCTTTAGTATATCCAACTCCTCCTGATCATACGGAGTAAAATCTGCATGATACAAATTATGCATCCATTCTGTATTAATCAGCGGACGATTAAACTGTTTCAAAAACTTTACCATTCTTCGTGCATGCGTATAATCACCATAAAAATGAAATGTAATAATGTCCGAGAGTTCTATGTTTTCCCGATCCACCTCACCATGAAAACATGGGTTGTTTAGCCATTCATAATAGTTTCCCTTTACCCGTTTTTTCTTTGATCCCGCTTTTTAAACTCCATGTAAAATTTATTTGCTGCTTTGATCATACTATATCTACATGCTCTTTTCTATATCTCTTTTTCCATTACCGTTCACTCCTCTTAATCTGACAATAACCCTCACAATCCTCTTTTCCAGTTTTGTTTTACAAAAGAACGGTTCCATACGCCTGCATCATTTTTCCGTTTTACTTTATTTTTTCTTTCTTGCCGATAGTATTTTTTCTCAATTTTTGTTATACTGAAAATGTATGCGTATCAAACTCCGGCATTGCTCTTTCAAGCTGCCGACACATACATAAACTTCATAAAAGGGGGTATCTTTTTCATGGATACGTATGTCATTTTAAAAGACCTGGCAATCATTATCGTATTCGCAAAATTGTTTGGTATTCTTGCCAGAAAATGCAAGGCTCCGCAGGTTGTGGGCGAGCTGATTGCCGGTATTGTCCTTGGACCCAGTGTGCTGGGACTCGTTCAGCAATCTGACTTTCTCGCACAAATGGCGGAGATCGGTGTCATTTTGCTGATGTTCTCCGCAGGTCTTGGCACCAGCCTGAAGGATCTGCTCCGCACCGGAGTGAAATCCCTGCTGATCGCCTGTGCCGGTGTTTTTGTTCCTCTCGTTCTTGGAGCCATCTTATACATGAGCTTTTATGGCTTCTCTGCTGTCGGAACGGAAGAATTTTACCACGCTGTTTTTATCGGTGTTATTCTGACTGCGACATCGGTCAGCATCACCGTACAGGCCTTGAAAGAACTCGGCAAGCTGAAAACAGAGGTTGGAACAACCATCTTAAATGCAGCCATCATCGACGATGTCATTGGTATCATTGTGCTGACTGTTGTCATCGGTTTTAAAGATCCGACATCCAATCCGCTGAAAGTAGCAGCCTCCACCATTCTGTTTTTTGCCCTTGCGATTGTGCTCGGTTTTCTCTGCTTTAAGCTGTTCAACCGCATGAACTCCATATTTCCGCACACCCGCCGTCTCCCGATTCTGGGTCTTGCACTCTGCTTCGGACTGTCCTACATTTCCGAAAAATATTTCGGCATCGCCGATATTACCGGTGCATACGTTGCGGGCGTTATCCTGTGTTCCCTCGATTCTTCCGATTACATCGAAGAAAAAATGGATATCAGCTCCTATATGATTTTCGGACCGATTTTCTTTGCAAGTATCGGACTCAAAACAACGCTCAGCGGCATGAACGAGAAATTCGTACTCTTTGCCATCTGTTTCGTCATCGTCGGCCTTGCCGCAAAAATTATCGGCTGTGGCCTGATGTCAAAGGGATGCGGCTTTACCTGGGGCGACAGCCTGAAAATCGGTGTCGGTATGATGACCCGTGGTGAAGTCTGTCTGATCGTTGCGCAAAAGGGTCTGAATGCAGGCTTTTTATCCGGCGATTTCTTCAGTGCCGTGATTCTGCTGATTCTTTTCTCGAGTATTGCAACACCGATTATGCTGAAAATCTTATACGAGAAAATGCCGACGGCAAAAGATTCTGCAAAGGCATCCTGACTTTCCTTTTACCAAAACAGGGCGCTGTGCCATTTCCTGCACAGCGCCCTGTTTTTTTCATATCAACCGGTAAGTTCTGATTTTTTCTACCACAGAATCTTCTCTGCCTCAGCTCCATCCGCAAACGGTCCCGGCATTGCTGCCACGCCGCGGTGCTCGCCAAGATAGTCCTGATCGAAGATAATCGTGCTTCCGTCCGGATCTTCGAATCTCTGCTCCGGCTCGAAGGCGTATCCTAAAATATCACTGTTGATAATTCCCGTCCGGAAATCCTTCAGGAACTCATACACGTTCGTCTTGATGGAATAGTGGCCGTCTTTTTCCACAAGTTCCACCTTAACCTGGTTCTCGTTATCCATAAGATTCTCTTTTTCATTCACACACGCCTTTGCTCCGTTAAAGTAAGCGTTTCCGTTTACCCAAACCGGCAGATGGCACTTGTTGTGATACGGCTCCAGCTTGCTCATGTCGGCCGGTTTATCCAGCTCAAAGTGGCTGATCCACTCGTCATAGGTCGGATACTCGTCGAACACATGCGTTCCGACCTCCTGGTTATCCTCCATCTTGAAGCCCATGTCCTCAACCGTTTCTGTTTCCTCAACCGGGTAATTCTGGATAAAGATGTTGTTGTAGAACCGGTCATCGCCATGCAGGAATGTCATGAATCCGGCAACCTCGGTACGGTGACGGATGTGATACGGCGTGTAACGGTCTCCTGTTCCGCCGCCAACTGCAGTTAATGAGCCAAGCATCAGATTGTGTACGCAGGCAATACCATCGGTCGCCATACGAACGCTGACCGGTGAGAGCATAATATTGTTATCGATCAGTGTCGGACCATGGCCAACCTCGATGAAAATATCCTGACTCATCATTGCGCCCTCTGCCTTTGGTGTTCCCTCCGGCGGGCAGTTGTCGTGCAGCAGGTTCTGGGTCAGGCGTGTTCCCTGTGCCTCCCAGTCGCACCAGATGCCCATCGTGCAATGATGAATATGATTTCTTCTCATCACAACATCGATCGCTGCATGCATCTTGATACCGGAAATCTCGGCTCCGCCAAGCTGCTGCATATTGTTGATGTTGTGAATGTGGTTGTCCTCAATGATACTGAACACACCGCCCATCCGTCCGACAATACCGGTCTGCTCACAGTGATGGATGTGGCAGCGGCGGATGATATGGCTTCCGATGTTCTCCTTCGTCCAGCCGTGATACTGGCCGCGGCACACAGCATCACGCTCCATCTGGGTCGGGCTTTTTACGTGTTTTCTGGTAAAGTAATGGTCGTTCTCCGGATCGTAATATTTTCCGAGCGAAATACCGCAGCACTTGCTGTTGCTGACCTCACAGTCCTCAATAATCCATCCCTTCGACCAGTGCGGACCGATCATACCGTCCTGATAAGCAGCCGGCGGCGCCCATGTCGTTGCTGCCTTGCTGACATCAAATCCACTGAACGTAATGTAATTTACGCCTGTTTTCGACGGCATAAAGCAGTTCCGGCGCACGTTGATTTCTACTTTTTCCTCCGTCGGGTTTTTACCCTGGAAGTTTGCGTAGATGACCGTCTGATTTTTCTCTTTGTCCTGCTCGGTATACCATTTGTAAACCGACCACTCCGGCTCCCAGGACGGCGCATAAACCTCGCCCTTGATACACTCCTCGAGCGTCTCTGCCTCGTATAACTGGCGGTCTTTCAGATAAACCGCGCCGGTATGGCGTACCACCGGTGCAAAATACCAGTCACCGCCGACCATTGTCGTGTATGGGTTATAATTGCCAAAAACTCCGTTGTCTACACGGCATACCCACACATTATCTTTGTAATGCTCCCAGTCATTCATCGTTTCCGCACCGGTGATCTTTGCGCCGAGCGGCTTCTCACTCTTATAGACGATTCTTGTATCCTCGGTTCCTCCGTTGACCGGATCAACATATTCATGGTAAATACCAGGTGCAACCAGAACTTCATCTCCTGCCTTTGCAATTTTTGCCGCATCGTTGATGAACTTGAACGGCATCTCTTTTGTTCCGTTTCCATTCTTCGGAGCGGAATTATTGACATAGTAAATCATTTCTCTATACTCCTTTTTGTTATAGTAAAACCCGAAAACACTGCAAAAAAGGCTGTGACGCAATCATTCACTCTCTGCGGCGCTGAATTTTTTACGCTATTTTTTTGCGGGTCTATAGAATTTCTTTACGATAATGCTTCTTCCGCAGCCTCTTTTGATGCAAACGGGCCCGGCAGCGGATGAATGCCCTGACGGTTTCCGAAGTAGTCATATCGGAACACGATCGGCGTTCCATCCGGATTCTCATATTTCTGTTCCGGCTCAAATGCCATGCCAAGCGTCTCCGTTGAGATCACTGCACAGGCATTCTGCGGCAGATAATCGTAAACATTAGTCTCCAGTTTCCATTTTCCGTTCTCTTCTTTTACACCGATGGTGATTTCATGCTCGGTATCCACTACAGCGTCCTGTTCCTGCTCTGCCGGCTTCGCCCCATTGAAGTAAACGTTGCCGCCAAGCCATACCGGCAGCTTCTCGTAATACAGATCCGGTGACTTTCCGGAGCCCATTCCGCAGTAGCCCTCAAATCTTGCCACGTACTCCTCCAATGTCGGATATCCGCTGTACGGTGCGGTTCCTGCTGTCAGATTTCCGTCATCCCACTCATTATCTCCGGTCAGTTTACGGATTTCTTCCATTCCCGCACGAACCGGCTTCTGGATGAAGATATTATTGTAGAACCGGCAGTCACCGTGAAGAACCGTCATAAATCCGTTGATCTCCGTGCGATGCGGCACATGGTACGGTGTGTAGCGTGGCGACGGCAGCTTTTCGGAGCCATTGTTGACACCGCGGCCGACAGCAGTAAACGATCCCGCGATCAGGTTATGTACTACCGCAACACCCTGCGTTGCCAGCTTCATCGCGCGGTCCGAAAGCAGTACGTTATTGTCCACCAGCGTCGGTCCGTGGGAAATTTCAATAAAGATATCCTCGCCGATGCCGTCCATCCCCTCCGGATTTGCATTCTCCTCGTTCGGCAGCGTATTGTCATGAAACAGGTTCTGCGTAACACGTGTGCCCTGTGCCTGCCAGTCAAGCCAGAGGCCTCTCGTACAGTGATGGAAATGGTTTCTTCGAATGATCACATCGATTGCTGCATGCATCTTGATGCCGCCGATCTCCGCACCCGCAAGGTTCTGTTTATTATTGATATGGTGAACGTGGTTATCCTCAATGATCGAGAACACACCGCCTAAGTGGCCTACAATACCTGTCTGTCCACAGTCGTGGATGTTGCACCGGCGGATGATATGGCTTCCGATATTTTCCTTCGTCCATCCCTCTCGCTGCGCCTGGCAGATACAGTCACGCTCCGTCTGTGTACCATCTTTGAATTTCCATTTGAGCCATTTATTGTCATTGTTCGGCTGTCTGTATTTTCCAAGGGAAATGCCCGAGCACTTCGAATCTGAAATCTCACAATCCTCGATGATCCATCCCTTTGACCAGTGCGGGCCGACCATTCCTTCCTGATATGCCGTCGGCGGAGCCCACTGAGTTGCCGCCTGTTTTACAACAAAGCCGGACAGCGTGATATAACCGATGCCCTCCTTCGATGGATAAAAGCAATTCTCACGTACATTGATTTCTACGGTTTCTTCGTTCGGATTTTTTCCCTGAAAATTCACATAGAAAACGGTCTCATTTTTTTCTTCGTCCTGCTCCACATACCAGGTGTAAACCGTGAATGCCTGATCCCAGGATTTTTTATAGATCTCCGGCTTTTTCACCTGATCCAGACTTGTCACCTCATACATGGATTTTCCATTCAGATACACTTCTCCGGTGTGTGCCGTGTAGGATGCGATAAACCAGTCACCGCTGACCAGTGTCGTATATGGATTGTAATCCCCAAACAATCCGTTCGAAACGCGCGCTGTCCACACATCACCCTCCAAATGCTCCCAGTTATCCACAATTTCCGCACCGGTAATCACAGCTTTTCCCGGTTCCACAGAACGGTACACAATTCTTGCATCCTCACATCCCGCATTCGCCGGATCTACATATTCCCGATATACGCCAGGCGCTACAAGCACCTCGTCGCCGGGCATTGCAATTTTTGCCGCCTCGGAAATCGTCTGAAATGGATATTCCTTCTGCCCATTTCCGCTTCGCACAGCATTTCCATCTACATAAATCTGCATTTTTCGCTTACCTCTCACTTCTTCACTTTTCATAAACTTTTATTGTGAATTTTCGCCAAAATCACATCACTCTTTTTCCGATTTCTGCCGTTCTTCACAATTTTCATATCTTAACCATAATACAGATCCTCGTAAAACACTACTTATATATTGCCGATCATTGCCCAGATGTTTCGATTTTTTCTATATTTTTTCTCTCTTCTGTTGTATAATACCGTTTATCAGATACGGAGGATTCTTTTGCCATGAAAAACGATTCGACTTCTTTTTTCGAAAACAATCATTTTGCTAACAGCTATGTTTACGATATCTCTATTTCGCATGTCCCCGCCTATTTCGGTCTGCACTGGCATCACTATATCGAAATTGTGCTTGCACAGGATAACGGCATTATCTATGAAGTAAATGGAGAAACCTTTCCGCTAAAGCCCGGTGATCTTCTTTTTATCTGGCCCGGCGAGCTGCACGCTGTTTCCACAATCAACAGAGAACATCGCCTGATCATGCTTCAGCTCGATGCAGATTTTCTGGAAAAACGCGTGGATTTCCAGTCTGTTGCTTATCTTTTTTATCAGATCCGTCTTCTGAATCAGAACAACTTCCCGGAAATCGAAAAGCTTCGCGGATTTCTGACAGAGCTTCGCAGGCTCTCCCTCTCCGGTATCAGTTTTTCTGAACTGCGCGGATGCGTTCTGCTATATCAGTTTTTTATTCTGCTCGGCGAAAATCTCTCCGTGCCGACCGAAACTGCCGCACCGCAAAAAACAGGCCATTCCGCACAGGTACACCGCCAGATGATTGCTGCATGTACCTGGATCTCGAGTCACTGCACCGAACCGGTTTCTCTGGAAGAAGCATCAAAGGTCGCCGGATTCTCCCGCTGCCATTTTTCCAAGCTGTTCCGCGCATACACCGGCCTCTCCTTCACGGATTTCGTCACCAGGGAACGGCTCCATATCGCCGAAAACCTGTTAAAAAAACCGGATCTCACGATCACCGAAGTGTCGCTCGAATCCGGTTTTAACAGTATTTCTACGTTTAACAGAGTCTTTTTGAAATCAAAAAATGTAAGCCCTACCGACTTCCGTCAGATGTACCTGCAATCCTATCAGAAATAGGCTATGAATTCGGCATGGCCTCCACACATTCCAGCCGTGTCCTCCCCGCTAAACAAATATAACACTATTTCCCCATTCATGATCACTGCTGTTTCCAATGCTAATGCGAAGCTTCATCTGGCTGCAGACGATTTCCATATTTTCATCGTAATAAGAAAATTCTTCCCGATCTATAGAGAAATCTACCGTTTTCTTTTCTCCCGGTTCCAGGAATACCCTCTGAAAGCGAACAAGCTCTTTTCTCGGACGTACTACAGATGAACATAACGTTTCATAATAACATTGCACTACCTCTGCCCCCGCAACCTTACCTGTATTACTTACCTTACAATGTACATGAACTCTTTTATCCGGTCCTGCCTGTACCTCAATATCCGAAATATTAAATTCTGTATAAGACAGTCCAAAGCCAAACGGATATAACGGAGTATTGGGAATGTCCATATATCTGCTGCTGAAACGGTTCTCCGGATGATCGGCATCATAAATATGTCCTGTTTTTATATCCCAGTAGCTCACCGGCACCTGTCCCACACACCATGGGATACTTACAGCCAGTTTTCCGGAAGGATTGGTTCTTCCGTATACAATGTCTACCACTGCTTCCGCTCCCATAGTTCCGGGTCTCCATGCCATAATAACAGCCCTGGATTTTTCGGATATTCTTCGCAGATCCAGCGGTCTTCCTGTGATTACCACAGTTACAATATTTCTGGTGCGCTTTGCTATTCTCTCAAAAAACAACTGCTGTTCTTCCGGCAGGGTCAGAAACGCTCTGCTGGCCGCCTCTCCCGACTGAGACTCATGTTCCCCCAACACACATACAACAGTATCATCCCCGGTTATCGTTTCCAGCCACCGTTCATTCCCTGGCTCATCGAACCGCTCCGGTTCCACCTGCCATATCTTACACTCTTCATCCGAAAGCATTCTGCAGCCCGGAATACATTCCGCCTTTATCTGCTTCTTTTGAAGAATATCCTCTATGGTTTCAACTGCCTCGTGTTCACCAAAAATTGACCAGCGACTCAAAAATTCTTTTGATGTCACATAAGGTCCGGCCCAGATCACCCTCTGTTTCTGGCACAGAGGCAATATTTTTTCATTTTTTAAAAGGACGCAGCTTTCGCTGGTCAGTTCATATGCTTTTGCCCGATGATACGGGGTGAGTTTTTCACTCTTTCCAAGTCCTGCAAACGGATTTTCAAAAAGTCCCAGCTGATTTTTCATTATCAGAACCCGGAATGCACTCTCATCAATAAACGATTCCGGAATCTTCCCGTTTTCCACCAGCTTTTCCAGCCAAAACATATAAGCAGGACTCATCATATCAATATCCACACCGGCTTCTGCAGCCTGAACCGCAGCTTCTTCCATATCAGCTGCCACTCCCTGTTCCACCAGCTGCCCGATCGATCCCCAGTCTGAAATAACAGTTCCATCAAAACCTTCTTTATCCCGCAAAAGCTCCCTGAGGAGTTTTTTATTTCCACTGATCGGTTTTCTATCTATTGCATGAAATGCAGTCATAACCATAGCAGGCTTTGCCTTTAATGCCATACAAAAAGGCTTTACGTACTGCTCCAGAAATGTCCGTTGGGATATTTCAACATCATTGTATTCCCGCCCTGCATTCACTGCTCCGTAACCTGCAAAATGCTTCAGGCACGCTGCTACTCCCTGATCGCTTTTCTGCTGATAGCCATCTACCATTGCTTTTCCCATAATTCCGTTCATATACGGGTCTTCTCCAAAAGACTCCATCATTCTTCCCCAACGCGGATCTCTTGAAACATCAATCATAGGAGAAAATGTTGCTTTAAGCCCTTCAGAAGAGGCTTCCGAGGCAGCTATCGACGCAGCCTCGGAAACCAGCTCCGGATGAAAGGAACAGGCCTGTCCCAACGGAATCGGAAAAATTGTCCGGCATCCATGGATCACATCCGCCATAAAGATAAGAGGAATATGATGTGGGTGTTGTTCCATATATTTGCTCTGAATGTCATATATTTTTTCTTTGCCAATCACCCCCAGCACAGAACCCGCATACCGGATTATCCATTCCGGCGGTAATTGTTCTCCGACAACACCGGTCAGTACCGCATCCTTATCAAAATATGCACCGGTCAGCTGCACCATTTGTCCTATTTTTTCCTGTAAAGACATTTCCGACAGCAATTGCTGTAATTTATATATTTCCATAAATACCCCTTATTTTTACTGCTCTTTTTCCGGTACCGGCAGTGCCGCCGGTCTCTCGCAGGTGGACGGAACCTTCTCAAATGCGCCCGATTTTGCGCTCTTCATAATCTGATCAATCACATCCAGTACATGGTATGCCATTTTGGCATTCGCACGGTTTAGTCTGCCCTCTGCAATTGCTTCTGCCATCTCGGACGGACCGAGGCCGCGGCTGTTTTCGCTGTAGGCAAAGCCATAATCCAGCACTTCCGGAACTGCCTGCTGTGTCCAGTCCTTCACGCCCGGAATGTAGACGATATCGCCGCCGAAATTGTTCGGGTCCACCAGCTTTAAAATACCTTTTTTGCCGTAAATTGTGAATACCGCCTGATCGTTGATGGTGCTGTCGCCATTGACACAGAATGTGCCGGTCACGCCGTTTTTCATTTCCAGAATCGTGAAAGCCTGGCTCTCGTTGCTGTAGTCAAATTCCTGGCCGTATTCCGGGCTGTCCGGGACGACATTGACGCGCTTCGGCGCAAGGTTGCGCACGGAGGAAACGACACGGTCCACCGGGCCGAAAAGGCTGACGATGGCGGTCAGATAATAAACACCGAAATCGTAGCAGATACCGCCGCCCGGCATCCGCAGAAAACGGAAGATGCTCGCCAGCAAATCAAGATCGCGGTTTGCGCATGCTTCGAAAGATGTCACCTCGCCGATCAGCCCGTCGTCGATCGCTTTTCTTGCGGTCTGCAGTGCCGATCCAAGGAAGGTGTCCGGTGCGGAACCGAGATAGAGATGTTTCTCCTCTGCCAGCTCGATCAGTTTCGCTGCCGTTTCCGGTGCGAGGGTCATTGTTTTTTCAGTGTAAACGTGTTTTCCGGCTTCCAGTGCCTGACGGATCAGCCCCTCGTGGGTCGGTGCCGGTGTCAGAATGACTACCATTTCAATCGACGGATCTGCCAGAATTTCCTCGTAGGTACAGCCCTTGATGCCATACTGCTCTGCTTTCTTTTTCGCATGTTCAAGATGGCCTGCGCAGCATGCTGCTACCTCAAGATTCTCAAAGTTATGAATCATGTTCGTCAGATAAATATCACTGATCGCTCCGCAGCCGACAACGCCGACTCTCATTTTTTTCGTTTCTGTTGTTCCCATTTGTAAAAATCCCCTTTACTCTTTGTTTTTTGATTCTGTTCTGATAAAAACCCTTATTTTTTTTATACAACGAAATGTCTGAAAAAACAAGCATTCCGGCTCATATTTCACTTTCAAAATGAAAAAACCGCCCACGGTTTCTGCAGATTCTCTGCATCACCGCGGACGGCCTTTTTCTGTTGTTTACTCCACGCTTTTCAGCGATTCAATCATATCAATTTTTCTTAACCGGTAGAACATCATAAAATTGACGAACAGAGCAAACGCCAGGGTAATCAGGGCGCTCCAGCCGTAGCTCCGCGGGAACACGTTTCGTCCGAACATCATCATATCGACCTCGACGGTCTGAATTACGCAATGATGTAAAAACGTTCCAATTCCCATGCCCGCGATAACGCCGAACAGTGTCAGCACCATGTTTTCCCGGTACACGTACGATGCCACCTCGCCGTCGAAGAAGCCGAGCACTTTCAGCGTTGCCAGCTCTCTCTGTCGTTCGGTGATGTTGATGTTGTTCAGGTTGTACAGCACCACAAACGCCAGCAGGCCCGCCGATACGATCAGCACCACGATGACGATGTCGAGGGAACGAAGCATGTTGTCAATCTGATCAATCAGGTCGGATGTGAACGAGATTGCCGCTACACCGTCGTACGTCATGATTTTTTCTCCGAGCGCTGTCTCATAATTACTCGACGTGTCCTGATATTTCATCAAAAGCTGGTTGTAATCCGGCGCTCCGCCGAACAGCTCCTCGTAGAGATCCGGGGCCAGATACAGGTAATGGCGCACGTAGTTTTCGACGATGATCGAAATCTTTACGTCCACAATATCATCGCCTTTTTTCAGCTGAACCGTGTCGCCTGCTTTTACGCCGAGCATCGTTGCTGTCTTTTCGCTGATGGCTGCGCCGCCGTCGGTCGGGAATTCGTAAACTTCTCCGCTTTTCCGGTCTCGGAAGGCATAGAAGTCATTGAAATTCGTCAGTTCTTTCGGCACTTCAAGCACTGCATCCACGGTCTTTTTGTCGGTCTGCAGTTCGATGTTCTGGCAGTACATTTCCAGCAGCTCATCGATGCCGCTGTAGTTTTCCAGATCGGTCTGCAATGCTTCTTTTTCGGATTCATCCACATCTGAATTCAGCACAGCATTCGCCTGATAGGTGAAGAGGCTGACGAACTGGTTTTTCGCAATCGCGGTGATGGAATCCTGAAGGCCGAAACCGACGAGGATCAGACCCATGCATCCGCCGATTCCGATAACGGTCATGAAGAATCGTTTTTTATACCGCACCAGATTCCGCACGGTTGATTTCTGCGTAAAGTTCAGATGTTTCCAGAGTACGCCGATGCGTTCCAGGAAAATCCGTTTGCCGTTTTTCGGTGCTTCCGGCCGCATCAGCTCTGCCGGACCTGCGGCGAGTTCTTTGTAGCATGCCGCGATCGTCGCCACGCCGGTGCAGGCTGCACTCGCCAGAATCGCAAGGCCTCCCTGCTCCCAGTTCAGCGGGGTCATGTAATACGGAAGTCCGGTATACAGCATGCCGTAGGCATTCATAATAACCCAGGGCAGGATTTTTTCTCCAACCACCACGCCCGCGAGAGCGCCGGATACGGTGGAGAGCATCGCGTATGCGAAATATTTAAAGGCGATCACGCCGTCGGAATAGCCGAGGGCTTTTAACGTTCCGATCTGCTGACGCTGTTCCTCGATCATTCGTGTCATCGTCGTCAGGCTGACGAGAGCAGCCACGAGGAAGAAGATAACCGGGAAGAATTTTCCGATATTCGAGATACGGCCGGCATCCTGACCGAAGCTCTCAGTTGACGTTACCTTATTCCGTCCCCAGACGTACCACGTTGGTTTTTTCAGGTCTGCGAGTGTTTTCTCACCGTCCGCAATTTCCTGCTTCGCATCCGCGATTTCTGGTTCGGCGTCGGCTTTTGCTTTTTCATATTCGGCTTTGCCGTCCTCAAGTTCCTTTTCTTTATCGGCAATTTCCTGTTTCGCATCCGCAAGGGAGATTTTTCCGTCGGCGATTTCCTGTTTCGCGTCGGCAAGCTGGGTTTCTCCGTCGGCAATCGTCTGCTTGGCTTCGGCGAGCTGACTTTCTCCATCGGCGATCGTCTGCTTTGCTTCTGCTAACTGGGTTTCGCCGTCGGCGATCGACTGTTTCGCTTCTGCAATTTGACTTTCTCCATTGCTTATCGTTTGTTTTGCGTCCGCCAACTGGCTTTCTCCGTCGGCAATTGTCTTTCTTCCTTCCGCAAGCTGAGCCTCGCCCGACTGAATCGTCTGCTGATATGATGCAATCTGCTGCTCGCCATCCGCGATCTGCGCTCTGGCGGCTGCAAGCTGTGCTTCGCCCTCTTCCAGTTTGCTGCGGTTTGCCTCGATCTGTGCTTCTCCTTCTTCGATCTGCGCTTTCGCTGCATTGAGCTGTGCTTCTCCATCCTCCAGCTGTTTCTGGTAAGCACTTGCCTGCGCTTCTCCATCTGCAATCTGCGCAAGACCGGCTGTAACCTGCGCTTCACCGTTTTCCAGTTCTTCTTTTGCAGCAGCAAGCTCGTCCTCACCGGCGGCGCATTCCTGCTCTTTTTCCGTTAACTGCGCATCTGCCGCTGCAAGCTGATTTTCCGCATCTGTAATCTGTGCCTCTGCTGCTACAAGCTGAGCCTCTGCTTCAGCGCTGGCTGCCTCAAACGCTGCGATGTTTTGTTCCAGAAATGTTTTCTGCTCATGCATCGTGGAAAGCTGCTGTGCTAACTCTGTCTGCTTTGCTTCCAGCGCAGTTTTCTGTTCCAACAGGGATGCATACACTTCATCTTCTTCTGTCAGTCCGTCAAGCTGAGCCGTAATCGCCTCGATCTGCCCTGCCACTTCTGTCTGCGCAGCTTCCACGTCTGAAAGCTGGCCGCCAAGCTGGGCTAACTGATCCTTTGCTGTTTCGTACTGGTTTTTCTGCTCCTCGTACGCTGCTTTCTGCGCTTCATACTGTGCGCGTCCTGCAGCGGTTTCTTCTTTTTTGCTTTCCAGTTCCTCACGCGCGGCGGAAAGCTGTTCCTTCGCAGCATTTAATTCTGTTTCTTTTACGGAAAGCTGTTCTTTTGCCGCATTCAGTTCCGTCTGTTTCTGACTCAGCTCAGTTTTTGCTGCCGAAAGCTGCGCCATTTTTTCTTCTAACTCTGTTTTACCAGATGCAAGTTCTGTTTCTTTCGCTGCGAGCTGTGTCTTTCCGTCAGAAAGTTCTTTTGCTTTCGCTTCCAGTGCTGCCTTTCCGCTTTCCAGCTCTGCTGCTTTCTGATTCAGCGTTGTTTTTCCGCTTTCCAGTTCTGCCGCTTTCTGACTCAGCGTCGCTTTTCCACTTTCCAGCTCTGCCGCCTTTGCTTCCAACGTCGCCTTTCCGCTCGCAAGTTCTGCCTCTTTGTCTTTCAGCGTTGCCTTGCCGGATACCAGTTCCTGTTCTTTATCGGCGATCGTTGCTTTCGCACTGAGAAGTTCCTGCTCTTTTTCTGCAATGGCCTGTTTTCCGTCAAGGAGTTCCTGTTCTTTCTCAGCAATCGTCTGCTTTCCGTCAAGGAGCTCCTGTTCTTTGTCCTTTAACGTCTGCTCACCGTCGAGAAGTTCCTGCTCTTTGTCTGCAATCGTCACTTTCGCGTCGGCAAGCTGCTGTGCACCGTCATCCAGCTCTGTTTTTGCGTCCGCTAATTTCTGCTCTGCATCAGCGACCTGCTGTTTTGCATCATCAATCTTTTCCTGTCCTTCGGTTTTGACTGCCGTATACCGCCGGTCGCACGCCGCATCCTCGAGCGCTTCAATCTTCGTCTGTACAGCCTTCACCGTCTCATCATACGCATCGCTGTAGCTCGCCTCTTCCTGTGCGCCGTCCGCCTGGACGTAAATCTCTGTATAGAGATCCGAGGTAAATGTCTCCGGAAGCAGCAGTGCAAAACTGTTGATGCTTCCGTTTCCAATCGAGCCCGTTCCCCGGTTCAGCTCCATATAATAAGGGAGTGTCGCCGAACCAACAATCGTAAACGTGTCCCCGGTCAGCGAATCTGAGAGCGGATCCTCCGTTCCGGAAGTGAACGTTACCTGATCTCCGATCTCACAGCCGGAACTTTTCAGAAACTGCGTATCAACAAGAATTTCATCCTGTTTCTCCGGCATCCGTCCCTCGACCACGCGCGGCTCATTCACACCGTCCGTCAGCGCAATCAGTTTCACAACCTGCTCGCTCTCGCCGATGTCATGCAGCACTTCCACCGTTTTTCCGCCGTAGACCGCTTTCACGCCATCCGTCTTCGCGATATCCGCCAGATCATCGTCTGTCAGCCCCAGCGTTCCAAGGACTTTCAAATCCATATAATTTACTTCATCATAATACCGGTCCGCCGAAACCTTCATATCCCCTTCCGCCGACCGGATGCCCGAGAAAAACGCCGCGCCAAGAAGCACGATGAAAAAGACTGACAGAAACCGCCCCTTGTTCTTTGTGATTTCCCGGATAAAGTCTTTTCGAAATGCTCTCATCGTCCACCTACCATTCTATCTCTTCCACCGGCGTCGGGTTCTCATTTGTTTTCATGCCCGCCACTTTTCCGTTTCGAATTTTAATCACGCGGTCCGCCATCGGTGTCAGCGCCGAGTTGTGGGTGATGACAATGACCGTCATCCCCTTCTCCCGGCAGGTATCCTGCAGCAGCTTTAAGATCGCTTTTCCCGTCACATAATCGAGCGCGCCGGTCGGCTCATCGCAGAGCAGCAGTTTCGGATTTTTCGCCAGCGCACGCGCAATCGCCACACGCTGCTGCTCCCCGCCCGAAAGCTGCGCCGGGAAGTTATTCATCCGTTCTTCCAGTCCAACCTCCGCAAGTACCTCCGACGCATCCAGCGGATGCTTACAGATCTGCATCGCCAGCTCCACATTCTCGAGCGCCGTCAGGTTCTGCATCAGATTATAAAACTGAAAAACAAACCCAATATCCTCCCGCCGGTACTGGATCAGATTCTTGCCGCGGTACTTGCTGATCTCCGCTCCGTCCACCAGCACCTTCCCCGAAGTCGCCGTATCCATTCCACCGAGGATATTCAACACCGTCGTCTTCCCCGCACCGCTCGGTCCGACCACAATCACAAACTCACCCTTTTCCACATCAAAGCTGATCCCATCCGCAGCCTTGATCGTAACCTCACCCATTTGATAGGTCTTGGTTACATCCTGAAGACTCACATATCCCGCCATGTCGCCGTGTTCCTCCCATGTAAAAAATCGATATTTCCTATTTCTTTTATTGTATCAATCTACAGCCGCGGCGGCTAGTCCTAAGTGGGCGAATTTACTGTTTTTTTATAAATGGCATCCCCCCTTTATTTCAATACTGCCCTGATCATATATCTTATCCCAACCAGAATAATCACCACAGGCATCAGTGCATTGATCCATGCCCAGGTATTATTTAAAAATGCCGTAATGATAAATTCTCTGTACTTCACACAACTGACAATTACCAGCAGACCTCCGGCCGCAATCCATCCGAATAAAAATCTTTTGATCACTGTCCATACTGTCACCGTACCAAAATCCATGACGCTCTATAGCAGAATTACAGAGAAGGAAGGCGATCTTCTTCTGAAAGAGATGATACGAAATACACTTACTTATCTGCCAGGGAAATGGAAAGACTCTTAAACAAGTAATCTTCTATAAACTAAAACACAGCATCGACTGTTTCTTAACAATCGACGCTGTGTTTTTATTTTTAATTATTCATCCAATACCTTCACATTAAATTCCTGGAAGGTACCACGTCCATTCTCTGCAAACAGACCAATATATGTTCCCGTAAACGTCATGGTTTTCGTGCTCTCTGTACAGAGTCCTACCGTTAATCCTGTTCCTAGCATCTGGAAATTTTCTCCATCCAGACTATATGAAAATGTATAATAAGTTTTATCTGTTTCAAGCCTAAGCGTAATATTTTCTCCTCTTGGAATTTCCGCACTTGCTGTAACCACAAAAATGTCATGAATATGCTTTGCAAGACAGACTTTATACTTTTCCTGTTCCCTTGTCAGATATATTTCATAATGATAAGAATCATTATAAAATGCTGTCAATCCAGCTCTCATTCCTTGCACATCTTCTGCTGAAACTTTTACTACAGTTTCAGTATAAAACCCCTTTTGTCGAATTCCAATCCATGTAGGGCTCTTAGTTTCATTTAAAGTTACCTTTGTACCTTCCAGGCATAACATCTTCTCTTCCGGATACAATTTATAATTCTTCATTTCGGGATTTCTCAGAAAATTATATTGCAGTTTAAATTTACCATCCGAAAAATTATCATGGAAATTTCTATTTACCGGTTGCACTTCTCCACCCGGAAGCGGACCATCCATAACAGTTGAAATCAAACCATGATTTCCTACAACCGGCCAGCCAGCCTCTGTCCAAACGACAGGTGTAAGAAATGTTTCTCTTCCAAGATTATGAAGCAATACCCTCCTATTTTCATCTGAACAGGTTCTCACTGCCAGACACACCAACCACCAATTTCCATTGTGATCTTCCATTATGTCTGCATGGCCTGTACAATAAATCTCCTCTCGCATGTCTTCCTTGTGAGATAAAATCGGATTATGTGGACATGGTTCATAAGGACCATAAGGACTATCTGCTCTTTGCATTGTCTCCATATGTCCATATTCCGTGCCGCCTTCCGCCAACATAAGGTAATATTTTCCAAACCATTTATATAAATGCGGTCCTTCTGGATATCTTCCACCGCATCCACGGTTAATACACACACTCTCCGTCAATTTTTCTCCTGTAAAAGGATTTACCTCACATAAAAATATACCAGCCCCCTGTTCATCTGAAGTTGTAGATACAAAATATACTTTATCACCATCAAACAATAACGACGGATCTATTCCTCCCTGATCTACCCATGCCGGTTTTGACCATCCTGACTTCATATCTTTTGTATGTACGATGAAGTTTCCCTTTGATGTAACATTTGTTGTTATCATAAAAAATGTTCCGTCATGATAACGAATCGTTGGTGCAAAAATTCCCCCTGAAGGTCTGCTCTCTTCCAACGGAAGCTGTTCTTCATCCGTCAGACAATATCCTTCCAATTCCCAATTCACTAAATTTTTGCTGTGATAAACCGGCACTCCCGGAAAATACTCAAAAGATGAGTTCACAATATAATAATCTTCTCCAACTCTGCATATAGATGGATCCGGATTATAACCGGAAATAATAGGATTTCTGTATTGCATAATACACCTCTTTTTAACCTTTCAATAATTCAAATACTTTACATTCTTCCACTTCACTGCTATTTCCGATAAACACCTCAAATTTTCCCGGTTCACTTCCAAATGTATTGTCCGCTCTTAGGAAGCGAAGCATTTTTTCGTCCACTGTAAAGCACACTTCTTTTTCTTCTCCGGCATTTAATATTACTCTTTCAAAACCCTTCAGCTGTTTTACAGGGCGCACTACACTTCCTGCAATGTCATGAATATAAAGCTGCAAAGTTTCTGTACCTTCTCTGTCACCGGTATTTTTTACTTTTACAGATACCGTAACAGATTCACCCGGCTTCATAACCGTTTTACTTAGCTCTAAATCTGATATTTCAAATTGGGTATATGTAAGGCCATATCCAAAAGAATACAGTGGTTTATTCGGCATATCCAGATATTTCGAGACATAGCGATCCTTATCTTTTCCAGGATGATGTCTACGTCCGGTAGGAAACTCATCATAATGGACAGGAACCTGTGACACGCAATATGGAAAGCTCATTGGCAGCTTTCCTGCAGGCGAAACTGCACCTCTTAATACTTCCACAATAGCAGCTCCTCCCATAGTTCCGGGCATCCAGACTTCCAATATTGCCTTCGCTCTTTCTTCCAATATGCGAATATCTAATGGTCTTCCATTAAATAATACTACGGCAATTTCAGAATTCACCTCCGAAAGTGCCTCAAATAATTCCTGCTGAATCTTAGGAATTTCTATAATTCCTTTACTGGTAGCTTCGCCCGACTGCAGAAAATGTTCTCCTATAGCCAATACAACCACATCTGCTTCTTTAGCCGCCCGCAGTGCTTCTTCCTTCATTTTTTCACAATCTTCCTGTGAGAATTTTTCTTCTGTATAATTTGCAAACCCTTCTAATTTTACATCTTCGGAAAGAATTGGGCATCCCTGAGCATAAACAATTTCATAATCTGCAAGTTTCTCTTCCGCCGCATTTTTTATTGTTATTACATCCTCCGGATTTCCTGTAAAAGACCATCCTCCCAACATATATCTTCTGTCTATATACGGTCCAATCATTGCAATTTTCTTCTTTTTATCCAATGGCAGAATATTATCTTTATTCTTTAATAGAACAAAAGAATTTTCTGCTGTTTTTTGAGCCAATTCTCTGTGTGCTTCACTAAGTATGCAAGCTTTAGCCTTAATTTCATCAGCACCCTTATATGGATTTTCAAAAAGCCCAAGGTCATTTTTCAACTTCATAATACGCCACGCACATTCTTCAATTAGTTCCACACTAATACTTTTGTCTTTTAAAAGTGCAGGTATATTTTCCGGATAAGTACCTGACATCATATCAATGTCTACTCCTGCCTCAAGAGCCTTTTTTGTTGCATCTGCCCTGTCTTCTGCTGCCCCATGGTTTACACACTCCCCAATGGCACCAAAATCAGAAATCAATACACCATCAAACCCCATCTCTTCTCTGAGGATATCCCTCATAAGCCACTTATTTACACTTGCAGGAATTCCATTAATCGTATTAAAAGACGTCATCACTAACGCACTTCCCGCCTCCACAGCCTCTTTATATGCTGGAAGATAAAAATCACGAAAAGTCCTTTCTGATACTTCCACTGTATTATAGTCTCTTCCTGCTTCTGCACCGCCATACCCAGCAAAATGCTTTACGCAAGCCCCCAGTTTCTCCCCGCCACTGATGTCTGCACCTTGATATCCTTCCACCATTGCCCTTGCATATAATCCGTTCAAATATACATCTTCTCCAGTGGATTCCATTACCCTGCCCCATCTAGCATCCCTTACCAAGTCTACCATAGGTGAAAATGTTATATGAAGTCCATCTGCAGCGCCCTCTTTTGCCGCCATAGCCGCACATTCTTTCACAAGATCCGGCTGAAAAGTTGCTCCCTGAGCTAATGGAATTGGATATACTGTTTTATACCCATTAATAATATCCAACATAAATACAAGTGGAATATGGTGTGGATGAGCTTCCATATATTTTTTTTGAATCCTCTTTATCTTTTCCGCCCCCATAGTACCTAACACAGTTCCAGCAAGCTGAATATCTTTCTCTGTAATTCCCATTTCCTGCATAGGACCTGATATTACGGCCTCATCATCATACATAGCACCAACCGTCTGAAACAATTGACCAGCTTTTTCTTCTATTGTCATATCGTCAAATAGTTTTTTTAATTCTCCGATTTCCACTACTAACCCTCCTTCTCATCTGTAGTTTCTTTACAATAAATATAATGGCGTACTTCTGCATATTGTCCAAATCCAGACATACTTCTTTCATCCCCGTTCAGCACACGTCCAGAACTCCATTTTCCATTATCAAAAAAACCTTCCTCGAGACATATAATGGTAATACAGTCATGACTACTTTTTTTCGGCAAAAGTCTAATGTCAGTATTATATCCTACAGCCCAAAATTCACTTTCATTTTCTTCTATAATCATCCCTGCACACCCTGGCCTTTCATTTCCTTTTGGTCTGTAAGTCAGTTCCAAATCGCAGCCAGACAAAGAAACAATCGTACCTCTTTCATGCTCATTTCTACACATAAATGCATGTATATTTTCTGTTCCTTTAAATCGAAAATATAATTTTTGCATATTTTTCAAAATTTTATATGTTTCTTTGAGGTATTTTCCTGTTTCTATGCTTGTGAAGGCCAGTACATCTATTTGAAGTTGTTCAAGAAGCTCTTTATCCTGTTTTTGGCGTGTATCTTCCATAAGTCCTTCTATCCCAAAAGGCGAAAAACCAATTGCCCCATATTTCCCAAAAGCATAAAAAGCATTGCTAGCTGTTACCGGATCTCGCCTTGCCTCAGGTATAAACAATGGATTCCCTTCCGTTGCATATTCTTTACATACCCCTTCAAAATCAGAAAGGTATATATCCGGAGCAAAAACATCTATGCTTTTTGCAATATTTCTCCATATTTTTTTATTTCTCGCTATAGGTCCTCCTGATGGGTAATTTCCAGGTCTATCCGGAAACTGATTCAGCCAGGCATTCACATACATCGGAAGTTCATATGCCCTTTTTCCTGCTGCTGCTATGTATTCTACTGCCTGTGCATAATTCCATGCCATAAACATCTCTGCTGCATCCGACTGAAACACTTCACTCCATGTCCCTGATATACCATATATTTTTTCCAGTTCTTCTGGGATATTACTCCTAAATTGCTTCTCTGCTTCTTTTGAATAATCTCTATCTGATTTCAAAAAACCAATTTCATTTTCCACTTGTACCATGAGAACTGTCTGTGATTCTGCATCAATATCTTTCAATTTTTTCATAAAAACCGTAAATGCTCTTGCATCCGCTTTTACTGCATTTTTACAAAGAGGTGATATCGTCTGAGACAATTCTCCCCCTTTATATCTTGCTCTGAAAAATCTCCCGCTATCTCTTTTTACCCAACCTGGAACATAAGTACTTTCTCCATTTTTCCAAAGGCCAAACCACAGTAGTATCAACTTCATTTTTTCTCGTCTCGCCTGGAAAATCAGTTCTTCTAACAAAGAAAAATCATAAACTCCCTCTTCTTTTTCTATATTTTCCCATGCTACAGGAAGAAGAACTGTGTTTAGATTTAGTTCTTTTAATCTGGGCCATACTTGCTTTTCCATATACTGTAGATTACTGGAACTCGAGTTATGAAGCTCACCTCCAAGAATTAAAAAAGGTTCATCATTTACATAAAGTGTTCCAAAACCCTTTTCATCTTTTTTAATCTCTATAGTCTTTTTCATTGGCATTTCTGTAACATCATCCTTTCAAGCCTGACATTTTAATACCCTGTATAAAGTATTTCTGACAGGTTGCAAATACAAACAGTACCGGTGTCAAAGATACCAGTGCCATTGCCATCATCTGTCCAATCTGTACATTTCCCTGTGATCCCTTAAAGAACTGCAGACCCACTGCTATCGTGAATTTCTCAGATGAATTCAGATAGATCAATGGATTAAAGAAATCATTCCAGTTATATACCAGTGCCATTACCAGTACAGCCAGCATGACCGGTTTTACCGCTGGCAGCAATATCTTCGTAAATACCTGCCAGGAATTCGCCCCATCAATCTTAGCCGCTTCATCCAATTCCTTCGGAAGCGTTCTAAAGAACTGAATAAAAAGGAAAATGTTAAAAGCTCCCCCTCCCAGCCAACTTGGAATAATCAACGGCCAGAATGTATCAACCATTCCCAGTTTATAATACAGCAGATACTGTGGAATCAGAGTCACCTGGGAAGGCAACATCATGGTTCCAAGAAGAATCATGAATAAGACCGGTGATAATCTGGATTTAAATCTCGCAAAACCATACGCTACTACTGAGGAAGAAAATACAGTCCCTATCGTAGCCAAAAATGTTACGACTGCTGAGTTCTGGAAGAACATACCAAAATCTGCACCCTTCCATCCCTCGATGAAATTCTCCAGCGTCGGATTCGCTGGCAGCAATGACGGCGGCATTTTATAGATATCGGATGTTTCTTTAAAAGAAGTGGATATCATCCATATAAAAGGAAACAAACAAACAATAGCTGCCGCAATCAGAATCGTGTATGTGATAATTCTTCCTATAAGTTTTGCTTGTTTTTGTGATCTTGTTCGCATATATTTCTTCCTTTCATCAATCATCATAGAACACCCAGTACTTGGATGTTGAAATCACTACCAGTGTAATCACCATAATTACAACAAATAAGCTCCATGCCATCATGGATGCATATCCCATTTTTCCATAAAGGAATCCGTTGTTATACATATGTATCGCTGCTGTATAAGTACTGTTAAGCGGTCCTCCATTAGTCAAAATCAATGGCTGCTGGAATACCTGGAAAGCTGCAATGATCGTTACGATCAGATTGAAATAGATCGTCGGGGTACATAACGGCAGGGTAATGGAAAAGATCTGGCGTATCGCACCTGCGCCGTCGATCTGTGCACTTTCATAATAAGACTGTGGAATATCCTGAATTCCCGCCAGCATGATGATGATATTATTTCCTATCGTCCACAGGGACAGGATCACGATTGATATCATTGCAATATTTTTATCTCCCAGCCAGTTCACACCTTTTATTCCAAACAGTGATAACACGTAGTTGATAATTCCATAATCCTTCTGATATATCCATCCCCACAAGATTGTTACTGCCACACCAGAGGTGATGTATGGAATGTAAAATGCTGTCCGGAAAAATCCCAGTCCTTTTACTTTCTTGCTAAGCAGCAGTGCCACAAAAAAAGCAAGTATAATACTACTTGGTACAAACATCACCACGTATTTCAGGGTATTTATAAATGCTTTTATAAACAGTGGATCATCCGTAAATGCATACTTCAGGTTCTCTAATCCAATAAACTTCCCTACCCCGGTTAAATTCATATCTGTAAACATCAGATAAAAAGAATATACAATCGGGTATAATGTCAGCACAAAAAATCCAATCAGCCATGGTGCTGTATATAAGTAAAAATTTCTGGCCTCCCGCCGTTTCATGGCTGAATATACTTTTTTTCCTTTTGGTTTTTTCACTCTTCTTCGCCTCCGTAAATAGAATCTGCCAGTAGCTGAATGAACAAGAAGGTGCTGCATATCGTTCGCAACACCTTCTTGTGATTTAACATTTAGTTTCCATTTGCTTCATTAAATGCTTTTTCCAGTGCCGGATAGTATTCATTGATCGCCTCATCAGCACTCTTACCATCAATGGTTACTGCCTGCCAGATCTGGGTCCATACATCTCCAGGTGCTGCATATGCACCGCCCCAGATATTCAGTTTTGCATCAGAAAGCCCTTCTAGGTATGCGCTGTTATCAATCGGACCATATGTCAGTTCTTTATAGTAACCCTCTGCAACGCTCTTACAAGCTGTCATTCCTGCACGGCATGTTTCCTTTGCCATGTCTTCATTTTCATAAGATGCCTCTTTCAAGAATGTCCATGCAGCATCTTTATTTTCAGAATCCTTCAGCATGGCATATCCTGTTGCGTATAAAAGATTGTTTTTTCCACCGTCCGGAACTTTCGGCATGGATACAACATCCCAGTTAAAGTTTTCACCGATCTCTTCTGCAATCAGCTTTGTCTCAAATCCGCCTAATGTATACATTGCCGCATGGCCGGATACAAAAAGCTGTTCTTTCGGAAGACTCTTGGCTGCTGTATCATCAGGCATTGCACCGCTCTGGATCATATCTCCGAATAAATCCAGACCATCTCTGACTTCCTGTGAATCGATCTCACATGTTGATAAATCATCTGAGTATGCATTTCCGCCTTTACAGATGATAGACAGCGGCGGATCTATCCAGTGGTTAACAATACCGAATGTAGCATCTGCGCCTTCGCCTCCGGCAAATTTCTTCGCTGCTTCCGCCACATCATCCCATGTCCATTCTGCTGTCGGATACTCTACGCCAAACTCATCGAACATGTCTTTGTTATATGCCAGTACAAAACAGTTCTGGAGCAGAGGCATACCTTCCAGTTTTCCATCCGGGCGGTAATAAGGATCCATCATGCCCTCTGTAACTACAGAATCTAAATCCACCCCTTCTTTTTCCACATATGGATTTAAATCTTCATAATAATCGGTGTATAATCCGTAATAATCCGGTGACATCTGGATGACATCCGGACCTGTTCCTGCTGACAGGGCTGCAGTCATCTTCTGATCCCATACATGATCGGCTGTAGGAATGACAGAATGTTCCACTTCGATCTCAGGATGTGCTTTCTGAAATGCTTCAACAGCTGCTTCCCTTGATTTCTTCTCCTCATCTGCTCCCCATGACCAGATAACAAGTTTCTGTTTTTCTTTTCCTGCTTCTGTTTTTTCACTAGATTCTTTGGTTCCTCCACATGCTGCCAGACCTACGGTCATGATCCCTGCAAGTGTCAATGCGAGTACTTTTTTTAACTTCATTTTCCTTCCTCCTAGTGTTTATTTTCTCTATATCAGCCGAAACTGCGCGCTTTTTCCGGCAAATATTCTACTTTAAGTCCTTTACTGTCTCCCCCTCTAAAATACCGTAGGGAGAATAATTCATATATTTATATTTTTTCCCTTCCAGCATATCGATTAATACTTCTACACATTTTGCTCCTTGTCTTTCAGGATAAATGGACATTGTGGTCAACTTAGGTTTAAAATGATTTCTTGTAAAAATACCATCAATTCCCATAACCGATATATCTTCGGGCACTCTCAAGCCTATTTCTTGTAAGCCAGCAATAAATCCCTGAGCTAAATCATCATTAAAACATATAAGTGCCGTTGCTTTATACTTTGAACTTTTATACAAATTTGCTGCTTCATATCCAACTTTGAAAAGATCATAATATACAAATCCTTCTGATTCCGATTGATAAGGACCTAAATATCTGTAATCTTTTTTCTTGTTTTCCTCTTCTGGTTTTCCACAGTTTATAATATAGTGTTCATAGTTAGTCTCTACCCCTCCCCCTAAAAAAATTGATTCCATCTTCATACGTTCCTTCCAGGCTTTATATCTGGAATTTGCATATCCGTAATCAAACGGAAGGAGCATTCCTATCTTTTTATGTCCTTTCTGTATAAGATAATCAATACTGGCATTAATTATTTTTTGATTCTCAATAACTACCGAAGGCATTGGTTTAGCAAATATCGCCGACGGGTCAAAAGATATTGTTACCGTAGGCAGACGATAATTTTTTCCTACTGTTTCAGCATAATCCTGTGCTACATTTTCTGTCGGAAATATAATTCCATCTGCCAAGATTTTTTTTACTGATTCAAAATCATAATCTTTTTGAAGTAAAAGATGATATCCCCTTTCTTTCGCTGTCTTCGCCATTCCATGATACATTTGATTATAATAGGCACCTGTCAGATCATTGCAAAAAAATATTATCTGATATGTTCTTCTTGTTTGAAGAGCCATAGCTATCGGATTTGGAATATATCCCAGTTGCTCTGCTATCTTAATAATTTTTTTCTTTTTTTCTTTGTCGACATATCCACTGTTATTAAGTACTCTTGAAACAACAGACACCGATACGCCTGCTTTTTCTGCCACATCTTTTCTAGTAATATTTTTTTCTGCAGACATATTCTATTCATCTTTCTTTCTCGTTATATTGTTCTTGTCTTGTTACAAGCATCATTTTATCTGTATATGTTATTTTGTTCAATAAGCAAAAATGTGGTCACGTATCCATATGGTATTTCGCTATTAATAATTATATTTTCGACAATTACCCTCTCCATTTTTACCATGCAAAACTACTTATTCTTTGTTTTTATACAATATTTTACATATACTCTTAAAAAACTTATAAAAGCGTTGATTCCAAAATGAACCAACGCTTTTATAAGTTTTTTGTAACTATTCAGAACCCCTGATAGAGTCCATGTGATTTTTTGTGAAAAACAGAGAAAATAAAAAATCTGTTTTCACTTCATTTGCTTCCTGTCGGTGGATAACTAACCGATGGTGAAGCAGCTATTTCCATCTTTGTGGATTACTGATTTTAATTCATCATTTTTGTATTTCAAAATCCTATTTTTATCGGATTTTGATTAAATTTAGCAACACTTGCACCTTAAAAAAATAGCTTTATCCACAGTCATTTTGCCCAATGAGCATTTCCACACAATTCGCTTTTTTTCTGATTTTACGCTAAAATAGAACTATCATATTTTAGTGAAAGAAGGTGGTCTCTTTGACAGTAGAGGAAATGAATACGCAGCTGCAAATGCAAGTCAATGCATTAAATGCATCTTTGAATTCCCTGCAACAATCATTTGATGCGCAGACTGCGCTTATCACCCAGCTCAATCAGACCATTCAGGAACTGAGAGAACAGCTTAACAAGAATTCTAAAAACAGTTCCAAGCCGCCTTCAAGTGATGGCTTTAAAAAACCTGCGCCAAAAAGTCTGCGTAAACCTTCTGGTAAAAAGGTTGGCGGACAGGAAGGTCATCAGGGAACATACCTGTCTGTCATTTCAGACCCTGATGAGATTGTGAAACATATGCCATCTGCCTGCGAAGGATGTCCTCATTACAAAATGTGTAAAGGAACTGCCTGTGTTGCAGAAAAACGACATGTCATTGATGCGGTCGTCACTGTTAATGTCGTGGAACATCAGCTTCTCGAGATTCCAATCTGTATGCTTCATGGAGATACCAGAAAAGGGAGCTTTCCTAATGATGTTAAAGCAACCGTGCAGTATGGTGAGAACTTGCAGGCACTATCTGTTGCTTTAAATACAGTCGGAGCAGTCAGTGTGAAAAGAACACATGAGATTCTCTCTGGCGTATTTAACATCCCACTTGCCACCGGAATCATAAGTAACATGGTAAAACGTTGTGCTGACGCAGTATCCGAGACAGTAAACCGGATAAAGCAAAAAGTTGCCGATTCAAGTCTTGGTCATTTCGATGAGACCGGAACCCGTGTTGATAAAAAACTATGGTGGGTTCATGATGCATCAAACTGTGAATTCACGTACCTTGATATCAGTCCAAAGCGTGGATATCTTGGCATGGAGCAGTGCGGTGTGCTGCCATTGTTTCACGGTATTTCCATGCATGACTGCTGGGCTTCTTACTGGAGTTACGAAGATTGCCAACATGCAGTCTGCTGTGCCCACTTATTACGGGAATTGACAGGCATTGCCGAGAACCATCCCGAGCAGAAATGGGCGTCTGCATTTATAGGCCTTCTGATAAAAATGAAGAAGGTCAAAGATAAAGCTGTAGAGGCCGGTAAAGAAACTCTCAGCTATTATCACTATCATAAGTTTGATAAGCGATACGATGAACTTATCAAACAAGCCAGGGAAAAAAATCCGCTTCCGGTTACCGCAGAGAAAAAACGTGGGAGAAAGAAAAAAGGAAAGATTCTTGCTCTGGTGGAGCGCTTTGATAATTACAAGGCATCAGTCTGCCTTTTTATCCATAACTTCATGGTTCCGTTTGATAACAATCAGGCGGAACGAGATTTAAGGATGATAAAAGTTAAGACGAAAGTATCAGGCTGCTTCCGAAGTGAAGAAGGAGCCAGGGATTATCTGAAAATCATGTCCTATGTTGGCACAGCCCATAAGCAAGGGCACAACGCATACGATGCAATCAGAAAGGCAATCTCAGGATGCCCAGATTTCATTTTCGAATAGGGGGTTCTGAATAGTTACATGAGAATAGCATTTAACTTAGCTCATCTATTGTTTTATCAATCTTCTCAATTGCATAGAGCGGCAAATTTATAAGCCAATCTTCCTTTTTGAAATCTGCCATCGAAGTACGAACAGATATATCAGGTGAAAACTTCTCCTGATATGTTTTCAAGCTCTTTGCTCTAAGGTTAACTTCTGCCTTCACTTCAACCGGAATAATTTGCTCACCTGTATCAATAACAAAGTCAACCTCACAAGAACCCCTATCGTTGGTATAATAATAAATACCTAAATCTTCGATGGTTTTTAATTGCTGACAAACATACTGTTCAGTAAGTGCGCCTTTGAATTCGACAAAAAGATCGTTCCCATCAAGCAAAGTACGTTGACGAAGCCCCGTCATGCATCCGAGCAATCCCACATCTACCAAAAATAACTTAAATGCTTTTAAGTCCTCATACGCCCGTAGCGGGATGCCCGTTGCATTTACACGGCTGACCTTATGAACGAGACCGCAATCACTGAGCCACATAATTGCGGTTTCATAGTCTTTCGCACGGGCACCTTCACGGACGAGCCCGTAAATGAATTTTTTGTTTTCTTTGGCTAACTGAGAAGGAATACTGTTCCACAACATACGAAGTCTTGGTACAATCTCATTTGGAGCATGTTTAGAGAAGTCTTGTTCGTAGGCTGCAAGGATTCGCTTTTGAATTTCACGGACCTCATTAAAGTCTTTGTTCTCTGCGAAGCTTTGCACAGCTTCAGGCATACCACCGACAAAGTAGTATTGCTTTAAGGAATCGATATATGTTTGCTTAAAGCATGTAATCATCCCAAAGTCTTGCTTATCAAGAAGTTCGGCAAAACGTTCCTTATCGGTTGCCATCAAAAACTCTTTGAACGAAAGAGGATAAAGCTTTAAGAAATCTACCTTGCCAACGGGAAAAGATGTGCCTTGATGCAAAGCGATACCAAGCAAAGAACCGGCACATACAATGTGGTACTGCGGGGCGTTTTCATAAAAATACTTAAGAGATGCCAGCGCTCTCGGAACTTCCTGTACTTCATCAAAAATCAATAAAGAATTGTCTGGATCAATTTTGCGACCAGCATACAACTCTAATCCCATAATTAAGCGGTCAGTATCCAAGTCAGAAGCAAATAACTCTGCCATTCTGGAATTAGAGTCAAAATTGATATATATGGCATCTGTATACGCCTGCTTGCCGAATTCTTTCATTAGCCAAGTCTTGCCAACCTGACGTGCCCCTTCAATAATTAAGGGTTTGCGGCGTTTGCTTTGTTTCCATTTTAATAGTTTTTCAATAGCAATTCGGTACATAGACGCACCTCCATCATCATAATGTAAGTATAGTATATTACGCAATTACAAAAAATACAATGAGTTTTAGTCTGATAATTACATTTTTTACAGTGATGAAAGTCGATGAGTTTCATAATATTCTGGCAGCGAAAGCGGCGTATTTATTCCTGTGAAGCAGGCCTCCGATCTTGCTGAAGCAATGAAAACTGCTGCAACTTCCTATTCCACAAGAGATCTGCTTTCTGTCCGCTATATGAACCATTTTAATACGCTTTTTGGTTTTCTCAGAGTCATTTTCTTGAGTCTCATTGGTTTACTCATCGGCGGACTGCTTTCTCTCCCCTACATGGATCATGCCAGCATTCCACTCATTGTTTCCAGCAGTGCGGCCGATTCCCTTCTTGGCAGTGTTCTTCTGGAATCCGGTGTCCAGAGTGGTGTTTATCAGAGTATTTTATGGTTTCTCCTGTGGATTCTGTTTTCCGCTACGCTGGGATTTCTGCATCCCAAAAAACAAATTTGGGGTCCAGGAAACATAACCGTTCCATGGATGCTGAAAAATAAACAGATGAGTGAAATGAAAAACGGAAATATCCGCGTATAATTTTTATCCATTATGCCAAACTGGCTTAAACGATTGATTTATTGAGCAAACTTGTTTTTCTACCAGTCCCATCTTTCCAAAACACTCTTCCAATTTGTCGCATCTTTTTCCGTAGAAACTCACACAAATTTGACAATTTGTGATACACTAACCTATAGCAATTCCGAATATTTTATGCTTCATCACTAATTTTTCGGAACTGAAATTGACTTTTCGATGCATAAACCAAACGATTTGTGGTATACGAAGAAAGGAATTCTTATGAAACTTATTTTTATCCGCCACGGCGAACCGAATTATGAGATTGATTCTCTGACTGAAAAAGGCTGGCGTGAGGCTGAGCTACTTTCGAAGCGGACGGTGAAATGGAACGTCACCGATTTTTACTGCTCGCCGCTCGGACGTGCGAAGGATACGGCTTCTTTTACGTTGAAAAATGCGGGCCGCGAGGCCGAAATTCTTCCGTGGCTGCGGGAGTTTGATGCGCCTGTCCTTGATCCGGAGACCGGAAAGCGCCGGATTCCGTGGGATTTTCTTCCGGATGTGCTCGATGCAAACCGGGATCTCTATGACAATAATCTCTGGACGAAAAATCCGATCATGCAGACCGGAAACATGGACGAGAATTATCATTTTGTGACCGACGGACTCGATGCACTGCTTGCGCGCTACGGTTATGTACGCGACGGTTACCGCTATCACGCTTCGGATGAAACGAACCGCGAAGCTGTCATTGTCTGCTTCTGCCATCTCGGCGTTACGTGTGTGGCGCTGTCCCACCTGCTGAACATGACACCGGTGCAGCTCTGGCAGGGCATGTTCCTGGCGCCGACTTCCGTCACGATCGTCGGAACCGAGGAGCGCAAACCGGGCGAGGTGTACTTCCGCTGCCAGACCGTAGGCGATGTCCATCACCTGCTTTCGGCGGGCGAGCCGGTTTCCTATTATGGAGCGTTTAACGATCCATTTCAATTTTAAACTTTACAAAAAGGAAGATTTTTATCATGAATGAAGCAAAATTAAGAGAATACGCAGAGCTGATCGTAAAAATCGGCGCAAATGTACAGAAAGGACAGCGTGTCCGCCTGCAGACCGGCGTTGACCAGGTTCAGCTTGCTACCATGGTTACCGAAGAGTGCTACAAGGCCGGTGCCAGCTATGTTGAAGTGATCTGGGAGTGCGGTCCGATCAACAAACTGAATTATCAGTATGCATCCGCAGAAACTCTCGGCACCGTTCAGACCTGGGAAGAAGAGCGCCTCAAACAGATGACCGTGGATCTGCCGGTCCGCATTTTCATCGACTCCTCCGATCCGGACGAGCTTGCCGGCATCTCCGCTGACCTGCTCTCCACCGTTCGCCAGATGCGCGCAAAAGTAACGAAAAAATACCGCGACCAGATCGACGGAAAACATCAGTGGCTGATCGTTGCCGCTCCATCACCGGCATGGGCTGCAAAAGTATTCCCGGGCGAGCCGGAGGATGTTGCAGTTGAGAAACTGTGGAATGCCATTTTCGACTGCCTGTACTTAAAAGAAGGCGAAGATATCGAAAAGATCTGGCAGGCACACAGCAACCGTATGATCAGCAAGGCAAAATGGATGACCGAGCAGGCGTTCCATAAACTGCATTACACCAGCAAAAATGGAACTGATTTCACCGTTGAGCTGATCCCGGGCGCAAAATGGAGCGGCGCCGGCGATATCAATCATCTGAACAAGGTCTTCTTCGTTCCGAATATGCCGACCGAGGAAGTTTTCACCAGCCCGATGCGCGGCAAATGCGAAGGCCGCCTTGTTTCCACCAAACCGCTCAGCTGGTCCGGACAGGTTATCAACAACTTTACTGTTGATTTTAAAGACGGAAGAGTCGTTGACTGCCACGCAGAGCAGGGCGAGGAAGTTCTGAAAAAAATGTTCGCCATGGATGACGGCGCTTCGATGCTCGGCGAGGTTGCACTCGTTCCGAAGGAGTCCCCGATCAACCAGTCCGGTCTGATGTTCTTCAACACACTGTTCGATGAGAACGCATGCTGTCATGTTGCCGCCGGTGCCGGATTCTCTGAGGTTCTGGACGGATTTATGGATATGAGTGATGAAGAAATCCTCGCAAAAGGTGTCAATGATTCCCTGATCCACGTTGACTTTATGGTTGGATCGGATGACCTGCACATCGTGGGTATCCACGAAGACGGAAGCGAGACCGATGTCTTTGTAAACGGCACCTGGGCTGAATAATCATCGCCCCATCCTTTCCATCACTTTGCAGAACACCACCGCCGCAATCGTACTCGCCGCTGTCGCCGCAAGCGCCGGTCCGACAATTGCCGTCGGATGGACACTGCCGTACTGACTGCGGTACGCGATGATGTTGACGGGGATGAGCTGCAGGGATGAAATATTCAAAATCAAAAACGTACACATTTCCCGGTTCGCGGTTCCTTCTGGAACTGCGGCCGGGTTTTTCGTTTTCCGCCGCTCCTCCTCCAGCTCCTCAAACCGCTCCATCGCCGCAAGCCCCGGCGGCGTCGCAGCCGCGCCAAGCCCAAACACATTACAGATCATATTCATCCCCGCCGCCCGCATTGCAGGATGCTCTTCCGGCACTCTCGGAAACAAAAACCGCAGCACCGGCCCCATCCTTTTCACCAGCCCGTCAATCACTCCCGCCTTCTTCGCAATCTCCATCAGCCCCGCCCAGAACCCTGTCACCCCAACCAGCGAAACCGCCAGCACCACCGCCTCCCGCGAAGCCCGAATCACCCCATCCGTCACCTCCGGCATCCGCCCCTGTATCGCGCCGTATACGATGCCGAGAAGCAGCATGGAACTCCATAGAACGTTCATTGCATCACCTGACTAAAAAAGATCTTTATAAAAATATGCTGACTTTATATTTTCCATGATTCGAACAGGATCCTGTTATACCCTATCCAGTGAACAAAATAGACTATATATTTCTTCGTGTATTGCCCGGCACTTTTTCATTTAAAAATCAATTTCCCGCTTTCCCTTTTCTCATATAAGGATTTCGATACAGTGAAATCACAAGCTCCGCAGCCATGAAGCACCAGATAATCGGTTCGCACCAGATTACGGCGCTGTAATGGTAACGCGGGATGAATACCATTGCGAAGATAATCTTTCCAAAAAGCTCAATAAAGCTCGACAGCAGCGGCAGAATTTTTTCTCCCAATGCCTGAAGCGCCAAGCGGCTGCAGTTGACGAGGCCGAGTGCGAAGAAGAACGGGATGGCTACGCGGAGGTAGCGGGCGCCGTTTCCGAGGACGGTCGGGTCGGAGGAGCCGGAGATCAGGTGTACCAGGGTTGGCGCAAACGGTGTGACACAGATAATCAAAGCGATGGTAACGCTGAAGCAGAATAAGTAGGCATAGCGGATGCCTTTGTGTACGCGCTCCCGGTTATCCGCACCGCGATTCTGTGCAACGTAGGTGTTGACGGCCTGCGCCATCGAAGAAAGCGGCATCATGGAGAACGAAAACAGCTTTCTCGCAGCGGTATGTCCCGCAATTGTTTCATATCCAAGACTGTTGATGCCCGGCTGCAGGACGATCGAACCAACGTAAATGATACTGCTCATGAATCCCATTGAAAATCCCTGCGCCAGCAGATCTGCGTACAGTCCGCGGTCCAGCGCGAAGTGGCGTTTTTCCGGAAGCAGGATTTTCGCTTTCGTAACAATATAAATCAGGCAGAGCACAACGGAAATGCCCTGTGCAATGACGGTTGCAATCGCGGCACCCCGGACACCCATGCCGAAGGTGCGGATAAACAGCAGATCGAGCACGATGTTCACCAGCGATGAAAAGATCAGGAACACAAGCGGCATGAAGCTGTTGCCGATCGCCCGCAGCAGGCCGGAGCACAGGTTGTAGGCGAACATGACGAACAGGAAAATCGAGAGAATCGAAATATAGCTGTAGGATTCCTCAAGAATCTCCGCCGGTGTTTTCAGCAGGCGCAGCAGCGGATGCATAAAGATCGTCGCCAGAATGGTAACTACCAGTGTCACGGCAACGCCGATGACGATACAGGATGCGACCGATTTTTTCATCCGGTCCGTCTCCTGCCGTCCAAAGCAGCGCGCCGTGACGATCGCAAGACCGTTTCCGACGCCGAACGTAAATCCGGTCATCATCTCATAGATGGATGAGCAGGCACCCATCGCCGCAATCGATGAGTCGCCAAGTGTATAGCCGACGATCAGCGTATCCATCGTGTTGTAAATCTGCTGAAACACGCGGGACGCCATGATCGGCAGGGCAAAAAGCAGCAGAGATTTCAGGATCGGGCCGTGAAGCAGATCGACCTGAGAACTCCGCCGGGTTTGTGTCTGTGACATAAAGAAAATTCCTCCCTCTAATTATAATGCATTGTTACCATTATATCAGAAGAAAGGAATTACCGGGCAGATAAAATACCCAAAACCATAAAAAAATACAATAATACAAAACTTTTACGGATTTTCATCAATGATCTTGCACGTTCCGCCTTTTTCTTCGAAGTAATCCTGCATCTGCGCCGACAGCACATTCACATCCTCGTACTGCTCCGGCCGCACATGGTTCGAAATCCAGGCATCGCCGCCCTCGTACAGGATCTGATACTGACTGTTATAGGAAGCTTCATATACATATGATTCCCCGTCGAGCGTGCATTCATAACGAACCGTGCGAAGCGACGCTTCATCCCGCAGCTGTGATTCCGTGTACACCCGAAGTCCGATCGCCGCTCCAATCAGAACAAAGATCGCCGCAAACACACCAACAAACGCATACCGGATCACTTTCCGTCTCCGCACTGCCTGCTGCACCAGCTGATCATTTAAGACCGCAAGCTGCTGTGCAATCTCATTCAGTTCCGAAGGCTACTCCTCCTCTACTTCCAGCCCGCCGCCCAGCAGCACGCTCACCGGCACCTCAAACAGCTCCGCCATCCGATCCAGCATCACCGCATCCGGAACCGAAATCCCTTTCTCCCATTTCGAAATCGTCTGCCGCACCACATGCAGCTGCTCCGCCAGCGTTTCCTGGGAATATCCTTTTTTCTTTCGCAGTATTTTGATGTTATCACTCAGCATAACTGTGTCCTCCTCGTATTTGATGGGCCTATCATACGATAAAAACTGGCGTTGCGGCAAGCAACAAAAAATAACACGGCAAATTAGGTTGTATTTATCCTAAGATTTATATATACTATAGAAAAAAGTCTTAAGGAGGTACCCAAAATGACTATCGACACAAAAACCTTAATTTCCATTTCCGAAGCAAATCAGAATTTTTCCAAAGTCGCCCGCCTGGTAGACGAATACGGTTCTGCTGTGATTCTGAAAAATAACATTCCAAGATATCTTGTCATCGACTTCAGCAAAGCCGAGCAGGAAACCACTGCATCCGAAGAGGATGTGTTAAGCATCTCAAAACGCCTGATGGAACAAAACAAAGAAGCATACGAGGTACTTGCTAAATGAAAAGACTGAGTAAAAAGCAAATTCTCATGCTGCATACTCAGTTGATTCAGCAAACTGGCGGAAGCGACGGAGTCAGAGATTACAATCTGCTGGACTCCGCTCTCGAAACGCCTTTCCAGTCCTTCGGCGGAGAAGACTTGTACCCCACCCTGCAGGCAAAAGCCGCAAGACTGGGCTATGGCCTGATCAAAAATCATTGTATGATTGACGGCAACAAACGAATCGGCACACACGCCATGCTTGTTTTTCTTGCCTTAAATGGAACCGAGCTGAGCTATACACAGAAAGAATTATACGAAACCATTCTTGGCGTCGCAGCCGGAACTATTACTTATGAAGGACTGCTGGAATGGATTCTGGAACATCAAAATTAAGTTGTATTATTTTCTAAATACCGGAACAAATGAAAACTTTTGTTCCGGTATTTTTTATAAAAATCAATTTTTCGCCAGAAAAATCGTCGTTTTATCTGTTTTAATAGAGTTATCAAAAAGAAAGGAGCTCAAAGCTATGACAAAAGACGAAATCAGAACCGCCGGACGCCTTGCTCACGATGCTTACTACGAAAAAGGCTACGATGCCGGCAGAAAAATTGCGGATGATCTGATAGGCCGCATGGTATTGGATGGCTCTAATACGCCTGAAAACATCAGTGTTTTTGAAGATGCTACCGGATACAGTTACAAATAAGATTTTCTCATCTCAGATGTCGTAACTGTTTCCCGGTCGGACAGCTGTCGGATACAGAACTACGATGGCTGTCGGACCACTGAATTTCATACTTCTGGAAAGGAGGTTAACAGCATGGCTGGATGGTAGGAACAGGTTTATTCTTTTCTTTTTTAAACATCTGGAGCGGTTGGAATTTACTTCACCGCTAATGTGGTAATTAATTATAGCAGGTGGCCTTTCTGGTCACCTGCTATTCTCTCAAATTTTTAAGGAGTCGTCTATGAATTCAGCAAAACAAGACCAACAATTAAAACAATTATTAAAAGGCTACCGTGTAATGACCGCAAGCTTAAAATCAAATTTAGAATCCTTTGGCATCGAAGTAACCAAACGCAAAAAACATTGGATTTTAAAATACCACGGATTTGTATTCAGCTGTCCCACCTCCTCCAGCGATTGCCGGTCCGGTATCAATTTAGCGCAGGAACTTATACGCGCTAGAAAACATGATGTAGTATATACGTATAAATCGTGCTAAAATACTACATATAAAAAGCACAGTAATTGGAGGGATATTATGAGTCAGAGAATTTTTCATATACTAATTGCAGAGGATATGGAAACAACCGTAGACTTGATGAAATATTATCTGAATAAAGAATTTTCCAATCTTGACATTTCCGTTGTCGGCACTCCGGATCCTGCTCTTTCTGACAAAGAGCTTCGCGCCAGAAACAAACACTTATTATCCTTCCGCTATGATCTGGCAATTATCGATTTCAATATGCCTTATCATTTTTTTGAAATATCCGATTCATACAAAAATGCCGATGAATACGTTATTGACACCCTTGTCAAAAAAAAACCTGATATTCTTATTGTGATTCGTACCGTTTCTCCGGATCCCATTGAAATTTCCAGTGCTATCAACAAAGTGGAACGATATCGCTGCCAATATATCCGAAAGGAAAACCTCGATAATCCCGATGAATTTCAAAAACTGATAACGGTTGTAAAAAAACAATTAGAATGGATCAAAAAAGAATCTCCCGACAGAATTCAGGCTGGACGCTTGGAATATTTCCATAAATACGATGCTGCTTTAGCCTACGAGTACGGACCTGACAATTATAGGTCTTATCGGGATGATGAAATTTATCTCGGCAAACAGCTTATCGCAGATAAACTGACTGCGCGGCAGAAATATGTACTGTATCTTTATCTTAAAAATTTAAATCTGCCTTTATTTGACCGCGAAATCATCCAAAGTCTGCAGACAAATTACGCGGATGATTTTCTTGATTCCGCTTCTGTCAGCAAACGAATGAGAGAAAGTATTCTCAACAAATTACTGCCGCTTTTTGACAAAGCTGGATTGGAACTGATTTGCGAAAGAAATCCTTCGAAACGAACTCTGGTCATAAAAAGCAACATTGATTAAATCTTATGTAGAAAAGAGACTTATTCACTATGAAGAAAAGATATATTTTTTCATCTTCTTTTTTGGCACCTATTGCAATGCTCTTTATCATTGGAGAATTACTTTTTAAACAAATATACCTACATCCTGTGTCCAACATCCAACTAGGCTTGCTCTCCATTCCTGTTTATGGATGTTCCCTTGCATTTATTTTAAAAATTATAATTTTTGACTTATTGTTTCTTGAAGAATTTTTTGAAATTTTTATTTCCAGACGATATTATGGCTTTCCTTATTCAGAGATCTTTTGTTATCCCTTCTCTGCTCTTTGCATGATCAATTTTATTTTAGTTGTTTTGAACATCGGTTATAGTATCCTACATATCCGAATCACTGACTTTATTCACCTTTTCCAGGATCCAGGTGGATATTTATCTACATTTAACTATAGTCCGTTATTGCCAGCAATCCCCTTTTTATTATTATATCTTTTTTTATCTCTTTTGGCATGCTTCTATTATCTAAAAAACATATGGTTAACTACAAAAGGAGTAACCACGTCTGCTCCTCTCGACGATGGTTCTGACAAGATATCCCAAAAAATAGAAGTCATTTTTCCTGGCGAGCGTGATAATAATGATTCTTTCCAATTTCGTCTTCAGATAAACGGCGTACTTCTCTGTTTCATTGTATGTTTCCGTTTTCTTGTTTTAATGAATATTCACTTAAAGCCAATTGATCTTTGGGGCCTTGTTTCTTTTCTGTTTCTTGCCTTTTTTTTCCGCGAAAGCTCGCAGCGTAAAAAGCGGCTTTCTGATGATAAGTCTTTCTTCTACAACACAATAAAAGACAGTATCAACATCGATGCCGTCATCGATTGGAAAACATTACTGGAATTTAATACGCTCGAGCTGAACCGTCTGAAAGAAGTCGAAAAAAAATACAAAATCGCCAAAATCAGAAACACCCGCTGGCTGGAATTATATGAACACTCCATTATCAACAATCTTATGAATGTATATCATGCCGTCAAATGTCTGGATTTAAAAATCTACGATGTAAAAACAGCATTGGAAAAAATCGAACCCAGCATAAAAGAAATCGATGCCACCACCAGAGAATGCATGATGCTTTTACCAAGTTATTCCAATCATATCTTTGAAGACCTTGAACTGATTGCTTACCTGGAAAAAGAAATCCCTGCTCTGGGCGGACTTTTCGAGAGAAATGATATGATTTCCTGCTACCATACATCCGCTGATCTTTGTTTATTAAGCGCAGTTTTCAAAAACGTAAAAGAATATGTGCAGAATTATTCGGATCAGCCTTTTACCTGCCAACTTTCTCTGGATAAAGCAGACTGGTTAGTTGTTCATCTTAGTTCTCCTGTCGCAGACTCAGAAAATATTTCTTACCTTAAACGGGATGTCACAAGAGTCGCACAAATGTGGACGGAAGATCATATTAACGACTATTATCATTATCCCCTTAAACTTGTGATTGCCCAATTATATATGCAGGATATGAATGGATTTATGTCCTATCGTATTGAAAATGACTGTATGGTTTTTGATTTCCATTTTTCTACGCCGGAAAAAGAAAATTACCGTTCCTCTATCGAATTTCAGGAAATAAATCTTGTAAAATTTCTCAAAAATTACACAGTTTCTCTTGAAAACATGATTTTTTCCCCGTCAGACATTAAAACAATGATGCTTCGTACAAACGAACAGCTTTTAACAGAAATCCTGAATAACTTTGAATATTTCTTCAGCAGTATGTTATATTCGAAAGAGCATTCCTCAATACTCATAACCTTGAAAAAATCTGACGCAGCCTGTGAAATCTTTCTGTCCTTCCATTCTCAAAGAATAGAAGAAATGCCGGAATTTGCAAAAGAAACTTCTCAATATTTAAGAAACCGAAACGCACCTCTGTCAGAGCATATTTCCCTTTCTTTGCTGATGCTCGAAATCAAAATGGAACAGCTCGGCGGAAGTGTCGATCTTTCTTCTGATGAAGATATATTCAACTGTAAATTACTTTTTCCTACTGTATAATACAATGTGGGAGCTACCTTAATTGACAAACCACAAAATACTTGTCAATCAGGATGCTCCCACAAATTTTTAATATTTATTCTTTCCCCAGCAAATACTGATAAATATCCCTCTTCGTCACCCCGCGATCCTTCGCCACGAGTTTCATCGCTTCTTTTCTTGCAATCCCCTGATCTTCATACCGTTTCATATGTTCTTCGATCGAAATCTCCTCAAACGCTGCCTTCGCCTCGTCCTCGATTTCTTTCTGGCTTCTGCCCTCGATGACAAGAACGCATTCGCCTTTCGGATCTTCCTGTTCGTAGCGGGTGATGGCATCTTCAATCGTGGTCTGCCATGCCGTCTCGTGTTTCTTGGTCAGTTCCCGGCAGAGTGTCAGCCGCCGGTTGCCAAGCGTCTCCAGCAGCTCCCGCAGCGTTTTCAGCAGATGATGCGGCGCCTCGTATACGATCATCGTCCGCGTCTCGTTTTTCAGCCGTTCCAGCGCCAGTTTATGTTCTTTTTTATCCGGCGGAAGAAATGCTTCGAAGACAAATCTTCTCGTCGAAAGTCCCGACAGTGTCAGTGCCGTCACACACGCGCATGCGCCCGGCAGGCTTGTCACTTCGATGCCTGCCTCGTACGCCATCTTCACCAGCTCCTCACCCGGATCAGAGATTCCCGGTGTTCCGGCATCCGTGATCAGCGCGATATTTGTTCCCGTCAGCAGCTTCTGCACCAGCTCGCGGCCCTTGTCGTATTTGTTGTATTCGTGATAACTCGTCATCGGCGTATGAATCTCAAAATGGTTCAGCAGCTTAATGCTGTTTCTCGTATCCTCCGCCGCGATCAGATCGACCTCCTGCAGAATGCGGATTGCACGGAAGGTCATGTCCTCCAGATTTCCAATTGGTGTTGCACACAAATATAATTTTCCTGCCATGTTCTTATCTCCCGTCTCCATATAATTCCCGGATGTCCTTTGTATACACGCCCGGCGTCTCATACACAATCAGCGGTTTCTCCACGGTAATTCTCGGATTCCCGCCTTTCATCGCCTCGATCAGCACCATGTTCGGCTCCTTGTCCACAAACGGATAAACGAGCTGCATCCTTTTTGGTTCCAGATGATATTTTTTCAGCGTCGAAAAAATCTCCGCCAGCCGGAACGGCCGGTGCACCAGATAGAACCGTCCTTTCGTCTTTAAAACCGCCGATGCCTCTTTCGCAATATCATCAAACGAGCACAGCACCTCATGCCGCGCAATCGTCTTCGCCTCAAGCGCATTCGTCAACCCGTGCTGCCCCGTCATGTACGGCGGATTGCACGTTACCACATCAAACACTTCTTTTCCAAACTGCTGCGATGCCGTCTTCACATCTCCCTGGAAAATCTCAACATCATTTTCCAGATGATTGTACCGCACACTCCGCTGTGCCATCTCGGCACTGTACTCCTGAATTTCCAGCCCGGAAAAATGCTCTCCGTTTGTCTTCGCCTTCAGCAGAATCGGCACAATTCCCGATCCCGTGCAGAAATCCATCGCCCGCTCCCCGCGCTTCACCTTCGCGTAGGATGCCAGCAGCACCGCGTCAATGCCATAGCAGAAAAGGGATGGATTCTGTATCATCCAGTAACCGTTCTGCAGATCATCGAGCCGCTCACCCGGCTTCAAAAATTCTTCTTTTCTATCCAATGAAAATCCCTCCTCCTGCTGACCGCCCAGCGCCGCATCACACAAAAAGAAGCGTCAGTTTTACCCGGCGCTTACTTTTTTCAAAATGCATTCCAAATCAATCTTATTCCGGCTGTTTTGCCTCTTCCGAAGAAGCCTGCTCCCCGGAGCTGTTTCTGTCTTTTTTCTTCTCTTTGCCTTTTTCCTTCTTATGCTTCGGCTTGAACTTGAGCTCTTCCACCGGGCACTCCCGCATTTCCTTCTCATCGTTCACATCCACCAGCACTTTTACGAGCTGACGAAGCACATTCACACCGGAAACCTCACCTTTCATGCCGTCCGGCAGCGTTACGATATCGCCGACACCCGGCAGCTTGCGGTTCAGGTATTCATAGGTTTCCTGCTCGTTTTTCAGGCAACACATCAGTCGTCCGCAGACACCCGAAATCTTCGTCGGGTTCAGGGACAGGTTCTGCTCTTTTGCCATCTTGATCGAAACCGGTGCAAACTCGGACAGATACGTATGGCAGCAAAGCGGTCTGCCGCAGATGCCGATTCCGCCGAGGATCTTTGTCTCATCGCGGACACCGATCTGGCGAAGCTCGATTCTCGTCTTAAAGACAGCCGCCAGATCCTTTACCAGCTCACGGAAATCAATTCTTCCGTCGGCGGTAAAGTAAAACAGCATCTTGTTATTGTCAAACGTATACTCTGCATCGATCAGCTTCATCTCCAGGTTGTGCGCCCGGATCTTCTTCTGGCAGATTTCAAACGCTTCTTTTTCTTTCTTGCGGTTGCTCTCCTCCCGCGCATCATCCTTCGGCGTTGCAATGCGGATGACTTCTTTCAACGGCTGGATCACCTTGGAATCGTCAACTTCTTTTGGCCCCAGCACAACGAAACCATACTCTACGCCGCGCGCCGTCTCAACGATAACGTGGTCGCCCACGCAGATGTCCAGCTCTCTCGGCGAGAAATAATATACTTTTCCTACGTTTCGAAAACGTACTCCTATAATTGTTATCATGCTATCAGTTTTCCTTCATTGTCAGGAACATAAGCTCCATGGTTAAATCAAAATTAACATTCGCGTTCAGGCGGGCTCTCGCCTTCTGAATCGCCTCTATAATCTTCTCCAGGCCTTCGTATGAGCTCTTATTTGCTCTCTCACGGATTCCATTCAGCTCCTGCTTGAACACAAGGGAATCGACCTCTTTTGTCGCCTTAAAGAGCAGAACATCGCGGAACCATAAAGAAAAGATATCGAAATAATCATCAATATTGTCTTTTTCGGCCGTCAGTTTTTTGATCGTCTCCACGATTTCATACAGCGGCATACTGTCGGCGTACTTTGCCATGCGGAGTGCACTTTCCAGCGTCTCCTCATATTCCGGAGAACGGGCAATCCGCTCTGCTTTTCCGATATTTCCCTGCGCCAGGGACGCATCAACCTCTGCCTGGTAATCCGGCACATGCATTTCGTTCATCAGATAATCTTTCACAAGCTGGTCTCCCACTGGTTTTAAATTTAACTGCACGCAGCGTGACGAAATCGTCGGAAGCAGCGCATCCGGGTTGTCTGCCAGAAGCATGACAACTGCGTAGGCCGGCGGCTCCTCGATCGTCTTCAGCAGCGCGTTCTGCGCCTGAAGTGTCAGCTTCTGCGCCTCGTCGATGATATAAATCTTGTACGGACTGCTGTACGGCTTGATCATCACATCGTTAATGAGCTGCTCGCGGATTTCATCGATGCTGATGGTGTTCGGCTTTTCATGCTTCACATAAATGATATCCGGATGATTCTGGCTCTGTGCCTTTTTACAGGACGGGCATTCCATACAGGGCTCGACCCCGTGCTTCTCGCACTGAAGCGTCATCGCAAACAGTGAAGCCATCATTTTCTTTCCCGATCCACTCTCTCCGCCAAAAAGATAAGCATGAGATACTTTATTCATCGAAATGGCATTCTGTAAATGCGTTATGATTTCCTGATGTCCTACAACCTTCTGAAAACCCTGCATAAAATCACCCCCTGGAGTTCTTTTGTATTTCTTACTAATACTGCATTAAGTATATCACAACTTTTTCTGTTGTTCCACAAAATTCTGAATTTCGGAAAAACAGTCTTCCGGCGTAGAATTATTGGAAAATCTGCGGACAATTCCAGCTTCCGCAATTTTCTCCTCCGTAAAATCCTCACAGTCCGCCAGGAATCTCCGGCACATCTCCGCGTATTTCGGCTCTGTCTGTTTTCTTTCCCGTTCCAGTGCCCGCGAAAGCCGCAGCCCGTCGTCCACCTCGACATACAGCGGAACCATCGCCTGCTCCCCGAAGTATGCCTTTAATTTCAGATACGATTCCAGTGTCCCGATTCCGAGATAATCATGCTTCGCAAGATCAATCTGCCCGTCATCCGCCGTAAAATAATACCACGGCCCCTGCACCGTCGAATACATGCGCTCCTCGATAATCTTTCCGGCCTCCCGCAGTTCCGAAAGCCGTTTTTCATCCACAAAGAAATACTCTCTTCCGTCCTGCTCCCCGCTCCGGATCGGCCGTGTTGTATACAGGACAAACGGTTTTAAATCCAGCGCCGTCTCCTGGATCAGATTCTCATAAATATGATCTTTCCCTGACGCACTTTTTCCCATCAGATAGTAAATTTTTCCCATTTTATCTCTCCCCGAAACACAGATTCTTTATGCCTTAAACCGATATCCAACGCCCCAGATCGTCTCGATATACTGCGGCTTTGCCGTATTAAACTCTATTTTTTCACGGATCTTCTTGATATGCACCGTAACCGTCGCAATATCTCCGATGGACTCCATATCCCAGATCTCACGGAACAGCTCTTCTTTCGTGAAAACGCGGTTCGGATTCTCCGCAAGGAAGGTCAGCAGATCGAACTCTTTCGTTGTAAACTGCTTCTCCTCTCCGTTCACCCACACGCGGCGTGCCGTCTTGTCAATCTTGATGCCGCGGATCTCCACAACATCATTCTCTTTCTTGCCGTTTCCGACCAGCCGGTCGTACCGTGCCAGATGCGCTTTCACGCGCGCAACCAGCTCACTCGGAGAAAATGGCTTCGTCATATAATCATCCGCACCAAGACCGAGTCCGCGGATTTTGTCGATATCATCCTTCTTTGCCGAAACCATGATAATTGGAATATCTTTCTTCTCACGCACCTCACGGCAGATCTCAAAGCCATCCACCTCCGGCAGCATCAGATCCAGAATCAGCAGATCAAAATCCTCTTTGACCGCCCGCACAAGACCGGTGTCTCCCTGGTTTTCAATCTCTACCTCAAAGCCCGAAAGTTCTAAATAATCCTTCTCCAGATCCGCAATGGATTCCTCATCCTCAACAATCAGTATCTTACTCATGAAACAGGTACCTCCTGATATTTTCTTAATACAAAGTACATCGTGGTGCCCACGCCTTCTTTGCTGGTGGCCCACACTTTTCCGCCGTGGTCTTCGAGAATCTTCTTCACGATGGAAAGACCGATGCCGCTGCCGCCCCTCGTGCTGTTGCGGGACGCGTCGGTGCGGTAGAAACGGTCGAAAATCTTCGTCAGATCCTTCGTCGCAATTCCCTTTCCGTTGTCCTCAATCTCCACCTGCACAAAATCTCCGACATCACGCAGACGGATGTTGATGACCTTATGGCTCTTGTCCATATATTTGATGGAATTGCTTACAATGTTATTGATGACACGCTTGATCTGCTCCGCATCCGCGATGACGATCGGGTCGTCCTCGAGATAATTAAAGTATGTCAGATCCACATGCTGCGCGTCAAGCTCCAGATTCAGTTCCTCCACGCAGTCATCAAAATAATCCGCAATGTGAATCTTGGAAAACGTATACGGAATGCGGTTCGTGTCAATCTTGGAATAAAACGTCAGCTCATTGATCAGACGGTCCATCTCATTCGCTTTGTTGTAAATGGTGCGGATGTAGCGGTCCATCTTCTCCGGCGTATTTGCCACACCGTCCATGATTCCCTCGACATAACCCTTGACCGCGGTAATCGGTGTTTTCAGATCATGCGAAATGTTACTGATCAGCTCTTTATTCTCTTTGTCAAACTCGACTTTTTCCTCCGCCGTCTCTTTCAGCCGGATACGCATCTCCTCAAAGTCCTCGCAGAGGTCATTAATCTCCGCCACGCCGCACGGTTCAACAGTGAAATCCAGATTTCCGTCTTTGATATTCTGTGTCGCCTTTTTCAGCTGCTCGAGCGGTCCGATCACACCGCGGTAAATCCAGAAGCTCAGGCCCAGACTGGTGAGCACCAGAATCAGCACAATCACGATGCCTAGCTCTTTTACCATGCCCGTAATCTGCGGCGCAATCTGGTCTGTCTTGGTGACGATAAACGCACTGCATTCTTTTCCGTCCGAGTTCTCATAGTCCACCTGTTTGACCATCCACTGTTTTTCATTGCGGAAATAAACGCCGCCCTTCAAATTGGCCCCCGGGTCACCGTATTTCGGCAGCTCATTTTCCAGCTCCTCCGACGACAGCTCCTCCGAGCCATTGTAAATGATAACACCATCCTCGCGCACCGCGATAAACGACTGTTTTTTCTGCAGTCTTGCATTCAGAACAGAGAGATAATTCGTTTCTTCCAGCTTTGCCGTATCCGATTTCGCGGTATCCTCTACTTCGTCGTACTCTTCTGATGTCATCGCATTCAGCAGCAGGGTGTTGTTCGAAATCGTCCGGTATGTTGCGTTCGCAAGACCGTATTTTTCACCGATAATCTTTGCTTTATACCCTACAAAAAAGTAAAACGTCAAGGCACACATCACGATCGGAACCAGTATGATGATGAAAAAAGAAATGATTACTCTCGTCCTTAATTTCATGCTTTTCTTCTTTTTTTCCATATAAGATCCACCTGTTTTCCAACACATATTTCGTACTTTTGCGCACAAAAAATCCCCAGTACGCAGTCTAAATTTATTATAGCACAACGCCTGAGGATTTTTCATTAACTTAGATGAATCTTTCTAAACTTTCTATAAACAGAAAAGCCTGAAATTAGAGGTATTTCTTCAGGTCTTCTACTTTATCCAGTTTCTCCCACGGCAGATCCAGATCGTTTCTTCCGAAGTGGCCGTAAGCGGAAGTCTGTTTGTAGATCGGGCGGCGCAGATCCAGCATTTTGATGATTCCGGCCGGACGAAGGTCAAAGTTCTCGCGAACGATATCGGTCAGCTTGTTGTCGGACAGTTTTCCGGTTCCATAGCTGTCGATCATGATGGAAGTCGGATGAGCGACACCGATTGCGTAAGAAAGCTGAACCTCGCATTTGTCAGCAAGGCCTGCTGCTACAATGTTCTTTGCTACGTAACGTGCTGCATAAGCCGCAGAACGGTCTACCTTTGTGCAGTCTTTTCCGGAGAAAGCTCCGCCGCCGTGACGGGCGTATCCGCCGTAGGTGTCTACGATGATCTTACGTCCGGTAAGGCCTGAATCTCCGTGCGGTCCGCCGATTACAAAACGACCGGTCGGATTGATGAAGAATTTCGTATGCTCATCTACCATCTCTGCAGGAATGATTTTGTCGAATACGTATTTTTTGATATCCTCGTGAATCTGCTCCTGGGATACTTCCGGATCATGCTGTGTGGAAAGAACAACTGCGTCAAGACGGAACGGTCTGCCGTTCTCATCATACTCTACGGTTACCTGTGTTTTTCCGTCCGGACGAAGATAGCTTAATGTACCATCCTTGCGGACTTTAGTCAGCTGGCGTGCCAGTTTGTGTGCCATAGAAATTGCATACGGCATATACTCTTCGGTTTCGTTTGTAGCGAATCCGAACATCATACCCTGATCGCCTGCTCCGATGGCATCGATCTCTTCATCACTCATGGAGTTTTCTTTTGCCTCAAGTGCTTTATCTACACCCATAGCGATATCTGCGGATTGTTTGTCCAGTGCAGTGATTACTGCGCAGGTATCAGCGTCAAATCCGTATTTTGCACGGTCGTAGCCGATCTCGCGAACAGTATCGCGAACAATCTGCTGAATATCAATCTGTGCTTTGGAAGTGATTTCACCCATTACCATCACGTACCCTGTTGTGGTGCAGGTTTCACATGCTACACGGCTCATCGGATCCTGTGCAAGCAGGGCATCCAGAATCGCATCAGAAATGGCATCGCAGATCTTGTCCGGATGTCCTTCGGTTACAGACTCAGAAGTAAACAGTCTTTTTTCCATTCTCGTTCTCCTTTTTCTTCTCTTCTCTTTTGATATTTTGCAACTATCCGAAACCATGCGAAACACAAAGAAAAAATACCACTCATATTTACAGGAATGCGTATTTTTCTCGAATTTCATACGGCGAGCAGCCACACCGAGATGCGGCTCCAAATAGTCTCTGAACAATAAAAAAGATCCGCAAGCAAGACGGACCTGAATAGTAATGTTCAAATCCCCTTATTGTTCGAAATTTTCGCTCAGGCTGGCACCTTCCCATGCAGACCAATCTGCCGGGGGTTGCCGTGGTTTCACAGATCCTATGTATCTCCACCACTCTGAATAAGAGAAAAGCAACTCAATTTTTGATTTTGTTTTTTGTTACTCTGATACACTATCGCAAAATACGCCATTCGTCAAGAGGAAATAAACGGATTTGAGACATTTTCTTACTGTTGTCCCAAACATCCTTTCTTTTTTTCTGATTTTTCGGCTGTATCTTCTGTTATTTGTGAACAGATAAGAAAACTCTCCAAAACAGAGAGTTTTCTTATCTGCTGTATCGTTTTTTCTACTCTTCTGCTTTCATCTCGCGGACAATCTTCCGCAGCTTCAGAATCATGGACGGAGCAACAGAAAGCTCATCCACTCCCATTCGTACAAACTGCTCCGTCAATGTCAGATCTGCACCGAGCTCCCCGCAGATTCCTGCCCATTTTCCGCATTTGTGTGCATTTTCCACCACCATGCGAATCATCCGAAGAACGGCTTCATGGTGTGGATTGTAGAAATCATCCAGCTGCTCATTCTGACGATCAATCGCCAGGGTATACTGCGTCAGGTCATTCGTTCCGATGCTGAAGAAATCCACCATTTCCGCCAGACGGTCGCTGATCATCACGGCTGCCGGTGTCTCGATCATAATGCCCTGCTCCGGAATTTTATACTGCACTTCCTGTGCTTTCAGCTCTTCCTCTACCTCTGCAACAATTGCGTAGATTTTTTCTACCTCTTCTGTTGATGTGATCATCGGATACATGACAGAAAGGTTTCCGTAAACGGCTGCGCGGAACAATGCGCGAAGCTGCGCTTTAAAAATTTCCGGCTGTTTCAGACAAATCCGGATTGCACGGTACCCAAGCGCCGGATTTTCTTCTTTTCCAAGATTAAAGTATTCTACCTGCTTATCTGCCCCGATATCCAGCGTACGGATAATCACTTTTTTGCCTGCCATGGTCTGCACGGCCTGTTTATATGCCTGAAACTGTTCTTCCTCCGTTGGGAAATCATTTCTTCCAAGATAGAGGAATTCGCTTCGGAAAAGTCCAATTCCACCGGCATCATTTTCCATCACATAGCCAAGGTCACCAACACTGCCGATATTTGCATAGATGTTGATCTTACGGCCATCCGGCGTAATATTTTCTTTTCCTTTCAACTCCTCAAGAAGCTTCTGTTTTTCTGCTTCTTCCTGCATTCTTTTTTCGGTTTCCTTCCGCACATCCTCCTCCGGCTCAAAGATAACCTGACCTGAAAAACCGTCTACAACGGCCGTCATGCCTGTTTTCAGACCGTTTAAATCCATCGGGACGCCGATTAATGCCGGAATATTCATCATTCGCGCAAGAATCGCAGTATGAGAATTGGTAGATCCATGCACAGTCACAAACGCAAGTATTTTTTCTTTGTCCATCTGTACAGTTTCACTCGGACTTAAATCGTCTGCCACTATAACAGATGGTTCCATAGAACTCAGGTCGTTATCTCCCTCGCCGCTTAAATTGCGGACCAGACGTTCGGAAATATCTTTTACATCTGCGGAACGAGCCTTCATATATTCATCATCCATAGCTGCAAACATCTCTGCAAAATTATCGCCGGTTGCTGCCGCTGCATATTCTGCATTTACCAGTTCTGTCCGGATCATGTTCTCCATTGATTCCAGATAGTCCTCATCCTCCAGCATCATCTGATGGACTTCAAAGATCGCCGCACTTGCCTCTCCAACTTCCCGGACTGCCTTGTCATACAGTCTGCCAAGCTGTTTTTTCGAAACCCCCACGGCTTCTTTCACACGTTTTACTTCTGCTTCCGGATCTTCAATCCGGGCTCTTTTAACCTGGTAATCATTTTTCTTCAGAACCGCAACCGGTCCCATAACAATTCCTTTATATACGGATTTCCCCTGAAAATACTGCATTTTTTATCCTCCGAGCGTACTTTTTACAGATTTGCTTCGAAAAACGCTTTCAGCGTCTCAATCGCTGCATCTTCGTCCTCTCCGTTTGCTGCAACGGTTACGGTATCTCCCTGCTTTACGCCAAGTGACATCAGCATCATCAGCTGAGTCAGTTTTTTCGTTTTTCCATCTTTTGTGATGGTGCATTCCGATGCAAAATTTTTTGCTTCCTTTACCAGCATTCCTGCCGGTCTTGCGTGGATTCCCAGTTCATCTTTAATGGTATATTCAAATGTTTTCATGCTTTTATTCTCCTTCTTCTCTGTCCATAATCCGTTCTATGTGCATAGCGAGATATCCAATTTCGATCTCCTCCATCGGAAGTTTCAGCCTCTTTTCCATCTCCTCACAGATTCGTTTCGCCGCCTGAAAGGCTTTCGGAAACTTTACGGACATGTAGTCATTCATATTTACTTTCAGTTTTTCCCCACTGACCGCTCTTGCAACCATATAGCGGATATGGTTCATCATACGGTTATACGACAACGACATCACATCGATGGTATGCCCGGTGATATGCTCCACCAAAGAAATGCTCTCCCGGACTGCTCTTGCTACTTCCATGGCCTGTGAAACATTTTCCTCCACAATTGCCGAATGAACATGAAGTGCAAGATAGCCGATTTCATGTTCATCAATTTCGATCTGAAGCCGTTCTTTTAAAAGCTCCCTGATACAGGAAGCAACTTTATACTCTTTGTAAAACATCACACGGATATCGTCGGTGAGCGGATTGCTGATCTGCTCACCGTTCTGAATCCGCCGGACAGCAAAATCCAGATGATCTGCCATTGGAAAGACGATGGAACGGTCAATTTTTCCAAATTCCTTTTCTGCCTCGTCAAGCACGGCACTCGCCAGCTCCAGGCTGAGCGGAGAAACGCCCTGTACAATGGTTCTGGCATTTCCTCGCTCCGTCATCTCTGTCAGGGAATAAATGCGGGCATCGTCTCCCGGCTGTACACGCTGTCCCGTTTTTTTCCCAAATGCAATTCCTTTCCCCATGACCAGATATTCCCGGTTATTTTCTTCTTCCACACCAATAAATGAATTGTGGTTCAGTGTTTTTGCTATCCTGTACATTCTTCTCACCCGTTTTTAAGGCACAGCTTACGCGAGAATCTCAATCGCAAATAAAGGATCTCCTGCTTTTACCGGTCCGTCTGCCAAAAGACGGATTCTCTGGTTCTCCTCCAGCTCTGTGCAAAGAACCGGTGACGTAACCGACGGCGCATGTGTTTTCAGATATTCCAGATCCAGCTTCAGCATCGGATCACCTTTTTTCACGGTCTGACCGCTTTCTACCAGTGCCTCAAATCCCTCTCCGTTCAGTTTTACTGTATCAATTCCGACATGAATCAGAAGGCTGACTCCGGAATCGGTTACAAATCCAATCGCATGTTTTGTGTCAAAAACAAACGCGACTTCTCCGTCCTCCGGAGCACGCACATAAGGATCTTCCGGTGTCACAACAGCGCCGTCTCCCATCATCTTTTCCGCAAACGCTTCATCCGGCGCAGTAGAAAGGTCGGCTGCCAGTCCGCTTATCGGGCTGCAGACAGTAATCGTATCCACAACCTTCTGTTCTTTTGTTTCCTGCGTCGGTTCCGCCTCTTTTGGGGTTGGTGTATTTTCTGCTTCCGCATACGTATTCGGAGCTTTTTCCAGATAATCCTCTAAATTTGATTTTATCACAGTTACATTCGGTCCGTAAATAACCTGTACACCATTTCCTTTATGCACAACGCCAGATGCCCCTGTCGCCTTTAAAATACCATCGCTGACTCTCGCTGCATCATGAACAGTACAGCGCAGTCTTGTTGCACAGCAGTCCACATCCGAAATATTTTTCTTTCCGCCAAGACCTTTTGTGATCGCTTCACTCATGGCATCTTCCGATGCCACCCCATCGTTCTGCGCTTCTTTTCTGGCATTTACATCTGCTTTCGTATAAAGCTTGGTTTCTACATCATCATCCTCACGGCCCGGTGTCTTAAAATCAAACTTTTTAATCATGAATTTGAAGATAAAATAATACAGGAAGAAATAAAGAATGCCGACCGGAATCACCCTCATCCAGCTTGTCTTTTCATTTCCCTGCAAAATACCGAACAGGAAGAAGTCCAGAAGTCCGCCGGAAAAGGTAAGACCCACTGCGATATTCAGGATGTGTGCGATCATATAAGCTGTTCCCGCAAGAATAACCTGCACGACAAACAACGCCGGCGCAACAAACAGGAACGAGAATTCCAGCGGTTCTGTGATACCGGTTGCCATACACGCAAGTGCTGCGGAAAGAAGCAGACCGCCTGCCGCTTTTTTCTTCTCCGGTTTCGCACAATGGTACATGGCAAGTGCTGCTCCCGGAAGTCCGAAAATCATAAAAATAAATTCTCCGGAGAAATATCTCGTTGCGTCTGCACTGAAATGTGCAACATTCGCAGAATCCGCAAGCTGTGCGAAGAAAATATTCTGTCCGCCCTGCACCATCTGTCCTGCCACTTCCATGGTACCTCCGACTGCTGTCTGCCAGAAAGGCATATAGAATACGTGATGCAGACCAAATGGAATCAGTGCCCGTTTAATCAGACCGAAAATCAGCGTTCCGACATAACCGGAGCCGGTTACCAGGCCACCCAGCGCATAAATACCGTTCTGTACAACCGGCCATACAAAATACATTAAAATTCCCACAAACATATAGACGATCGTAGAAATAATTGGTACAAAACGAGTACCTCCAAAGAAAGAAAGTGCATTCGGAAGCTGGATCCGGTAAAATCGATTATGAAGTGCTGCGACTCCAAGACCGACAATAATACCGCCAAACACACCCATCTGCAGCGACTGAATACCGCAGACAGAAGTGATGGTTCCTTCCAGAACGGATTCTGCAATTTCTCCGTTTTCCAGAATCTGACCCGTAATAGTCAGCATTGCGTTAATCGCTGTATTCATAACGAAATATGCAATAACGGCTGACAGGGCAGAAACCTCTTTTTCCTTCTTTGCCATACCAATTGCAACACCTACCGCAAAAATCAGAGGCAGGTTATCAAACACCGCACTTCCTACTTTGTTCATGATCACCAGCAGCGCATGAAGAATTGTGCCGTTGCCGAGCAAACTTGTCAGCCCGTACGTTTCAATTGTGGTTGCATTGGTAAATGAGCTTCCGATTCCCAGTAAAAGTCCGGCTACCGGAAGAATTGCGATCGGGAGCATAAAGCTTCTTCCCACTCGCTGCAGAACACTAAAAATTTTGTCCTTCATTTTTTTACTCCTTGTGTAGTTTATACTTTTTACAAGAAAAGTTTCTGCGGTTTTGCATCTTTTTAGCCGGTCTGTACTCTTTTTTCTAAAACAGAGCACAAAAAAGAGACACTAACCCACATAAACAATTCCTGTTATGTATAGTTAATGCCTCCAAAAATCGAGTTACACACTACAACTGTAGTTGAATATAGCACAGATAAATCTCTTTTGTCAAGTCAGTTCTTATTATTTGAAAGATAAAAATAATTCACAATAATAGTAGTAAAATTTAAGCCAATTTCTTCGCAATAAGGTAAAATAAAATAAAAGAACGGTACCTTTTATTGCACCGTCCTTTTTGTCAACATTTGTTTTATACTGTTTTCACGCTCTTAACCGGAATTTCTGGATATCCTTTGCATTATTCACGCGCTCAATTTCAGCGCCGAGTCCTCGGAGCTTTCCATCGAAATCCTCGTATCCGCGCAGAATATATACGATATCATCTACCACAGTAATTCCCTCTGCTGCAAGTCCTGCGATCACAAGTGCTGCACCTGCGCGAAGATCCGGTGCGGAAACCTCTGCTCCGGTAAATTTTTCTACGCCGTCAATGATCGCCGTGTTGCCTTCCACTTTAATACAGGCGCCCATACGTGCCAGCTCATCCGCATACTTAAAGCGATTTTCAAAAATACTCTCTGTTACAATACTCGTACCGTTTGCCAGTGCCAGTGTAACCGCGATCTGCGGCTGCATATCGGTCGGATAGCCCGGATACGGCTGTGTCTTTACGTGTGTTCTGCCCAGACGTTTGCTTGCGCTCACACGGATGGAATCGTCAAACTCTTCTACGTCGCAGCCAATCTCCTCGAGCTTTGCGGTTGTTGCTTCCAGATGCTTTGGAATCACGTTTTTAATCAGCACATCGCCCTTTGTGGCTGCTGCTGCAAACATATACGTACCTGCCTCGATCATATCCGGTACGACCGCATAGCTGGTTCCGTGCAGGGTATCGACACCCTTGATCCGGATCACGTCGGTTCCTGCTCCTTTGATGTTTGCTCCCATGCTGTTCAGGAAGTTCGCCACATCGACAACGTGCGGCTCTTTTGCTGCGTTCTCAATCGTTGTATTTCCTCTTGCCATCGAAGCTGCCATCATGATATTGATGGTGGCTCCAACAGAAACCATATCCAGGAAAATGTGGCTTCCATGCAGATCTGCCGCACTTGCCACGATTGCGCCGTGACGGATGCTTACCTCAGCGCCGAGTGCGCGGAATCCCTTTAAATGCTGGTCGATCGGACGGCTTCCAATGTTACATCCGCCCGGAAGCGGAACTTCCGCTCTTTTGTATTTTCCAAGCAGCGCGCCTAAAAGATAATAAGACGCACGGATTTTTTTGATATATTCATAGTCAACACTCAGATCACCGATAGTCGATGCATTGATCCGCACGGTATGACGGTCGATGCGGTCCACAGTAGCTCCGATCTCTGCAATTGCTTCCAAAAGTACATTAATATCGCTGACATCCGGCAGATTTTCGATCAGGACCGTTTCGTCGGTCATCGTTGCTGCCGTAAGAATTGCAAGCGCCGCGTTTTTTGCTCCCCCGATTTCCACTTCGCCCACAAGAGGATTTCCACCTCTGATGACATACTGTTCCATATATTCACCTCAAATTTTCTTTTTCATAACTTAACGAGTGTGTTTTATCCGAAATAACGATTCAAAGTCTGTTCTGCTGTTTTTTTTACACACTCTGGACTCACTGAAACGCACTGCTCCCCGCAGTAATTTTTCAGTCTCCCCTTATCTTAACTCAAATCTAATATTTTGTAAATCAATTTTAATATATTCCGTACTATTTCCGTTTTTTTCCACCGTTTCCGGTCAGGAATATTCAGAGAAACGTTATATGTAATTTCTAACTTTCAGAACATTTTCCTTATTATTACGTAATATTATGTTTTTGAAAATTCTCCGAATATTCCACCGTTCCTTCTTACATGCCAATCTGCTCGCGAAGTGCCAGAATCGTACCCTGGATATCCTTTCCGCTCTCATCGACCGTAATCTCGGCATACTGTTCATACAGTTTACTTCTCTCATCGTAAAGATCTTTGAGCGTCTGACCCTCTTTCAGCACAACGCCGCGTCCCTTCAGGTTTCCAAGACGCTTTGCCAGATCCTCATACGACAGCTTCAGGTAAACGATTATTCCAATCTCTTTAAAATGCTCCATCGCCTCTTTCCCGTAAATAGCGCTGCCGCCCGGTGCAATGACGCTTTCATCGGCTTCCAGAGTCGCATTGACCTCATTCTCAATCGCAAGAAAGCCTTCATTTCCCTCATCTGCAATAATCTCGCGCAGAAGACGTTTCTCCCGATGCTGAATCACAAGATCCGTATCAATAAACTCATACCCCAAAGCCTTTGCAAGGATAACGCCAACGCTGCTTTTGCCGGCTCCCGGCATTCCTATTAATATAATATTCCGTTTCTTCAAGTTTTATTCCTCCTGCTGTCCTGTATGTACTCTCGGAATCTTTTTGTTTCCTCTATCTCTGCAGATTTGTTCCGCCCTGCTTCATGATCTGCTCAATCTCTTTTTCGCTGACCACGTTGGCATCGTGCTGAATCATCAGCTTTAAGACGCTTGCAGAAATCGCAAAATCGATGGTTCTCTGCGGCGCAAAATCATGCGCCATCGCGTGAATCAGTCCTGCACCAAACGCATCACCGGCTCCGACTGCCTCAAAGCTGTGTACTTTGTGAACCGGGCTCTCATAGAATTTTCCGTCTTTCAGGTAAATTCCCATCCAGTCGCCGTCCTCCACGGTGTAGAGATTGCGCAGCACGCTCGCAACTGCTTTACAGTTCGGGAACTGTTTCTGAATTTCCAGCATGCCCTCTTTGTAAGACTCGATCTGTTCAATGCCGCGCGACATATCTCCATCATACGCCGGAATGCCAAGCGATGATTCAAAGTCCTCATCATTTGCAATGCAGACATCCACGTAAGACATCAGACGGCGCATGACGCGCTGTGCGTCCTTTGCTGACCACATTTTTCCGCGGTAGTTGAGATCACATACCACCTGGATTTTTTTCTCTTTGCAGAGCATAAGAGCGCTCTCCAGCGTCTTTTCGATCTCGCAGCTGATGGCCGGCGTGATACCGGAGAAATAAAAGAGATCCACGCCCTCGAGCAGTTTTTCCCAGTCAAACTCCTCCGCTTCTGCCATCGCGATCGCGCTGTAGGCGCGGTCATAAACCACGCTCGTCGGTCGGATGTTGGTTCCCTTTTCAAAATAGTAAATACCGACGCGGCCGCCGCCCCGCAGAACACGGGTCGTATCCACACCGAACCGGCGGATTTCATTGATGGCCGCCTGTCCGACCTGGTGCTCCGGCACTTTTGTCACGTAGGAAACATCGTTCCCGAGTGTTGCCAGAGAAACCGCGACGTTCGCCTCCGCGCCGCCGTAACTGGCTTCAAAGGTATCTGCCTGCAGTATTTTCAGATGCTCCGGTGTTTTTAAACGCAGCATCAGTTCTCCGAATGTAAGTATTTTCATGATAAAATCCCCTCCAGAAACATTTTGTTTTTCACCTCAATACCTTTTTATCTTACGCTGTTTTCTCCCCGGACGCAAGAAAAAAAGCGCAAAAAAGCGGCTTCCTGTTTCGATTCAGAAGCCGCTTTTTCTGCGTTTTCTCTTATTCTTTTACTGCTCCCAGTGTAATACCGGTTACGAAGTATTTCTGCAGGAACGGATATACAATCAGCATAGGAACAAGGGCGATAAATACCTTTGCTGCCTCCAGTGATTTGTTGGAGTTCTGTGCTAACTGCTGATACTGCTCTGCAGTCAGGGTTACGCCTACCGGGATCTGAACGGAGATCTGACGGATGTAGGTCTGTAACGGATAGTTCGTCTCTTTGTTCATTAATACCAGGCCCTGGAAATACTCGTTCCAGTAACCAACGGATGTAAACAGGACGATGGTTGCGATAACCGGTTTGGAACACGGAACTACAATCTGCCACAGGATACGCCACGGGCCGGCGCCGTCTACACGGGCTGCCTCCTCGAGGTCTCCCGGGATGCCGCGGAAGAAGTTCATCATCAGGAGTACGTTGAATACCGGAACAGAACCAGCCAGAACCAGCGCTGCCATGGTATCGATCATACCATAGTTTTTAACGGTGATGAACCACGGAATGGTACCACCATTGAACAGCATACAGAATACCAGGATCCACATCAGGACGTTTCTCGGTTTGTACTCTGTTTTGCTCTTTGCCAGCGGATAGGACATCATGATCAGGACAACCATGGTCCATACGGTTCCGATGACAACTCGTTTGATGGAAATCCAGAAGGAATTCCAGAATGCGGAATCACCCATGATCAGGCTGTAGGATTTTACGTTTGATCCGATCGGGTAAATCGTTACAAGACCACCCTCAGCGGCTGCTTTTGAAGAAATAGATACGCAGAACGTATACCATAACGGATAAAAACAGCTGAATGCCAGGAGAATCAGGATGATAGCATTTATGACTTTAAACGCTTTGCTGCCAAAACTCTTGCTTTCTATCATAATTTCTGCCCTCCTTAGAAAATCTTGTAATCAGCAAACTTGTAAGCACAAACATAAGAAGTAACAACCAGCACGAAGCTGACAACAGATTTAAAGAGACCTGCTGCAGTAGCCAGCGAGAACTGCATGTTTGTAATACCAATACGGTATACGTATGTATCGATGATATCACCAGTTTCAATAACCAGCTGGTTGTACATGTTGAATACCTGGTCGAAACCAGCATTCAGAACGTTGCCCATTGCCAGTGTGGTCAGAAGGACGATGGTCGGAACCAGACCCGGGATGGTGATGTGCCATACTCGTTTCCAGCGGCTTGCGCCGTCGATAGCAGCTGCCTCATAAAGACTCGGGCTGATGCCGGTCAGCGCTGCAAGATAAATAACTGCGTTGTAACCGAACTCTTTCCATACATCAGTTCCGATCAGTAACTGACGGAAGATGCTAGGCATGGTCATCGGAAGAACGGTATCCGTTGCACCCATTGCGCTGCGGACCGTGTTGAAAATTCCGTTTGCGCCAAGGATATTGGTGATGATGTTTGCAAGGATAACCCAGGATACGAAGTGCGGCAGATATACGATCGTCTGAACCGTCTTTTTGAACTTCATATTCTTTACCTCATTCAGCAGCAGTGCGAACACCAGCGGAATGATGATATTCAGGATAACCTTTGCGATTGCAATAATCAGAGTATTGACAAGTGCCCGTTTTGCATCCGGAATAACGGTCAGGTATTTAAACCATTTCAAACCTACCCACGGAGAGCCGAACCATCCTTTGCTCGGATTGTAATCCTGGAATGCCATTACAATACCAACCATCGGAACGATAGAAAACATAAACAGCCAGATATAACCCGGCAGAACCATTAACGTATAGTGAAAGGAATTTGACAGCCCGAGATGGCCTTTTTTCTTCTTCACGGCAAGCTCCTCCTTTGATGTCATTTTTTTAAAGTAGTGGGGTACAGGCTTTCCTGTACCCCACCCTCCACATCATACATTTACATAAATTACTCAGCCAGGTAATCTTTTACCAGCTCAAGGATCTGATCGCCGCCCTGTACATGCCAGTCGGTGCAGAACTGATCCCACTCGTCAAGGCTCTTAGCGCCTGTGATGAACTGAAGGACACTCTTGTCTTCCAGGTCAGAGATCTGCGTCCAGTAGGTATCCATTCCGTCGATGGTGTAGTACAGTTCAGAATAGATCTTGTGATCCGGCTCAAGTGTTGCGTATGGACGATCACCAATCAGCAGTGCATAGAATCTGTTGAACTGTCCGTTGTTGGTGTTGACATCCATATCGGTTACTGTCAGATCTCTGGATCCGTCATAGTCCTCAGAGATAACGTCTTTCAGAGTTGCGGCATCGTTTGCCAGGTTCTTGTACAGACCGTTGAATTTGCTTCCGCCCTGCTGATAATCATCTGCGCTTGCTTCGCCTTTGATGATTCCCATCAGTGCATCATACTCATACTCGCACTCATCGGTAGCTGCCATACAGTTACGCAGCGGATACCAGCCGATTGCTACAGAAGTATCGAAGGTAGACTCATCACGAACGAGTACGTTGTTCATGATAACAATGGCTTTCTTCACATCATCCGATGCGTTTTTGTTTACCATAGTATAAGTGGTTCCAACGTCTTTCATATGAATATTCCACTCACCGTCTTTGGTGTACAGCGGATATGCCTGCCAGTTTGCATTGTTATCGTTACGGAAGGAATCCGGGTTTCCGTATCCCAGGCTCCACCATGGTCCCATGAAGATACCGCAGGTTCCGTTCTTAACATTGTTTGCATTGTCGCCGTTGGTTGTGGTTCCAACCTCCGGGTTGATGAGGCCTTTTTCATACCAGTCATGTAAGGTGGTAAGGGCTTCTTTCATTTCATCTGTTGTAGTTCCCCAGTACAGTTCGCCGGAATCATCTTTCAGAAAATATCCCGGTGTTGCATTGAATGCCTGATATACAGCATCGAAACCGTATCCGTTGTTGGAGGAGTTCAGGAAGTTGGAGTAGGTTCTTCCGCCGTTATCAATACCTGCGATTGCATAATCCGGGCTGAGACCTGCGTCTTTAAATTTCTGAGCTACTTCGCCGAGTTCATCTACGGTCTTCGGAACTTCCAGTCCTAACTGATCCAGCCAGTCCTGACGGATAAAGTACAGGTAAACACCATCGGTATCTACCGATATGTTTGGCAGTGCACAGAAGGTTCCGTCTACGGTTGCATTGTTGATCGCACGTCCTTCGGTAGTCTCGATGATTTCTTTTACCTGTTTGGATGCGTACTGGTTGAACTCCGGCCAGAGGTCTGCAAGAAGATCTGCTCTTGCTGCCTGTACCAGGTAGTTACGGGTTGGTGCAACGACTGCATCCGGAAGGGAAGCAGATGCGATTGCCAGAGATACTTTCTGCTGGAAGTCAGATGCATTACCTGCAGTCCAGTCGCAGACAACTTTGATGTTGTAGTTATCCAGAAGGTATCTGGTGTACTGGTTGTTATCTACGGAATCGCCGTCCGGAAGTGTGGTATCCTTCGGGTCGATCTGATATCCATAATGTACTTCTACGACATGATCAAATTTTGCAAACGCACGATCGTCATTTTCACCCGGTACTGCATCGTCTGCTTCATCAGCTGCTGCAACCCAGTCACCAGAACCTGCTGCATCGCCGGAGCCGCTGTCCGATGAGGTATCCTTTGCTTCATCGCCGCCTGCCGTACTTGATGCTGTTGTGCCGCTGCTCTTGCTGTTTGTGTCAGAACTGTCTCCTCCAGTGCTGCCACATGCTACCAGGCTTACGATCATGGTGCTTGCCAGTAATGCAGAAATTACTTTCTTTTTCATTTGGTGTCCTCCTTGTGATTTACGTTCTTTTTGCGTGCTCCGTTGTTGCTTTTGTCCAGGCTTACGAAGAATCCATTGTTTTTAATCATACGTTTTGCCTAAAACTTTCACATTTTCGTCACACTTTTTATGCAATGATTATACCTCTCTTCCACCCGTTTTGACAAGCATTTTTTATGTATTTTTCACAATTTATTTCGTTTTTTTAATTCATATTGTCGATTTTGTACACTATTTTAAAATTTATAGTCAATCTTGACTTTTTCTTTTTCGTTATTCTTTTATCTATTGACGGATTTTTTGTGCTTTTTCCGTCATTTTGTATATTTCTCGTATTTTCAGACATTTTACCTGCAGAGCCTTCTACCGGCAGTTCCCTCCGAATGCCGGGCAGCACAATAAAAAAGAACCTCTTATCTCTCCCCGGAAATACTTCTTTCCGGAAACATAAGAGGTTCTTTTTCTTTTTTTGTTCTTTATTCTGCTTTTTTCTTCTCTTTTGGAATAATAATATTCAGTACAATCGCCGCAACAGCTGCCGGAACAATACCGGAGCCGCCGAAAATCAGCTGGATATAATAAGGAAGCTCAGAAGTTGCTCCCGCTGTGGAACCAAGGCCGTAGCCAAGACCCAGTGCAACAGAAACGATCGTGATCTCACGGCTCGTAATCGGCTCTTTTGTGATGAGCTGGATACCGGAAACCAGAATTGACGCAAACATCATAACGGCTGCACCGCCGAGTACGGACTGCGGCATAATGGATACAAATGCTGCAATCTTCGGGCAGAGTCCGCAGAGGATCAGGAAAATGGCTCCGCAGGAAAGTGCCATACGGTTTACGATTTTTGTCATCGAAATAATGCCGACGTTCTGTGCAAAAGAAGTATTCGGGAGAACGCCAAGTGCTGCTGCAAAGCTGGATCCGAGACCGTCGCAGATGATACCGCCGGAAAGCTCAGAATCGGTTGCCTCGCGGTCCATACCGCTCTCTACGCAGGCGCAGATATCGCCGACCGTCTCAACGGTTGTTACGATGAACATGATCGCTACCGGGAGAATTGCCTCCACACGGAAGACTGGTTTTACCTCAGCCAGTTTTCCAAAGCCTGCAATACCAGGGAGCGCGAACCAGGACGCATCTTTTACCTGCTGGAAATTGACAACCCAGGAATATGTATAGGAAACAGTGCTTCCATCCTCAAGAACCGCCGTTCCGGTATGCGGCAGAACCATGGTCATAATAATAGCTACCACGTAGCCGACTAAAATACCGATCAGAATTGAAGCCGTACTTAAGATTCCCTTCGGATTTGTAAAGTGCTTCAGTGCCAGCGTTACAATCAGAACGACCATGCCAAGGAACAGGTTCTGTATGGAACCGTAATCGTTCGTTCCGGAACCGCCGCAGAGATAATTGATTCCAACCGGAATCAGCGAAAGACCGATCGCCATAACGACGCAGCCGGTAACAACCGACGGGAAAAATTTACGAAGCGGCTTTAAACAGACGCCAAGCACGCCCTCAAACAGACCGCCGACAATTGTCGCACCAAGGATAGCGCCGTACGTCAGCGCGCCCTGTCCCAGCACGGCTGTCACGCTCTTGAATACGCCGAGGAATCCAGAAGATGTACCCATAACAATCGGCACTTTACCGCCGATCGGTCCAATCGAAAACATCTGTACCAGTGTTACAATACCGGCTACTGTCATTGCATTCTGCAAAAGAGCCGTACGAAGTGCACCGTAGCCCGCATCCGCCGTCAGACCGCACGCTCCCATGATGATCAGAAGCGGGGTGAGGTTTCCTACGAACATCGCCATTACATGCTGCAATCCAAGCGGAATCGCCTGCTTCAGCGGAATCCGTCCTTCAAAGGTGTACGGGGTTCCCATAGCTGAACTTTTTTCTTTTTTCATTGCTTTTCTCCTGCTTTTGTAGATTTGGGCTGCCTTGCCTTTCGGTATGGAATATGCCCTGCACAGCCGGAATTTTTCCGGCAAAGCGTCCTTGTTTTTTCTTATAGATACTTATAAGTTTTTCTTTTTAAACAAGTCTTCTTCATAAGCTGTGCTTTTATGTAAAAAGATTATCATGTTTCTTTTTTCCCGTCAACCCGCATCTTGTACAGAATTCCATAAAAAGGAGACACCGGTCTGTGTTCCTCATCTCACAGATCAATGCCTCCTTGTTTTCTTCCTTCAATTTAAGCGTTCTGGAAATCCTCAATCGCTTTTACAGTGCGGTTATATTCTTCCGTCACCTTCTGCATCAGATCATCCGTCTCGGTCTCCTGCAGCGGTCTTAACCGCTCGGTCAGCTCGGCGCTTGGCTCGTACAGATTTTTAAAACCAAGATTCTGGCACACGCCTTTTAATGTATGAGCTGCACGGAATGCAACCTCAATATTTCCGTCCGCCAGTGCCTGGCAAAGCTCCTGATAGCTCGGATCCTGCGGAAATTTTAAAATGATCCGCTGAATTAGAGATTCACTGCGAAGCCGCTGAACGGTTTCCTCGTAATCTGCTCCCATCTGCATGTAGCAATCTTTTAATGTCATCTTCTCTTCCTCTTCCCTGTATGCAAATTCATTACATATTAATGCAAACAAGTTCTTTATCAATACATAAATAATTATATTTCTCACGCAAGCTCTTGTCAACTTCTGCTTTTCATTATTTTTGCATTATTTTTGTTTACTATACGCTCTATTTCTGAACATAAAACATCTTTTTTCTTACGTTTTTCTTACGTTTTTATCTTACCTGTATATTGCATTCATGCATAATAATACAACTTACTCGCATATTCTGTCGTTTTATTCACACGGTACCGCGTGAAAGTCTATTTCTTCTGTCTAGTCTCGTTGCAAAATGTAATGTTTTTTGTACACTGTAATTTTCGTTATTTTTCTGTGTTTCTTCTATCTTTTATGCAAAAAGGGACCCCCGGTCTTAACCGGAGATCCCTTTGGATTTCTCAAAATCAGATTAGCAGATTCCCTGAGCCATCATAGCGTCAGCTACTTTCTCAAAGCCTGCGATGTTAGCGCCCATAACATAGTCGCCCTCATGGCCGTAACGTTTTGCAGCATCAACCATGTTGTGTGTGATGTTGATCATGATATTTTTCAGTTTTGCATCAACTTCATCGAAGGTCCAGGACAGACGCTCGGAGTTCTGGGACATCTCGAGTGCGGATGTTGCAACACCACCTGCATTTGCAGCTTTTCCAGGTGCGAAGATTACGCCGTGCTCCTGCAGATATTTGGTTGCTTCCAGAGTAGTAGGCATGTTAGCGCCCTCGCATACTGCAGTGCATCCGTTCTCAACAAGTGCTTTTGCATCCTCAAGCAGCAGCTCGTTCTGAGTTGCGCAAGGAAGAGCAAGGTCTGCTTTTACAACCCATACGCCGCGTCCTTCGTGGTACTCAGAGTTTGGACGATATTTCTTGTACTCGGTCAGACGGGCACGATTTACTTCTTTGATCTCTTTTAATGCAGCTACATCGATTCCGTCTGGATCGTAAACCCATCCGTTGGAGTCAGAGCAGGTGAGAACTTTCACACCAAGCTGAGTAGCTTTCTCGATTGCATAGATTGCAACGTTTCCGGAACCGGATACACAAGCGGTCTTGCCTGCGATGTCGATGCCGTTCAGTTTCAGCAGCTCCTGGGTCAGGTACAGCAGTCCGTATCCGGTAGCCTCTGTTCTTGCTAAAGATCCGCCGTAGCTTAAACCTTTACCAGTCAGAACGCCTTCGTATACGCCGCGGATTCTCTTGTACTGTCCGAACATGAAGCCGATCTCTCTTGCGCCTGTTCCGATGTCACCAGCCGGTACGTCGGTGTCTGCGCCGATATATTTGCAAAGCTCTGTCATAAAGCTCTGGCAGAATGCCATGATCTCTCTGTCAGATTTTCCTTTCGGATCGAAGTCAGAACCACCTTTACCTCCGCCGATCGGAAGGCTGGTCAGTGAGTTTTTGAATACCTGCTCGAATCCCAGGAATTTGATAATACCAATATTTACAGAAGGATGCAGACGGATTCCTCCTTTGTAAGGTCCGATTGCACTGTTAAACTGTACACGATATCCGGTGTTTACATGAGCCTGTCCTTTATCGTCTACCCACGGCACACGGAATTTGATCTGACGCTCTGGCTCTACCATTCTCTCCAGAAGAGCGACTTTTCTGTATTTTTCCTCGTTTGCTTCAATAACAGGGCGAAGAGATTCCAGAACCTCTTTGACTGCCTGATGGAATTCCGGCTCAGCTGGGTTTTTTGCAACTACGGACTCAATAACCTCATCTACGTATGACATGTTAGTTTCCTCCTTGAAATTTCTCCCTTAATGTAGTGCAGAAAGATTTCTTTAAAAGATCCATCTGCGGTTCTCATCAGCCTTAAAGCGTGGAGAAAATCATTTCCGCACTCTCTCGCGTCTCCGGTGGATTCTCCCGTCCTCCGGAACACTTAATTTTATAAGGTCAACGATTGGTTGATATTATAGCATAAAATATCCGGTTTTTGCAATATTTCACGCAAAAAATTCCTAATAAATCATGATTTTGTAGCGTTTTCTAATATTTACCCAGTATTTTTGTCGATTTTGTATATTTTTACCGAAAGTACTATAAAATTTCGCGTGCTGATTCTTTAGAAAATAAAGATTAGCTGCGGTTTTTTGTTTTTATATTAGGTGTTTTCGATTTTTTCTTCACGCTCCAGCCAAAGGTTCCCTGCTTTTTCCCGATTCCAAAGTACTCTCCGTGGGAATACACAATCGGTTTCGCGCGGTTCAGATCGAAGCGGCCGCGCTCATCCATGTATGCCTCATCCGCATGGACAGCCACAACTTTTGCAAGAAACATGTGATGCGAGCCCAGTTCGAGCACCTGCTCCACTTTACACTCGATATTAACCGGCGACTCCCCGATCATCGGTGCGGAAATCTCCTCCGCCTCGACTTTCGTCAGTTTCATCTCTTTGAACTTATCCACATCTCTTCCCGAGCGCACGCCGCAGTAGTCGGTCGCATAGCAGAGGTCCTCCGTCGTCAGGTTGATGACGAACGCACCGCTCTCTTTGATCATCTGATAGCTGTAGCGTTCCGGCCGCACCGAGATCGATACCATCGGAGGATTCGTACACACCGTGCCGGCCCAGGCAACGGTGATGATGTTGTCCTCCCCGTTCTTTCCGCGCACCGACACCATGACCGCCGGCAGCGGATACAGCATATTTCCCGCTTTCCATGTCTGTTTTCCCATTCTTATTTCTTTCCTTTCCTCTTTTTCACTCTTTTATGACCGAAAAAAGCGTGCCCCGGATCTGTTTTCAGGCCCGGAACCACGCTTTTTTATTTTTTCTGTTTTTACTGATTCTGCAGCGCCATCATAAATGCCGGAATCAGCTGTTTCTTTCTCGATACAACACCCTTCAGCTCGCAGCTGACCTCGTTGACCGGAAGATCTTCAAAAGCTTTTTCGATGACTTCCTTTGCCCCGCTTCCATAATACAGAAGCTCTGTAGATTCTTCTATAATATTGGTCAGCATAAAGAATACCATCTCGATGCCGTGTTTTCCGCACTCGCTTTCCATCTGCGGCAGAAGCTGTTCCTTGATGGATTCCAGCTCGCCCGCATCGAGGGATGTAATCTGGCCGACACCAAACGTAACATCGCCCATGATGAATTTTTTGAAATCCTGGTAGAAAATTTCTTCCGGTGATTTATCTTTCAGGTTGCTTCCTGCACGGAACATTTCGGATGCAAACTCCGGAATGCTGATGCCTGCAATGTCCGCCAGTGCCTCTGCTGCCGCTTTGTCAAGAAACGTACACGTCGGCGACCGGAACATCAGCGTATCGGAAATGATGGCTGCGCAGAGCAGTCCTGCGATGTTCGGCGCGATCTCCAGCTCTTTTTCCTTATAAATTTCATACATAATCGTTCCCGTGCAGCCCACCGGCTCATTGCGGAACATAACCGGCGCCATCGTCTCAAGTGATCCCAGACGATGATGGTCGATGATCTCGAGAATCTCCGCCTCTTTGACGTTATCGACCGCCTGTGATTCCTCATTGTGATCGACGAGAATCAGTTTCTTTCCTGCATTTCCGATCAGGTTCCGACGGGAAATCGTTCCCACATATTTTCCTTTCTTGTTCAGAATCGGGAAATCGCGGTGTCTCTGATTTTTCATAACTTCTTTGATATCATCGAGGAAATCTTCGGTGTTGAACGTGATCAGATTGCTTCTGCGCATCAGATATTTGACCGGAATACTCTGGTTAATCAGACGCGCAATCGTATACGTGTCATGCGGACTGCTGATGATCACACAGCATTTTTCCTCTGCAAATTTCTGAATCGTTTTCGTCACCTTTGCGCCAAGTCCGACGATAATGCAGCTTGCATCCATCTCGATTGCACAGAGCTGGTCCTCCGCACGGTTTCCGAGAATGACAAGGTCATCTTTTTCGATGTAGTTCTCCATCGTATCCGGATGGAATGCGCCGACAACGACTTTTCCGCGGATAAAATAACCATGTTCATTTCCGACAATAACCGAACCATCCAACGTATCCGCGATACTGCGGTATTGCGTCCTTGCCAGTGACATGACATGGCTGTCATAAGAATCCATATAGGATTCTGCGATATCACTGACCGTAATCACGCCCTGCAGATCATTGTCCGGCGAAGTAATCGGCAGTGTGACCACGTTGTTGTTTTTCATCATGGAATACGCTTTCTTCACGGAAATCGTGCCCGGTACGCTCGGCACCTCATGGATTTCAATTTCCTTTACCTGCGTTCCCGCATTCGGCAGATACCCCGGTGCGCGCACGCCAAAGCGCTTCAGTACATACTCGGTCTCCTCATTGATCTGACCGGCACGCCGCGCCATGTAGGTTTTGGTTTTATCTGTCCTGTTCTTGATATCCGCATAGGCAATCGCCGAACAGATCGAATCCGTATCCGGATTTTTATGTCCAATTACATAAACTCTTGAATTTGATTTCATAATAGTACTCCTCCCTTCTGTATGTTTGTGGTATACAGTAAGTTCGTCCCGGTAGTTTTACTTCTTTTTTTGTAACGACTACAGTTACTGCTCACTTCGTGACCAGTAACCGCCGCCCTGCACATGCAAATTCGCTCCGCGAAGTTCCGGGCGGCCACCTGAATCACTTTCTCCTGCAGCCGCGCAGCAAGTGCGCGTCTCAGTAATTTTGGTAACGACTACACACATATTACCATCCTTTTTTCATCTGGTCAAAGAAAATCTTTTATGTTAAGATAAACGCAGATAGAAAAACGTGCAAAATTGAACCCGATTTTTTCATAAATCCACAATTTTCCTCTCGTTTTCCTGTTATTCTTACGAAAAAGGGGTGTTTCATTATGTCAGAAGAAAAATTAACCATGGATGACTTCTCCGCAGAGCTGGAAGCTTCCTTCAAAAAAATTGAGGAAGGCGACATGCTCACCGGAACCGTCATCTCCGTAGATGAAAAAGAGGTGATTCTCGATCTGAAATACTACGCAGAGGGCGTCATCCGCGCCGAGGACTTCAGCAACGAGCCTGGCTTCTCCTTAAAAGACGCTGTTCAGGTCGGTGACGAAATCACCGCAACCGTGATCCGCAAAGACGACGGCCACGGCAACATTCTTCTCTCCCGCGCAGAGGCAAACGATATCCTCGCATGGGAAAAACTCGCACAGTACAAAGAAGAGAAAACCGTACTGGATGTAAAAGTCAAAGGAATCGTAAACGCCGGTGTTATCGCTTACGTCGAAGGAATCCGCGGCTTCATCCCGGCTTCCAAACTCTCCCTGAACTACGTGGAAGATCTGAATGAATACTTAAACAAAGACATTCAGGTACAGGTTTTTGACCTCGACAAAGAAAAAGACCGCCTGATCCTCTCCGCCCGCGAGCTTCTCCGTGAAAAAGCAGATGAGGACCGCAAAGAGAAAATTTCCAACGTAGAAGTCGGCCTTGTTACCGAAGGAACCGTGGAAAGCCTGCAGCCATACGGCGCATTCATCAACCTCGGAAACGGCCTCTCAGGCCTCGTCCACATCTCCCAGATTTGCGCCAAACGCATCAAACATCCGTCCGCAGTTCTGGCAGTCGGCGATAAAGTCAAAGTAAAAGTCATCGCCATCAAAGATGGCAAACTCAGTCTCTCCATGAAAGCCCTCGACGATGTCGCAGCCGAAGAAATTCAGGAGGAAACAATCGAACTTCCAAAGACGGAAGAAGTAACGACGACATTGGGATCGCTGTTTAAAAATATTAAACTGAACTAAAGTGGCTGTTCCCGTTGTTATAACAGCATTTTCCAGGGGGTTTGCAGCATCACAGATTTTACCCCCACGACACGTAAACATAAAGCAGCGGCTGTACCGGATTTTTCTTTCCCGGTACAGCCGCCACTGTTATTTTATACCGGCATCGCCGCCACAAAATAATACATCACAATAAAATGACAGAAGCTGCCACCCATCACAAACAGATGGAAAATTTCATGTGTTCCGAACTTTTTATGCTTCGCATTAAACATCGGCATTTTTAAGGAGTAAATCACCCCGCCGACTGTATAAATAATTCCGCCGGCCAGCAGCCATCCAAACGCCGGCCGCGAGAGGGCCAGAAACAGCGGATGAAACGCCAGAACGCACAGCCAGCCCATTGCGATATACAGCACCGAAGAAAACCACTTCGGACAGTTGATCCAGAATGCCTTGACGAGAATCCCGCCAATCGCTGCCGCCCACACCAGTGCACAGAGTGCAATTCCCGTCCGTCCATGCAGTGCAATCAGGCAGATCGGTGTGTAGCTTCCCGCAATCAGCACTGAAATCATCATATGATCAAACTTTTTCAGTCGACGGTTCACCTTCCCGTTTACATCAAACGTGTGATACACGGTGCTCGCCAGATACAGCAAAATCATACTCAGCATAAACACTGTCATTGCGACCACATGCAGATGATCCGGCTCCCGCGCCGCCTTCAAAAGCAACGGCAGCGTTCCCACCACCGCTAGGATCAGCGCAATCCCATGTGTAATCGCACTGCCAGGATCCTTGATTCCATTTTTTCTGATATACTTCATTCTGCCCACTCCTTTCCTGTCAGAAACGCTGTTTTATTTCAATTACCGTCCCACATAGTTTTTATTACTACTTGTTGCAGTTTCTTTTATTATAACAGGATGAAATTATTTTGCAAGTCAAAATATCTGGTTTCTTCCGGAATCGTTCGACACATTTTCACAAAAAAACAGACTTTCCGCATCCACACATTGTTGTGTCTGCTCGAAAAGTCTGTTTTTGATTCTTATTTCGCCTTGATCAGCTTCCATTTCTCTGTCCGCGAAAGCTGTTTAATCTCCCACTCCCGCCGCATCGCCTCTTCTTTGGAGGAATACGTTTCAAAATACACCAGTTTTACCGGTCTCCGGCTTTTGGTGTATTTGGCACCTTTTCCCACATTGTGTGTCTCAACGCGGTGCTCAAGATTGTTGGTCCAGCCGGTGTAAAGTGTTCCATCGCTGCATTCCACGATGTAAGTGAAATTTTTCGGATGTTCCTGCACCTTACTGCATTGCCAGCTCATCTACAGCCAGTTTCAGCGCACCCATGATACCCTGATTGTCGTTCAGACTTGGAAGTACAATGTAGCTGTCGAGATCCTCAAGTTCTTTTGTTACAAGATATCCGTTCAGCTGTTTCTTTACTTCTTCTCTTACGAGCGGCATCATATGCTCCTGATGCATAACGCCTCCGCCCAAAACGATTCTCTGCGGGGAGAGCAGCATGATGCAGTCTACAAGTGCCTGTCCGATATAGTAAGCCTCAAGCTCCCATACCTCTTTTTTGTCTGCCAGCTCAATACCTTTTTTGCCCCAGCGTGCTTCAATGGCAGGACCTGCAGCAAGGCCTTCCAGGCAGTTGCTGTGATACGGGCATTTTCCGCCGTAAGTATCTTTCGGATGTCTGGTCAGCAGAACGTGTCCGCCTTCCGGATGAAGCATGCCGTGCAACAGCTTGCCATTGGAAATAATTCCCATTCCAACGCCCGTTCCGATGGTGATGTAAATGCTGTTGTCCAGACCTTTTGTGATTCCCCAGGTAGCCTCACCCAGTGCAGAACCGTTTACATCGGTATCAAATCCAACCGGGATGTCCAGTGCATCTGCGAAAGCGCCTACGATGTTGTAGTTCTTCCATGCTAATTTGGGAGTTGTGGTAATGTAACCATATGTTTCGGATTTTCTGTTCAGGTCGATCGGTCCAAAGCAACCGATTCCCAGTGCCTGAATGTCCTTCTCTTTGAAATACTCAATCATTTTCGGAACGGTAATTTCCGGTGTCTCGGTCGGGATAGAAATTCTCTCATAAATTTCTCCATTTGCGTTTCCAATTGCGCAGACCATCTTTGTTCCGCCTGCTTCTAATGCTCCAAGTCTCATTGTGTTTTTCTCCTCTCTTACGCCTCTGGATTTGAGCAGATCACGGAAAGTTTTCCTTCAAATCTGCATCCGTTAAAATTAGCCGGAATAATAAAGTGTGTACCTTTTTTCACCGTAATACCGTTTACAGTACCCTCTCCGGCAATAACGCTTACATTAGTATAATATTTTTTCGCATCCAAGGTGAATACACCGTCGATGTCGTATTTATCTACAGAGTAGAACTTGCATGTTACAAAATGGGTATGTACCGCGCCCGGGATTTCCTCTGTAAAGGTATCGATATCTGCCGTTTTAAACGGAGCCTCGATAACATCGATACTCTGCTCTACATGAAGTTGTCTCGGTTTGCCGTTCTGCAGTCTGTCATAATCGTATACACGATAGGTGATATCGCTGCTCTGCTGTGTCTCCAGAATCAGTGTGCCGCCTTTGATGGCATGTACGCATCCCGGATTGATCTGGAAGAAATCTCCCTTATGTACCGGCACTTTGCGGATGAAATCGCTCCACTCATGATTGCGGATCATTTTCTCCACTTCTGCCTTGTCTTTTGCATTGTGTCCGATAACAATTTCTGTACCCGGTTCGCAGTCCAGCACGTACCAGCACTCGGTCTTTCCAAGAGATCCATTCTCATGCTCTCCTGCATAAGCATCATCTGGATGAACCTGGATGCTCAGATCATTTTTTGCATCAATGATCTTGATCAGCAGCGGAACCTGGCTTCCCGGGTAATTTCCGAAAATTTCCGGCTCCTCTTTCCAGAGCTCACCTAATGTTTTTCCATCAAATCTTCCGCCTGCCACATGGCTCATTCCGTTGGCATGTCCGCTGATCGCCCAGCACTCGCCGGTTGTATCGCTCGGAATTTCGTAATCAAATACGTCTCTTAACTTTGTTCCACCCCAGATTGCTTCTTTGAACACCGGGTCCATAAATAAAAGCTCCATATTTTTCTAATCCTCCTTGTTTTCAGGATCTGTCCACTACATCTATTTTAACCGATAACATTCAAAAACGAAACCCCTAAAATGACAAACTTTCACATTTTCTGTAACCGGTTACTTTCCTTTTATTCCGCCCTTTTTCTATATCAAAACAATCCTGTTTGTTATATGTAAAGCTGACTGTTTTCAGCCAGCCTTTTTTATAAAAAGCAATCGAAAAACGGTATTTTACCATCCGCGGTCTGCGCCGCCTTTTTTGTATTCAAAACCTGTAAAAAAGATTCGATTGCGAATCCTACACTTTATAATACTTTCCCGCATCCCATTTCGTGCAGGTCCTCTTTTTTATTCCGAAATTGCCGGGAGATATACCATAGGATCAATGGCTTTTCCATCTTTTTTCATCTCAAAGAAAAGATTGCTTCCCTCTTTTACATAATATTTCGTCGGTGCTGCAACTGCTCCGATCCGTGCTGCTTTCTGAACTTTCTGGCCTGCCTCGAGGGAAACGTCTGTGAGCTGTCCGTAGATGGCTTCGTATCCATTTCCAAGATTCATGGTGACGGTGAGGCCGGTTCTTGCATCATTTTCCACACTCACAACTTCTCCGTCCGCTGCCGCCAGAACCGGAGTTCCTTCTGCCGCCGAGAAAACAACGCCTGGATTGCACTGGTAAAGATCCAGTGTCGGGAAATAAACGGTATTTTCCATGTTATACGGAATCAGAACTGTTCCAGTAACCGGCAGTTCCATGATTGTCGCTTCGCTGAACATCAGATCCTGTGCAGCCCCTGCTGTCTCAACTGCCGTTTCCTGATTTTCTGCAGAATCCACAGTTCCGGATGCTGCACTCGTTTCTTCATTCGCCGCTGTTTCTCCTGATCCTGTTTCTCCGTTCTGATCCGCCGCTGTTCCGTTTACCGCCTGCGCGTCCTGTCTTTCTGTATTCCCATCTGATTCTTCCGGTGTATTCTGAGCCGTCTCTGCATCTGCTTCTGGATTTCCCGCCGCCTCTTCTTCACACGCCGCTTCCATTTCCGGCACCTGTTCCAGACTGTTTTCCACATCATCTGCCTGATCCTGTACGGCACGCGTTCCGTCTGCATCTCCCGCCGTCTCCTCCGTCTGCTGTTCTGTAGTTCCGGTGCTTTCGTCCTCTGTAAGCTGTGCCGTCTCTCCCTGTTTCGCCTGATCTGCCTTACCGTTTCTCGCATCCTGCTGCCAGGTCAGCACTCCGCCTGCAATCATCATTGCCAGTGCCGCTGTGATCACGCCGATTCTCAACTTGTCTCTTTTCATATTCTTACCACCTCTGCTGATATCTTTTTAAGCATTTCAGAGGCGTTTTTCGATTTCTCGCTCTCCTCCTGCTTTTCTACAGTAAGCAGTATTTCCCATCCGGCGCGATCTATACACAAAAACTGGATTTTTCCTTTCCGTTATCCACAATTTTTCCCCTGCGCTTCTTTCTTTTGTGGAAAACATAATTCTTTTCTGCGCATTCCGTGCAAAACATCCCCAATGTTATCCACACCTTATTTTCTCGACTTGCTTCACGTAAAAAAAAGAGCCGGAACCGGGAATTTTCTCCCGTTTCCAGCTCTCGCTTTCACCTGTATTTACTGTAATCTTCCATACACCGTACTCGCATCCGCGATGCTGTCCACCGCAGATCCCGAATCCGTCATGGCCTCTGCCGTAACAAGTATGTACTCTTCGCCTCCATATTCTGCAAAGCTGACCAGGCACTGACCCGCCTCATCGGTAAATCCGGTCTTTCCGCCTTCAATGACTGCCCCGTTCTCCAGTGTCGTACTCATCTCATAGCTGGTAAACCGGTGGAGCATCGTATCATACAGCGTAATTCCCTCCGGGTGTGATGCGGTAGCCTCCGTTGTGTAAACCTCCCTCGTCACGATCTCGCGAAACGTATCACTCTTCAGACACTCACTCATCAGCACCGCAATATCACGGCAGGTAGAATAATGGTTGTCGTTATGTAGTCCCGTGCAGTTCTCAAAATGCGTATTGGTAAGTCCCAGTTCTTCTGCTTTCTGGTTCATCATGGCCACAAAACCTTCTTCCGATCCGCCGACTGCTCTCGCCAATGTCTCACATGCATCTGCGCCGGATGGCAGCAGCACACCATAGAGAAGATCACGAACCGTCGGCTGTTCGTACGGATTAAATCCCGCTACCGACGCATCCTGTGCCGTCAGTTCCTCGAAGATGTCCTCCGGAACCGTAATCGTCTCGTTCAGATCCGGAAGATTTTCAATGGTAAGCAGCGCTGTCATAATCTTTGTCATCGACGCCGGATAAATTCTCTCATCTCCGCCCAGATTCATCATCTCAGCCAGATCGCTTTCCCGCACCAGCAGGGCATGCTGACTGTTCAGACCATCTGACGAAATCTGCTGTACCGGCTCAGGCATCGGTGTAATCTCCTCCTCCGGGCTGGAATCCGATATCGGCTCTGAACTGTCCCCAGCAAGAGAGGATGACGAAACCGAAGAGGATGCACTTGCGTTTCCATCCGTCTGTTTTTTCTCGTTCTTCTGCATCTGATATCCAAGCACGCCAATCAATCCGATAATGATAACAAGCAGAACACTTAAAATCACTTTCTGCTGAAACTGGCGTCTTCGTCTTTTGTTTTTCTTTTTTTGTGCCATAAACAGATTCCTCCGTTCTTTTTTATTCTTTCAAAGCATAGTACATTTCCTGCTCTTTTGCAAGATTTTCGCCGTAACCTTAAGATAAACATAATCAAAATTGGTCCACCGGACCAATTTGGGATATGCAGAACAAAAAAAAGAACCCTCGAAAGGGTTCCACATAGTGAAGCATCGGGGATTCGAACCCCGGACAACTTGATTAAAAGTCAAGTGCTCTACCGACTGAGCTAATGCTCCGTAAAATATGCCTAGTTCCGGAATCGAACCAGAGACACGAGGATTTTCAGTCCTCTGCTCTACCAACTGAGCTAACTGGGCGTCTCACAACAAAACTTATTTTAAAGGAAAATGGCTTTGCTGTCAAGCAGAAAATGCAAATTTTTTTAATAATATGAATTTTCGCAATAATTAGGAAAACATAGACGGGTCATTTTAGAGCAAGCATATGCCACATTGCCAGCGCAGCGCACAAAAATAAAAGTAACGTAAACACAATTCGTTTAGTTTGAAACAGAATGGGCGAAAACTGCACATTACAAAGGGATTTCGTCCGGTTTTTACGGGAATATACTTCAATATGGGGTAGAATGGGTGAAATAGAGGTGAAATCAATCAGAATAACCCACAGAATCGGAAAAACCAGGGCGAAATGAGTAGAAAAAGGAAGATTTCGCCCAAAATCAATAGAAAGTCATTAAATAGTTAGAAAAAATGGGTGAAACCAGATTTAAATACCGAGGTTTCACCCATTGTGTGCATCAGTTACATTGTAAAGTAATATGTTTTTTGACCTTGCTGTCGAGAGATTATGTTATACGGTAACGCATGTCAATACATTTGTATATCATGCGTATAGCAGGATAGCAGGACGGAAGTTACATATATGGCAGCACATCCTGCATATAAGCCCGCAGTGTCTCACCGACGCTCCATGCCTGCGCATAGCAGCCTCTTGGATTGTGAGGTGCATCTCCGTCGAAAATTTCGGAGATCGAGCCGATACAGCCATTGTCGGTCAGATGATGACGCACCGGCCCGAGCAGGGAAAGCAGCTCTTTGGTACATTCCAGCGAGTGATCGTGGACTTTGGCATAGGCGGACAGAAAACCGCCGAGCAGAAATCCCCATGCCGTGCCCTGGTGGTAGGCGGCGTCGCGTTTTGGCAGGGAACCACAGTAAATGCCGTGATAGTCCGCATGGTCACTGGTGAGAGAGCGAAGTCCGCAGCCTATATAAAGATATTTTTTGACAAATGCGACGATTTTTGCTTCCTGCTCCTTCGATAACATGGTAAAAGGCAGTGACACCGCATAGATCTGGTTTGGGCGAAGATGGTCATCCGGCTCATCCCCGTCCACGACATCGTAAAGACAGCCCTTTTCTTCCCACCAGAACTTCCTGCAGAACGATGCTTTTACAAGTTCCGCAAGTGCGGCGTAGTCGTGAGAGGTCATAACATGACTGTCCAACCCCGTGGCAGCACCAGCAACAGAAACCTCACTGCCGGAACTCGTGGCAGAACCGCCAGTAACCAAAACATCGTCTCCCTCATACCGCCGGGCAAGTTCCTCCATGACCTTCAGCGCATTATACCAGAGCGCATTGATCTCCACCGGTTTTCCGTGGCGCGGGGTGGCAACCCAGTCACCGACACGCACGTCCATCCAGGTGATCTGGTCAAGACCGCTTCCGGCATGGATGAGACCGTCCTCCTCCATATAAATACTGAAATCTGTGCCGTTTTTGTAAGCGGAAATGATTTCCTTCAAATGAGGATAAATATTTTCCTGTACAAACGCATTGGCAGCGGTATCCGGATAATACTGCAGATACTGCCATACTGCATAAAAATACCACAGGGAAGCGTCCGCTGTATTATAAAGCGGAGCGGCATTGTCATCCGGGAACATGTTTGGCACGATCCCGTGACGGATGTATTTGGAAAAAGTTAAAAGGATTTCCTCTGCATCTTTTCTGCGCCCGGTGCAGAGCGTCAGTCCGGTAAATGCGATCATCGTGTCACGGCCCCAATCCGTAAACCATGGAAGCCCGGCAAGCACGGTTTTATAGCCGGTAGAAGCACGGTCACAGAGAAACTGATCCGCGGCGAGAACCAGGCGATCTGCAAAATCATCGTGGATACCTGCCGTTTCGTAGAGTGATTTTGTATACTTTTCCCGTTCTTTTAAAATGTCAAAAGCGGTATCTGCCGTGATATCTGTAAATGTTTCATCGGCAGCGATCACGGAACAGAGCACGGAAATCTGTTTGTGGCTTTTCGCCGGAAGAAAAACAGTGACTTCATGTGGACAATAATGACAGTCGAGTCCGTCCGTCTCAAGATCGACTTCGGTCTGAAGCTGCATGTCAATATCGAACATAGGCGTATGGTCGGAAAAAATACCTTCACTGGTCTGGAACAAAATGGCAGTATCAGGATGGCTTTCCGGGATCAGGCAGAGTGAATTGTCGATCAGGGAAGTACGAAAATGAAAATCTTCCGGGCGGCTGAATGCGCTGTGTTCACGGAAATTAAAAAGCGGAACCAGTGTGAGAGAAGCATCCGGACCATTATTTTCGATTTCATAGGCAATGGCACACACATTGGCACCATGTTTTAAGCAGATATGTTTTTTCATCGTGATATCGCCCGCCTGGTATGTGTAGTGAACACTTCCGTCATAAGAAAAAGAGACGAGATATTCCTGCCCCTGTGTGTAACAGGTTTCGCCATTTTTCTTATGCTGTGAAGTCTCAAGGTTATACACTGCAGATACAGCTGGAACAGATCCTTTTTTTAACGTGTCCGTAATGGGATGAAATTTTTCGTCAGAACTGCCAGTGCTTTCTGCTGCAAATACGGACAGAGATTCATTGATCTTGGAAAAAACAAGATAGCGCTCGATCGGCGGGTGGAGACTCGCGATCAGATAACCCTGATGCGTCCGGTTGTGAGCACCGATGAGGGAACTTCCGGCATAACCGCCGATGCCGTTGGTCAGCGCCCATTCACGGCGGATTCCTTCCTGAAATGTGGAAAATGCATCTTTTTCATAGTGATAATTGATCATTTTTTTATTCTCCATGATAAAAAGTTATTGTGTGTAAAAAACGTGTTACAACACTGCGAAAAATTACGAAAATACTATTTCTTTTTATTTTACACGATAACAGGTGCGATGTACAGAAAAATAAAAAATGTATAAAATTTCCTGTATTTATGCAGAGAATGGAGGGACAGCCCTTGCCTGAAAAGTTGTTACATGATAATATAAGAAGTATGACCTGTGGCAGACTTGCAAAAGAGATGCTGATGTATGTGAAATAGAACCAGTTCCACGATGGTGGAAAAGGCAGCCTGCCCAAAAGAGTATGTCAAAAAACAGGTAAATATAAGAAAACAGGAGAAGATTATATGCATGAGAAATTAGTGATCGTTCCGAAAAAGAAAACAGGTTCCAAAAAAATGTTAACTACAGCATGGTTTATCCTTGCCTGCCTGATGTTTTTGCTGGCTACATTTGTGAATCCGTTTATTTTTCTGATCCCGGGAATCGCATTTGCACTGGTATGGTATTTTCAGGCATTTCGTTCGGATATAGAGTACGAATATACCTATTATGATGGAGAGCTCCGCTTTGCACGGATCAAGGCAAAAAGCAAACGTAAAGCCATCGGCAGCGTGCAGATGGATGATGTACTTGGATTTGCTCCAAGAGGTGACAGAAGCGTATACAAATACGAAAATGACAAGAATCTGGCATATAAAAATCTGACTTCCGGTGACCCGGAGGCAAAGGTGTATGAGCTGATCGCAAAGGGCGAAAAAGGACTTGTGCGTTATGAGTTTGAGCCGGATGATGAGATGCTCAATGAAGTTATGGTAAAATATCCGCGTTCCGTGGTAAGATAAGCGGCGAAACGCAGACGGAGGAAGAAATGTTAGAGTTAAGAAATATCACTTATGAGGTAGAGGACAATCAGGACAACAAAGAGATCTTAAAAGATGTCAGCCTTACGATCGATGAGCATTTTGTGGCGATCACCGGGCCGAACGGTGGAGGAAAGTCCACACTTGCAAAGATCATTGCCGGAATCATCAAGCCGACATCCGGTCAGATCATTTTAGATGGAGAGGATATTACAGAACTTGATATTACCGAGCGTGCAAAACATGGCATCAGCTATGCATTTCAGCAGCCGGTACATTTTAAAGGACTGACAGTCAAAGATCTGATCACAATCGCAGCAGGAAGAACGATGACGGTGAATGAGATCTGTGAGATCTTATCGGAGGTTGGTCTGTGTGCGAGAGAGTATATTGACCGTGAGATCAACGGCAGCCTTTCCGGCGGTGAGTTAAAGCGTATTGAGATCGCGATGATCACGGCACGCGGAACGAAACTTTCTATTTTTGATGAACCGGAGGCAGGAATTGATCTCTGGAGTTTTAACAGCCTGATCAGGGTGTTTGAAAAAATGCGGGATGAGATCCAGGGAACAATCCTTATCATTTCACATCAGGAGCGTATTTTAGATATTGCAGACAAGATCGTGGTGATCGCAAACGGACAGGTTAAGACGATCGGAACCAAGGAAGAAGTACTTCCGGAACTGCTTCATACGGCAGAAGCCTGTGAAACGCTGACCAGCAAGCTGTAATGTATGAGTATGAGGAAGTGAGGATAAAAATGGATTTAATACAGAAAAATTTATTAGAGCAGGTGGCAGGACTGCACGAGATCCCGGAGGGTGCCTATAACATTCGTGCCAACGGAACCAAACTCGGAAGAAATACAACTGCAAATATTGATATTGTAACAAAGACTGATAAGGACGGAATCGATATTATCATCAAACCGGGAACGGTCAATGAGAGTGTACACATTCCGGTTCTTTTGAGTGAAAGTGGAATGCAGGAATGTGTTTACAATGATTTTTATATCGGTGAGGGTGCAGATGTCACGATCGTGGCAGGATGTGGGATCCATAACTGTGGTGTAGATACCTCCAAACATGACGGTGTGCATACGTTTTATCTGGAAAAAAATGCAAAGGTCCGCTACATTGAGCGCCATTACGGCGAGGGTGACGGCAACGGAGAGAATATCATGAATCCGCAGACCATCGTCCACTTAAAAGAGGGTGCACATATGGAGATGGAGACGACCCAGATCAAAGGGATTGATTCCACAGTCCGTGTGACAAAAGGTGATCTTGCAGAAAATGCATCTTTAGAAATTCATGAGAAGATCATGACACACGGAAAACAGTACGCAAAGACAGATTTTCATGTGGATATTAACGGGGATAATTCCAGTGTGAATCTGGTGTCACGTTCTGTTGCAAAAGGGGAATCAAAACAGGAATTTTTCTCCGTTATGAATGGTAATGCAGCCTGTGCAGGACACAGTGAATGTGATGCCATCATTATGGATAACGCCTGTGTGACTGCAAGTCCGCAGCTGACTGCCAACAATATTGACGCAAATCTGATCCATGAAGCTGCTATCGGAAAAATAGCCGGAGAGCAGCTGATCAAGCTGATGACACTTGGACTTACAGAAAAAGAAGCGGAAGAACAGATTATCAATGGATTTTTGAAATAGTCATTTAAAGTTTGTGGCCGGGAATGTCTTTGTATTCGATCATCCCGTCATCAATCCATTCTTTAATGCGGCTGAGCGGCAGATGAAAATGTGTTGCAACATCATAAGCGGTGGCGTTGTTTGTCTGAATATATTCTTTTACCTGATGAAAAAGTTCCTGTTCTAAACAGCGGGGACACAATGTTCCCTCGTAGGATGTGGGAAGAAGACAGTGACATTCTTCGCAGTATCTCCGGTTTTCAAATAAAGGTGTTTCGGTCATATAAAGTCCTCCTGTCTGTTACGTTAGAACATTATTATAACATTATTATAACATAGATTATCATATGGAAAGAATTGTATTTATAAATAAAATATAAAAACAAAAATAAGGATTTTTATAAATCTTTTCGAAAATCGTCACACTTAAGACATATTTTTTCCGTATACTGTAACCATCGAAAGAAGTTAACAACGCTTACCCAGGCGGGTTGTTAAACAAGGTTGTATAGAATAAAGGCTGTACATCCCGACAATTCTTTCGACGCAATTTCCTTTATATAGATTAACATTTTCATAACTAAACTCCTCGGAGGAACCCCGGAACAGTGATGTTACCGGGGTTTCTTCATTTATGGGATTAGATTATCAAAAGGTGGATTTCATTTTTGGATAATCGAATCATATGATGTTGGGGTCAGATAGTGCATTTAAACATCTTGATTGACAAATTGCACAAAGCCGTGTCTGTTTTGTTCCGTTGTACGAAAATAAGAAAATCTAAGCCTGCCTGAGTCAGGTTTTCTCAGAGTGACGTGAACGGCAACAACGAGTCCTCCATAACTCGATGCTGCCTTGTTCTGCCATCCGTGGCAGAACATCACTGTGTATTACCAGGCAGTCTAAGATTTACTAATTTTCTCCCAAAGTCACAAAAGCAGTCTCGGCTTTGTGCAATTTGCCAGTCGTTATGTTGTGAATGCACTATTTGCCCCCAACATCATCATATTAAAATTCAGAAAATTATCAGAAAGGCCGGATATGAGAGAAAAAACATACAGTTTCACGATAGAAGAGATCCCGATCATTGTGACGAAAAAACGCATGAAAAATATGTATCTGCGTATCAGTAAAGAGGATGGCAGTGTGCGCATTTCGGCGCCGCATCAGATGAGCGACGAGCGGATTTACCGTTTTGCAAAGGAGCGGATCGACTGGATCCGGGTTTACAGGAAAAAATATCTGCGTGCGAAAGAGGGACGCAGGGAAGTAAGACAATTAAGCGAAGCGGAATTAAAACAGCAGAAACTGCTTTTGAAAAGAGACGTGGAAAAATTGATTGCAAAATGGGAACCCGTCATGGGCGTAAAGGCATCCGGTGTTACGATACGCCAGATGAAAACACGCTGGGGTTCCTGCAATGTGAGGACACACCACATCAATATCAATCTCGCACTGGCGAAAAAGCCGCCGGAGTGTCTGGAGTATGTGGTCGTGCATGAGCTGACACATATTTTAGAACCGAGTCATAATGCCGTGTTCTGGGGCTATATGACACAGTTTTATCCGAATTGGAAGCGTGTCAGAAAATATCTGAATGATGAAGTACCGGAATAAATGTTATACAAACTGATTTTGGGTTTCGTCATATTCGTAATCGATCATTTTTAATTTTTCAGTGATCGCATCGGCATCTGTATGAAATGCGGCAACAAACTCAGAAAAAGACGGATAATTGTCGCGGAGCTGTGTATTGACGAAACTTAAAAGCATAGCAGGATCATTTGGAAGATTTTGATATTCAGTCATAATAAACCTCGTTTCTTCTATATTATGGTAAACGGTTTGCCCGTGTAGTGGGTTGCCCATGATTACCGCAGATATGCGGTCTTTTCTGTGAACGGTTTCTATGCTAAAATAACATGGGAACGCAAAAAATGCAAGGAGACGATAACAGCATGGAACAAAAGATTGACAAAGAAGTGTTTGATAAATTTTTTACGGAGAGTTACTGCCCGGTTGACTATACAACGGTAAAGGAAGAGTTCGAACAGATCGCATCGGTGGGAAATGATATTTTTACCGGAAGTTATGAGGCAAGAAATTTAAACCGCGAGAATTTCATCCTATACCTGACCAGTGAGGCGTATTGTGATTTTGAGGCTGCCGTGCAGGAGGCGATGGATGATCTGAACCCGGAGATCTTAGATGCAGTTATGGATGTGACGGAAAACACACCGGACGGAGACGAGATCACTGAGAAATACTGGGATACCCAGCGCACACTTTTGAAAGAATTTTTAGAACAGCTTTATGACGAAGTGATCTCAACATGGAGATAATGTTCTGCGGAAGAGTCGGAAGTGAAAGATAAGCAGCAGACAGGATATGGAAAATACGGCAATAAGAATTGGAGGATGTTATGGCGAGCTGTGACAGTTGTGTATACAATGTATACGATGAAGATGATGAGGAATATTACTGCGAAGTGGACATGGACGAGGATGATGCTGCGCGCCTGATGCAGGGACATTATAAAGAGTGTCCGTACTACCAGCTGGATGATGAGTATGCGGTGGTAAGGCATCAGATGTAATATTGAAGACAGATAATAAGCAAAAAGAATGGAGAAATATATGAGTTTTGGCAATATAAAAAAGAAGAAAAGATTACTGGCGTTATTGTTATGTACGATACTGGCGGGGGCGTCTTTTATGACGGGATGTGGCAGCAAAGCGGATGAAAACGGATCTGCCCAGGTGTCTGCTGAAGAGAAAAATGTCACAGAAACACAAGAACAGACAGAGGCAGAGCCGGAGCAGATCATGACAGAAGCGACAGAAACTGCACAGACAAAAACACAGGAAACAGAGCAGACGGAAGAAACAGAGCCGGCAGAACTGGCACCAACGGAGACCCGGGAAACAGAAGAAATCATTACAACAGAGGTGATTAAGGGAGAAGCAGATTCGGAGCAGGAGAGTGCATCATCACAGACTGCGGACACAGAGCAGTCTGCTGAGGCTGGAAATCCACAGACTGGCACAGAGCAGTCTGCTGAGATGGAAAACACGCAGACAGATACAGCCCAGACAAACATTTCCGGTAATCTCGTTGTGATCGACGCCGGACATCAGGCAAAAGGAAATAACGAAAAAGAGCCGATCGGGCCAGGCGCATCTGAGACAAAAGCGAAAGTTGCTTCCGGTACAACAGGTGTGGCGAGCGGGCTTGCGGAATACGAACTGACACTTCAGGTATCTTTAAAGCTGCAGCAGGAACTTACGGCGCGCGGCTATCAGGTGTTGATGATCCGGACGACCAATGATGTCAATATCAGTAATTCCGAGCGTGCGGCAGTTGCCAATAATAATCATGCGGCAGCGTTTATCCGAATCCATGCAAATGGAAGCACCAATGCAGCAGCAAACGGTGCGATGACGATCTGCCCGACGGCGGCAAATCCATATTGTTCAAATATTTATCAAAATTCGAGAAAACTTTCTGACTGCATTATTAACTCCATGTGTGTGGCAACCGGGGCAAAGAGCGAAGGCGTCTGGGAGACAGACACGATGAGCGGTATCAACTGGTGCCAGGTTCCGGTTACGATCGTTGAGATGGGGTATATGACCAATGCAGAGGAAGATCTTAAGATGGCAACCGACGATTACCAGCAGAAGATCGCATCAGGAATCGCAGATGGTGTAGATGCTTATTTTGGAAAATAAAATGAGGAATGTGTACGGGTCACATGGATGTGTGAACAGTTGTAGAATGGTTACAAGATCTTAAGATAATAAAAAAGAAAAGCTGACTGCCGGAATGACCGGTAAGCCAGCTTTTCTTTTTCATGTGTCAAATTTATTTCATACTGTTTTTTACAGCAGCATCTACAAATCCTTTGAATAACGGATGTGGACGGTTCGGTCTGGATTTGAACTCCGGATGTGCCTGTGTTGCAAGGAACCACGGATGATCCGGAATCTCGATCATTTCTACGATTCTTCCATCCGGGGAAGTACCACAGAGTTTCATGCCGCCTTCGGTAAGTGCTGCACGGAAATCGTTGTTAACCTCGTAACGATGACGATGTCTTTCGTGAATTTCCTCTGAACCGTAAAGCTCGCGGGCTTTAGATGTTGGATCTAATACACATGGATAAGAACCAAGTCTTAAAGTACCGCCGATATCTTCCACACCATTCTGATCCGGCATCAGTGCGATGACAGGATGTGTGGTGTTCGGATCAAGCTCAACGCTGTGTGCATCATGGAAGCCACAGACATGTCTTGCAAATTCAATGATGGCTACCTGCATACCAAGGCAGAGACCAAGGTATGGAACATTGTTTTCACGGGCATACTTTGCAGCGGAGATCATACCTTCAACACCGCGGGAACCAAATCCTCCCGGAACAATGATGCCTGCCATATCGCCAAGCAGCTCTTTGGCATTGTCGTCATTTAAAGTTTCAGAATCGATCCAGTGAAGATCAATGGTAGCGCGCTCAGCGATACCGCCGTGTTTTAATGCCTCTACTACGGAGATATATGCATCATGCAGAGCGATATATTTTCCGACTAAAGCGATCTTTACTTCTTTGTTCGGATGACGCAGGGCGTCTACCATGGATTCCCAGTCTTTTAAATCGGGTTCCGGGCAGTCTAAATGCAGAGCCTTACATGCAACCTTGGCAAGATTTTCTTTTTCCATGGCAAGAGGTGCTTCGTAAAGGTACTCAACATCAAGATTCTGCAGTACATTGCCGTTTGGAACATTACAGAACAGGGCAATCTTGTCTTTTAAACTCTGGTCAAGTTCATGTTCGGAACGGCAGACGATGATATCCGGCTGGATACCCATTCCCTGAAGTTCTTTTACACTTGCCTGTGTCGGTTTCGTCTTAAGTTCACCGGAAGCCTTGATATAAGGGATCAGTGTCACATGGATCAGGATCGCATTTTCGTGTCCGACCTCATGCTGGAACTGACGGATCGCCTCTAAGAAAGGCTGGCTTTCGATATCTCCTACGGTACCACCAACCTCGATGATCGCGATATGTGTTTCATCGGAAGTGAAATTGCGGTAAAAACGGCTCTTGATCTCATTTGTAATATGCGGAATAACCTGAACGGTACCTCCACCGAAATCACCGCGGCGCTCTTTCTGGAGCACAGACCAGTAAACTTTACCGGTGGTCACGTTGGAATTTTTTGTTAAACTTTCATCGATAAAACGTTCATAATGTCCCAAGTCCAAGTCTGTTTCTGCACCGTCATCGGTAACGAAGACTTCACCATGCTGGATCGGGTTCATGGTTCCGGGATCGATATTGATATACGGATCGAATTTCTGCATGGTTACTTTGTATCCACGTGCTTTTAATAATCTTCCAAGGGAAGCAGCCGTGATACCTTTACCAAGACCGGAAACGACACCGCCGGTGACAAAGACATATTTTACAGGCATAGGGTTTTCCTCCTCATAATTATAGTAAATAAAAAAAATTTCACGTATTTAATAACCCATATAGTATACAACTAAGTTTACGCAAAATCCAGCAAAACTTAAAAAAGATAAAAGTGAATTTAGAAATAATTTAGAAATCACACCAAAAGTTCATGAACTGCGTATTGCTTTTGCGTTTGGTTTTCAATATAATAAAGAAGATATTGACGAATATCAGATAAAATCCAGATGTGGCATAGGCCGCAGATGTTTGGAAAGGATAGATTATGGATAATCAGGGACCAAATAATTACAATAATGGAAATAACAATTACAACAATAACGGCGGCAATGGCGGTGGGAATAATGGCGGTAACGGCGGCAGGGACAACCATAACGGACAGCTCATCATGGCATTTGTCCTGGTTTCCCTCATCGTGTTGTTTATCATGAGCATGGTGTCAAACCGTTTTTCACAGATGAGCACTCAGGAGATCTCTTATTCGGAATTTTTAGAAAAAGTAGAGGCAGGAGAAGTCAAATCCGTAGAGATCGGTTCTTACGAGATCGATATCACGCCGGTCACAAAGGATAAGAGTCCTTATCAGCCGACTTATTACTGCGGACGTGTGGCAGATGAAGATCTGATCCCGCTTTTGAAAGAAAAAGGTGTGGAGATCTACGGAGTGATTCCGGATAACACTTCCACCTGGATCTACAGCATTTTAAGTTATCTGATCCCATTAGTACTGATCTGGGTACTGCTCGGCTTTTTAATGAAACGTATGGGCGGCGGTGCTATGGGTGTTGGCAAGAGCAATGCCAAAGTTTATGTCGAGAAGCAGACAGGTGTTACCTTTAAAGATGTAGCAGGACAGGATGAAGCGAAAGAGTCCTTACAGGAAGTTGTTGATTTCCTGCACAATCCGAAGAAATATTCAGAGATCGGTGCAAAGCTGCCGAAAGGTGCGCTTTTAGTAGGACCTCCTGGTACTGGTAAAACATTGCTTGCAAAAGCGGTGGCAGGTGAGGCGAAGGTTCCGTTCTTCTCACTGGCAGGATCGGATTTCGTGGAGATGTTTGTCGGTGTCGGAGCTTCCCGTGTGCGTGACCTGTTTAAAGAAGCACAGAAACAGGCACCGTGTATCATTTTCATCGATGAGATCGATGCGATCGGTAAGAGCCGTGATACCCGTTACGGCGGCAATGATGAGCGTGAGCAGACGTTAAACCAGTTACTGGCAGAGATGGATGGTTTCGATACATCGAAGGGACTTCTGATCTTAGCAGCGACAAACCGTCCGGAGGTACTTGATAAGGCGCTGCTTCGACCGGGACGTTTTGACCGTCGTATTATCGTAGATAAACCTGACTTAAAAGGACGTTTAGAGACATTAAAAGTCCATTCCAAAGATGTTATGATGGATGAGACCGTAGATCTTGATGCACTTGCACTGGCAACGGCCGGACTCGTAGGATCTGATCTTGCAAATATGATCAACGAGGCTGCGATCAATGCTGTTAAAAATGGAAGAAAGTTTGTCAATCAGGCGGATTTATTTGATGCATTTGAGCTTGTTGCAGTCGGAGGAAAAGAGAAAAAAGACCGTATCATGAGTGACAAGGAGCGCAAGATCGTATCTTATCATGAAGTAGGACATGCGATGGTAACAGCATTGCAGAAAAATACCGAGCCGGTACAGAAGATCACGATCGTGCCGCGTACCATGGGTGCACTTGGATATACCTTACAGACTCCGGAAGAAGAGAAATATTTACAGACCAAAGATGAACTGCTTGCAAAGATCACGACTTATATGGCAGGCCGTGCAGCAGAGATGCTTGTATTTGGTTCTGCGACCAGCGGTGCCGCCAACGATATCGAGAGTGCGACCTCGATCGCAAGAGCTATGGTCACACAGTATGGTATGTCTGATAAATTTGGCATGATGTGTCTTGCAACAGTTGAAAACCAGTACTTAGATAACCGTGCAGGATTGATCTGCGGTGAGGAGACGGCTGCACAGATCGATCAGGAAGTACTGTCCATTATCAACAGCAGTTATGATGAAGCATACCGCATGCTTGAAGAAAACAGGGAGGTTCTCGACAAGATCTCAGAATATCTCTACGAGCATGAGACAATCACCGGAAAAGAATTCATGAAGATTTTCCGCGAGTTAAAAGGAATCCCGGAGCCGGAAGAAGAGGAGAAAAAAACATTCTTCGAACAGGCAGAGGATGCTAAAAATGCGTTAGAGCAGGCGAAAACAGAAGAACATGCAAAAACGGAAGGACAGACAGAAATAAAAAAGCAGGCAGAAACAGAAACTTCACGTGCAGTGGAAGATCAGAATACTGTATCCTTGGAAAAGGGCAGTTTTATTGATCAGGTCGTAGACGATCAGACAGCAGCACATGAGGAACACCAGAAGTAACGCAGCAGAGGCTTCGCTGCAGAAGTATCAGAAATAAAAGCTGAAAAATAAGATAAATATCAGCAGGATAAGTATAAACAGAACGATCAGAGCAGGAATGAGGTTTCATGTTTAACATCGCAGAAGAATTAAAAAAACTCCCGGATCAGCCGGGAGTTTATATTATGCACGACAGCCACGATGCGATCATATATATTGGAAAGGCTGTCAGCTTACGAAAGAGAGTACACCAGTATTTTCAGCCGAGTCATGATGAGGGGATCAAAAAGGCGCAGATGGTAAAACAGATCGCACGTTTCGAGTATATTATTACAGACTCGGAATTAGAGGCACTTGTCTTAGAGTGCAATCTGATCAAGGAGCATTGTCCAAAATACAATACCATGCTGCGTGATGATAAAACATATCCCTATATCCGGGTAACGGTTGGCGAGGATTTTCCAAGGGTACTTTTTTCACGTCAGCAGAAAAAAGATAGGTCCAGATATTTTGGACCATATACCAGTGCAGGGGCGGTAAAGGATACGATCGAACTGATCAATAAACTTTACCAGCTCCGCACCTGCAGCCGTGTTCTGCCAAGAGATATCGGCAAGGAGCGTCCGTGTCTGAACTATCACATCCACCAGTGTCAGGCGCCGTGCCAGGGATATATCAGTAAAGAAGAGTATCGGGAAAGAGTCGATGCTGCCGTTGAATTTTTAAATGGAAATTATGCGCCAATCTTAAAATCATTAGAACAGAAAATGAATGAGGCATCCGAAAATCTGGAGTTTGAGAAGGCAATCGAATACCGGGAACTTTTAGGCAGTGTGCGTCAGATCGCGCAGAAGCAGAAGATCACGCATACAGATGGAGAGGATAAAGATATCATCGCACTTGCGTCGGATGACAGGGATGCAGTGGTTCAGGTATTTTTCATCCGCGATGGAAAGCTGATCGGCAGGGATCATTTTTATGTCAGAGTCGGAACAGAAGATACCAAAAGCCAGATCTTAACAACCTTTTTAAAACAGTTTTATTCAGGGACACCGTTTATCCCAAGAGAGATCATGCTGCCGGAGGAGATCGAGGATCACGAGGTCCTAGCTGAGTGGCTGGGTGAAAAACGTGGTGCAAAGGTTTATATCCGTGTTCCGCAGAAGGGCATGAAGGAGAAGTTAGTCGAGCTGGCACAGAAAAATGCAGAACTGGTTCTTTCGCAGGATCGTGAGAAAATCAAACGCGAGGAGGGAAGAACCATCGGTGCAATGAAAGAAATCGAACATCTTCTGGGGATGGAAGGTCTTTCGCGTGTCGAGGCATACGATATTTCAAACATTAATGGTTTTGAGACAGTTGGTTCCATGATCGTTTATGAGAAAGGAAAGCCAAAGCGTAGTGATTACCGTAAATTTAAGTTAAAAACGATCACAGGACCGGATGATTATGCGTCGATGCATGAGGTGCTGACCAGACGTTTTACGCACGGCATGCAGGAGAAAAAAGATCTTGCTGAACGTGAAATAGCGGAAGAATATGGAAGTTTTACAAGATTTCCGGACCTTATCATGATGGATGGCGGACGTGGGCAGGTCAATATTGCGCTTAAAGTACTCGATGAGCTGAAGATAAATATTCCGGTCTGTGGTATGGTAAAAGATGATAATCACCGTACCCGCGGGTTATACTATCAGAATAAGGAAATACCGATCGAGCGGACGAGTGAGGGATTTAAACTGATCACAAGAATCCAGGACGAGGCACACCGGTTTGCGATCGAATATCACAGATCCCTGCGAAGCAAAGAACAGGTACACTCTGTGCTTGACGATATTCCGGGAATCGGGCCTGCGCGGAGAAAAGCGTTGATGCGCCGCTTTCAGTCGCTTGAAGCAATCCGGGAGGCATCGGAGGAAGAACTTGCAAAGACAGAGTCGATGAACGAGCAGGCGGCGCAGGCGGTTTATCAGTTTTTCCACGAGTATTCAAGTTGAAGAATTTTAGCGTCTATGGTAAAATGGCGTCAGAATAGTTACGAAAAAATGCTTAGGAGAGGACAAAGGATATGGAAGGCGTTGGAGTAGCAAAGATCGCACAGATCATGGATTTATGTAATTTTCTGCCGGATATGGAATTAAAGGGACATCGCATTATGATCAGTGATGTGAACAGACCGGCATTACAGCTCAGTGGATATTTTAAACATTTTGAACAGTCCAGGGTTCAGATCATCGGTACTGTAGAGTACACATATCTGCAGCAGTTAGATGAAAAAAAACGTGAAAAGATCTATCGTGAATTTATGGGATATGATATCCCTTGTGTCATTTTCTGCAGGGATTTACAGCCGGATGAATCATTCTTAAAGATTGCAGAGGAGAAGAACATCCCGGTGCTTGGCACAAAACGCAGTACTTCTGAGTTTATGGCAGAACTTATCTACTGCCTGAATGAACAGCTTGCACCGTGTATCACGATCCATGGAGTTTTAGTAGATGTCTATGGTGAGGGACTTCTGATCATGGGCGAGAGCGGTATCGGAAAGAGCGAAGCAGCCCTTGAGCTGATCAAGAGAGGACACCGTCTTGTAACAGATGATGTGGTAGAGATCCGCAAGATCAATGAGCACACGCTGATCGGAACATCACCGGATATCACACGTTATTTTATTGAACTCCGCGGTATCGGGATCATCGATGTAAAGACACTGTTTGGTGTAGAATGTGTAAAGGAAAAACAGCAGATCGACCTCGTCATCAAGTTAGAGGACTGGAAGAAAGAAAATGAGTATGACCGTCTCGGCTTAGAGGAAGAATATACAGAGTTCCTTGGCAACAAGGTAGTGTGTCATTCCCTGCCGATCCGTCCGGGACGTAACCTTGCCGTCATCTGTGAGGCGGCGGCTGTCAACCACAGACAGAAAAAGATGGGATACAATGCGGCACAGGAGCTTTACCGTCGTGTGCAGGAGAATCTCACCAAAAAATCTTCGGATGATGATGAATAATAAAAGTCCGGAGTTAAAAAGAATAGCATAAATGGAGGCATAATCAGTCATGGAAAGAAAAAACGCATGGGAGAAATACCCGGAAGGCAAAAAAAGAAAAGAGGTATTTCAGTTTGCAGAAGATTACAGAAAGTTTATTTCGGAATGCAAAACAGAGCGTGAGTGTACCACAGAGTTTGCAAAAAGAGCTGAGGAAGCTGGATTTGTAAATCTGGATAAAGTATTGGAAAAAGGAACAAAATTAAAAGCCGGAGACCGTGTATATGCAAACAACATGGGAAAAGGAATCGCCATGTTTGTGATCGGAAAGAAGAGCATGGAAGAAGGAATGAACATTCTCGGAGCACATATCGATTCCCCACGTATGGATTTAAAACAGGACCCGTTATATGAGGATACAGATTTTGCAATGTTAGATACCCATTATTATGGAGGTATCAAAAAATACCAGTGGGTAACACTTCCACTTGCATTGCACGGCGTGATCGTCAAAAAAGACGGAACTGTTGTGAAAGTCAATGTCGGAGATAAACCTGGTGACCCGGTATTTGGCGTCAGCGATCTTTTAATTCACTTATCCGGAGAGCAGCTTGAGAAAAAGGCTGCAAAGGTGATCGAGGGAGAGAACCTTGATCTTATCATTGGAAGTATTCCTGCAGAGGAAACAGGCGATGACAAGGAAGCTGCAAAAGAAAAAGTAAAAGCAAATATCATGAAGATCCTTGCAAAGGAATATGATATAGAGGAAGAAGATTTCTTATCAGCAGAGATCGAGGTTGTTCCGGCAGGAGAGGCAAGAGATTACGGTTTTGACCGTAGCATCATTATGGGATATGGTCATGATGACAGAGTATGTGCATACCCGTCCTTTATGGCAATGCTTGCAATGAAAAAACCGGAGATCACGAGTGTCTGTCTGCTTGTAGATAAAGAGGAGATCGGCAGTGTCGGTGCAAGCGGCATGCAGTCACGTTTCTTTGAAAATACGGTTGCAGAGGTTATGAATGCAGCAGAGGATTATTCAGAATTAAAATTAAGACGCGCCCTGAAAAATTCCAAAGTACTTTCATCCGATGTGTCCGCAGCATTTGATCCGAATTATCCGTCTGTTATGACAAAACGCAATGCAGCATACTTTGGAAGAGGACTTGTATTTAATAAATATACCGGTGCAAGAGGAAAATCCGGTTCAAATGATGCAAATGCAGAGTATGTCGGATATTTAAGAAATATCATGGATAATAATAATGTATCATTCCAGACAGCAGAGCTTGGAAAAGTAGACCAGGGAGGCGGCGGAACGATCGCATACATTCTGGCAAATTACGGAATGAGTGTTATCGACAGTGGTGTTGCAGTATTAAATATGCATGCTCCATGGGAACTTATCAGCAAAGTAGACTTATATGAAGCATATAACGGTTATGTTGCATTCTTAAAAGAAGCGTAAAACCATAGAATTGAGGAAAGCATGAATCAGCAGTTTTTGACAGAACTTAAAGCAGTCACAGCAGAAAACAGAATATTTACGGATGAACCGATGAAAAAACATACGACATTCCGTGTGGGTGGTCCGGCAGATGTTTTAATACAGCCTAAGAGAGCAGAACTGGCATCCGTTATCCGTCTGTGCAGAGAGTATGATATCCCGTATCAGGTCATCGGAAACGGAAGCAATCTTTTAGTGGGCGACCGTGGAATCAGAGGTGCTGTGATCGAGATGCTGTCAAAAAAAGATGAGATTTGTGTGGAAGATGACTGCATCACTGTGGGAGCAGGAATGTTGTTGTCAAAGACAGCAAACTGTGCGGCAGAGCATGGTCTGACCGGCATGGAATTTGCAGCCGGGATTCCGGGCAGCATCGGTGGTGCTGTTGTCATGAATGCGGGCGCTTACGGCGGTGAGATGAAGGATATCTTAACCGCTGTGACCGTCTTAGATAAAGATGGCAATGAGAAAAAACTTACGGTAGAAGAACTTGAACTTGGCTACCGGACAAGCTGTATTTTAAAAAAAGGTTATATTGTAACAGAAGCAAAGATGAAACTTTTGCATGGAGAGGAAAAAGAGATCCGTGCCCGCATGGATGAGTTAAAGAAACAGAGGGTGGAAAAACAGCCGCTTGAGTTTCCAAGTGCAGGAAGTACTTTTAAAAGACCGGAAGGATATTTTGCGGGAAAACTCATCATGGATGCAGGGTTAAGAGGTTATCAGGTGGGAGATGCGCAGGTGTCAGAAAAACACTGTGGATTTGTCATCAACCGGGGAAATGCTACGGCAGCGGATGTAAGGACCCTGATGCAGAATGTTTCAGATATTGTAGAAGAAAAGTTTGACGTCAGGTTAGAACCGGAAGTCAAGATAACCGGTGAATTTTAAACAGGCTTTAGATGCGCGGAAAACGCTCTGGAATGGAGAATAGTGTGAAAAATAAGATTTTTCACACGCAAGATTTGTGCTTACGCACAAACT
>OOAZ01000032.1_pt1 | contig 139665 bp, 128 predicted proteins | sample 1671221 | NCBI WGS metagenome assembly OOAZ01 (sample SAMN06348134, study PRJEB24527) | human gut metagenome | biome: human gut; feature: ankylosing spondylitis patient; material: feces | host: Homo sapiens | place: China | collected 2015-10
GCATCGTGGTCAGCTGCCAGACCCAGCGCAGCCAGTTCCAGAACCGTGACTACGCGATGGAAATGCTGAAAGCGAAGCTGTATCAGATCGCAAAGCAGCAGCACATGGACAAGATCGAGGACATCAAGGGCGTCCAGAATGAGATCGCTTGGGGCCACCAGATCCGCAGCTATGTCTTCATGCCCTATACCATGGTCAAGGATCACCGCACCAACTACGAGACCGGCAACGTCGATGCCGTGATGGACGGCGACCTCGACGGATTCATCTTCGCTTACCTGAAAGCCGCTTCCCGTGGCGAGCTGCAGGACACCTGATCATCCCTGTAAATAACAAAACCGCTCATGCGTTCTTCACACGAAGACTGCATGGGCGGTTTTTCTGCTGTTTATGATTCAGTGTCCCGCTTTGCTGGGAATCTCCTGCAGCTCAAAACGGTACTCCTGCGGGCAATCCGGGTACTTTTCTTGATCCACCTTGCTCAGAAACATCTCCAGCGGGCGGAGCCAGAGCCCGCCGTCGCCGTAAAGCTTGCGGTAAATGACAAACGGGGCCCCAGTCTCGGAATCGTTGGCGACCCCCTCCACCAGATAATAGTCCCCTTTGAAGTGGCGGTATACCCGCCCGATCTGCAATTCACGCATGAGCAAAACTCCTTTAGGTCAGGTCTGCCAGAATATCCGGCCAGAGAGCCTCTTCCTGCCGCTGGGCCGCGAAGAAACAGTCCAGATACATTTTGTTGGCAGCGGCCAGAATGGTGCTGCGGAGGAGCCGTTTCTCGGTGGCGGCATCCACGGCGAGGTCCCGGATGGTATTGCGCGCCCCGAACACAAAGGGCAGGCAGTTTTCCATCTCGTCGCAGAAGTAGTTGTAGGCTTCCTCGGCGGTGCAGTGCGCGCGCTGCATCTGGAACAGCGCGTCGATGTTTTCCATCGAGAGCACGGTCTTGGAAACCACAATATACATGAGAGAAGCAAGCTGCTCCCGGGTATACTTCTTTTTGACGGGGTGACTGATGATGCCTTTCTTCACATAGTTGCTCACCATGGAGGGGGTGAGCTCCACCCCGGGGAAATCCCGGAAATAGCCGTTGATGAACTGGACGGTCTGGTCCAGATACAGCCCCACCTGGGGCAGGTCACTGTACCGGGGCAGGGCAAAGCCTGCGGCACAGGCCGCAACGCGGCGGTTCAATTCCTGTTTCATGCTGCCAGTATAGCGCATTTTAAAATGAGGGTCAACGGGAAAACAAAAACTTTTTAAATAATTTTTGAAATCTGTTGACAGGTTTTTGAAAAACTGATATAGTGTTTTTACAACCAGAGAAAAACGCGGCAGACGTCCGCTTGTAAGATAGGGAGAATTGCTATGAAAACCAAGATCGTTGTGGACTCGGCTTCCAGCCTGTACGCATTGAAAGGTGTGGACTTTGCCTGCGTCCCGCTCAAGATCATCACGGACGATGCCGAATATCTGGACGATGGCACGCTGGATACTGTGGGCATGGCCCGGACCCTGCGCACCTATAAGGGTAAAACGTCTACTTCCTGCCCCAATGTCAGCGATTGGCTGGCCGCCTATGAGGGGGCCGATGAGGTCTATGCCATCACCATCACGGGCACTCTCTCGGGCAGCTACAATGCCGCCCAGCTGGCGGCGGAGGAGTACCAGCAGGAGAACCCCGGCAAGCGGGTGTTCGTGCTGGACAGCCTTTCCACCGGCCCGGAGCAGTACCTGCTGGCGGAGCACCTGCAGAGCGAGCTTGCCGCCGGGCACGAGTTTGACGCCGTCTGTGAGGAGATGCTGCGCTACCACAAGCACACCCATCTGCTCTTTTCGTTGGAATCGCTGGCCAATCTGGCCCGCAATGGCCGGGTGAAGCCCGCCGTGGCCGCTGTGGCGCGGATGCTGGGCATCCGGGTCATCGGGCAGGCGAGCGAGATCGGCGAGCTGGATGTTCTCTGCAAGACCCGCGGGGAACACGGTGCTCTGGAGCGCATCGTGCTGGAGCTCAAGGACCACGGCTACAACGGCGGCAAACTGCAGATCTCTCACTGCGACAACCCTGCGGCGGCCGAGCGCCTCAAGCACATGGTGCAGGCGGTCTTTGACGGGGCTAAGGTAACGGTGACGCCCTGCGGCGGCCTGTGCAGCTACTATGCAGAGCTGGGCGGCCTGCTGGTGGGCTATGAGGACGGCGAAGCCTGAGCTTGATAAAACTGGAAAAACGCGCTATACTATCTTCATTCCAAAAAAACTGACCGGGGAGAGAGGTGGCGCGGATGTTCTTTCGACTGCCGATCGTAAAATTTTTCAGCAGACTTCTCAACAGGGCTACCATTACGGTGGCCCTTGTTCTGTTACAGGCGGGCTGGCTGCTCTGGGCGTTCAGCTACCTGACCACAGGCCGGATATGGGTCAATGCGGCACTCCGGCTGCTCAGTCTGTTCATCGTGCTGTATCTGGTCCGCAAGGATGAGGACAGCTCTTATAAGATCATCTGGATCGTTCTGATCGGTCTGCTGCCGCTGCTGGGCGGAGCCCTGTATCTGGTATTTGGCAACAAAGCACCCTCCAAAGGGATGCGCCGCCGGATGCAGAGCGTGGAGAAAGCCCACACGGGAGATTTGGCCCAGCAGCCCGGGCCGGCGCGGCAGCTGGCGGGGGATCATTTTTCCGGCCTGAGCCGCTATGTGGCCCGGTACGGTCCGTTCCCGGTATGGGATAAGACACAGGCGCGGTATTTTTCCTGCGGAGAGGCCATGTACCCGAAGCTGCTGGCCGATCTGGAAAAAGCCGAGAAATTCATCTTTCTGGAATACTTCATTGTCCGCTCCGGCAAAATGTGGAGTGGCGTGGAAGAGATTTTGATGCGCAAGGCCGCGCAGGGGGTGGATGTCCGCCTGATCTACGATGATTTTGGCAGTCTTCTGGGCCTGCCCAAGGATTTCGTGGTCCGGATGGAGCGGCATCACATCCGCTGCATCCCGTTCAACCCGGTGGTGCCGCTGGTCTCCGTGGTGATGAACCACCGGGATCACCGCAAGATCGTGGTGGTGGATGGCAGTGTGGCCTACACGGGCGGCGTCAACCTGGCGGATGAATATATCAACGCGGAAAAACGCTTTGGCTACTGGAAAGATGCCGCCATCCGGCTGGAAGGAGCCGCCGCCTGGAATTTTACGGTCACATTCCTCAACGTCTGGAACGCGTTCCGCCCCAGTGAGACGGATTATACCCCCTTTGCCCCAACGCCGGAGCAGCTGCCCGAGACTTCGGACGGGCTGGTGCAGCCCTATGCGGACAGCCCGCTGGACGAGGAAAACGTGGCTGAGACGGTTTACCTGAACATTCTGGCCCAGGCCAAGCGCTATGTCTATCTCTATACGCCCTACTTCTCCGTGGGGCAGGAGCTGCTGGGGGCCATGAAAGGCGCGGCCAAGCGGGGCGTGGACGTCCGGCTCATCCTGCCCGGCATCCCGGACAAAAAGCTGGTCTTCCGGCTGACCCGCTCCTACTATGTGCCTCTCCTCCGGGCCGGGGTGAAAATATACGAGTACACGCCCGGTTTCCTCCACGCCAAGTGCTATGTCAGTGACGACCATGTGGCCGTGGTGGGCAGCATCAATATGGATTACCGCAGTTTGTTCCTCCACTTTGAGTGCGGCACCCTGCTTTACCGCAACAGCCAGATCCTGGCCCTGCGGGACGATGTCCTCAACACCCTGCGCAAATGCCGGGAAGTGCAGCTCTCGGACTGCCGAACCAACCTGCTGGGCACCCTGCTGGACAGTGTGCTCCGCCTGCTCAGCCCCCTGATGTGATTCGGTTGGATTCTGAACCATGAATATTCTTGGGAGCCTCCGGGTAAACTTTCCCCAAAAGCCTCCGCCTGATCAGGGCGGATGGAAAGGGGAGCGTAACAAATGAAACTGAAACACACGGCGCTTTGGAGCGGAGTGGTGGCAGCGGCGCTGCTGCTGACGGCCTGCGGCAAATCGAATTCCGGCTCCGGCAGTATGAGCTCGTCCGGCATGAGCAGCAGCACCGCCAGCACGGCTCAAAATGGGGCTTGGAAAACCGGCCTGGGAGTCCTGACCGAGACAACGGACGACCACCGCACAGGCAAGATCAACCTTGTGGCGGCGGCTGTCCTGCTGGACGGTGAGGGGAAGATCATCGACGTGACCTTTGATGAGCTGGAGAGCACCCTCTCTGCCGATGGCAGCGGGGTGCTCTCCATGCCTACGGATTACCGCACCAAGCGCCAGAAAGGGGACGATTACCCGCTGGCGGCGGCCTCCGGCATCAAAAAAGGGTGGACGGAGCAGGCGGATGCCTTTGCCGACTACCTCAAAGGGATGACAGCCGAAAAAGTTGCCAAGCTGGAGACGGAGGAAGACGGGAAGCCCAAGGATGCCGACCTGCTTTCCAGCTGCACCATTGCCATTGACGGTTACCGGGACGCCGTTGCGAAAGCATGCGCCAACGCCGAGGCGCTGGGTGCCGCCAAAGGCGACCGGGTCTCGCTGGGGATTGAGGCAGCCAACGCTTCTTCGGACGTGACGGCCACCGATGACAAAGATGTCAACGCGCAGGTGGATGTGACGATCGTGGCCCTGACCGCCGATTCCGATGGCCGGGTGACCAGTGCCATCGGGGATATGGCGGAGCCCGCCCTGACCGTGATGTCGGACGGCAATGTCATGGCTCCGGACGCCGTGAAAACCAAGCTGGAGCAGGGCGAAAGCTACGGGATGCGGGGTGCTTCCTCTCTGGGCAAGGAGTGGTACGAGCACAGCGAGGGCTTCTGCTCTTACCTCAAGGGAAAGACCGCTGCAGAGATCGCAAAGCTCCCGGCGGATGGCTCGGATGCGGACTTGGCTGCCCTGTGCACCATTGATGTGACCGATCTGCAAAAAGCCGCCGCCAAAGCGCTGGAAGAAGCAAAATAAAGGATGATTTTTGAAGCCGCTCTGCAAAGGGCGGCTTTTTGCGATGTTTTGGAGGAAACTTTGGCAGAATGCTCGAAGTTGCGGCGTGCTATTTGGATAGAATGCCAGCCAAAGAAATGGTATACTAAATATGATACGGCCATTGGGCCGGAACGGAAAAGGAGAAACGAACATGAAAACGAAATTTGGCATCGTGGGCTGCGGTTTCCTGGGCAATATCGTGGCAGACGCCTGGAAAAACGGTCTGTTGGAGGATTATGAGCTGGTGGGTGTCACCAGCCGCACCCCTGCTTCCAGCGAGAAGACTGCTTCCAACGTAGGCTGCAAGGCCTGTGCGGATGTGGAAGAGCTGTTGGCATTGGAGCCGGAGTACATTGTAGAGACAGCTTCGGTGGAGGCGGTCCGTGCCATGGCCATCCCGGTACTGCGCCGGGGGGTCAACCTTGTGATCATTTCCATTGGAGCCTTTGCGGATCTGGATTTCTACGCACAGGTGCAGCAGGCCGCCCGGGAGGGCGGGGCAAAGGTGCATCTGGCCAGCGGCGCCATCGGCGGCTTTGATGTGCTGCAGACCGTTACTCTGATGGCGCGGGCCCGGCAGCTGAGCGAGACGGCAGGCATCGAGACGCACACGGGGGCCAAGGGCTTCCGCAACACGCCAGTGTGGGCCGACCATCTGCTGACGGATACTGAGAAGACGACGGTGTTTACCGGCAACGCCAAGCAGGCCATTGCCACATTCCCGCGCCGGGTCAATGTGGCGGTCGCTACCTCGCTGGCCACCACGGGCCCGGAGATCACCGGCGTGACCATGCACTCGGTGCCGGGCTGGGTGGGCGATGACCACCGCATCACGGCCGAGATCGAGGGTGTCAAGGCAGTGGTGGACATCTGCTCCAGCACCAGCGCCATTGCAGGCTGGAGCGTTGTCTCCCTGCTGCGCAATCTGGCTTCGCCCGTCTGCTTCTATTAAAAAGGAGGAACTTTGCCATGTTTGAAAAACTGGTTGCCATTGAGCCCGTCAGCCTCATCCCGTCCGCTGAAGAAAAACTGCATGATTATGCTAAGGAAGTCGTCCTTTACCGGGATATTCCGGCGGATGACGAAGAGATCGTCCGCCGCATCGGGGACGCGGATGCCGCCCTGTTGAGCTATACCTCCCGCATGGGCAAAAATGTCATTGAGCGCTGCCCCAATCTCAAGTACATTGGCATGTGCTGCAGCCTCTACTCGGAGGAGAGCGCCAATGTGGACATCGCATATGCCCGCCAGCACGGCATCAAAGTGCTGGGCATCCGGGATTACGGCGATAAAGGCGTGGTGGAGTATGTGCTCCACGAGCTGACTGGTCTGCTCCATGGCTTTGGAATGCCCATGCTGCGGGACGAGCCGGTGGAGATCACCGGCCTGAAAGTGGGCATCGTGGGCCTGGGCGTTTCCGGTAAAATGATCGCCGATGCACTGGCCTATCTGGGGGCTGACATCTCCTACTACAGCCGCACCCGCAAAACGGAGGCCGAGCAGCAGGGGATGCAGTACAAGCCGTTGGCCCGGCTGCTGGCCGAGAGCGAGGTGGTGTTCACCTGCCTGAACAAAAATGTCCTGTTGCTGGGCAGGGAAGAGTTTGCCCGGCTGGGTGCGGGAAAGGTGCTGTTCAACACTTCCATTGGTCCCGGCTTTGATTCCGAGGCTCTGGAAGCATGGCTGGACCAGCCCGGCACTTATTATTTCTGTGACACCCGCGCCGCAGCCGGCCCGGTGGCCGAGGGCTTCTTTGAGCGGCCCAATGTCCACTGCGCCAATGTCTCGGCAGGCCGCACCAAGCAGGCCTTTGTGCTGCTGAGCCAGAAGGTGCTGGCCAACATTGAGGCGGCGCTGGCAGAGTAACCCCGCGGTACTTGTGCAGATTCACCGCCATAAGGGCGGAATGTCCCTCTCAAACCGTCAAACTGCGAAAAAACGCGTTTGCCTCTTGCAAAACGGAGGCAAACGCGTTATTCTATAGTCACAGTTTAACAATTTAGCATGGTAAAGCGGTGAAACGAAGCCGCCCGCCCCGATCGGTACGGGGCTGGTGCCATGGGACAATGAGAGGGGAATATCTTATGAAACGAATCGTATCTGCATTTTTGGCCAGTGCCATGGCACTGAGCCTGGCTGCCTGTGGTGGTGCTTCCAGCACGGCTGCTTCTTCCACGGCGTCCAGCGCGGCGGCTGGTTCTGCCGCTGCTTCCGCTGTCTCGGACGCGGACAGCGACCTGGCCTACATCCAGTCCAACGGCAAGATGGTCATTGGCTACACCGTGTATGAGCCCATGAACTACACCGATGCTGACGGCAACTTTACGGGTTTTGACACCGAGCTGGCAACCGCCGTCTGCGAGAAGCTGGGCGTGGAGCCGGAGTTCGTGGAGATCAACTGGGACACCAAGGAGACCGAGCTGGCCGCCAAGAGCATCGACTGCATCTGGAACGGCCTGACCCTGACGGATGACCGTGAGGAGAACATGGCCTGCACCAAGCCCTACGTCAAGAACGCACAGGTCGTTGTGGTCAAGGATGGCACCGAGTACACCTCCACCGCGGACCTCGTGGGTAAGACCGTGGTCGCCGAGGCCGGTTCCGCCGGTGAGACCACCATCCAGGAGGACGAGAACCTGGCACAGGCCGATTACGTTTCCAAGAGCGTCCAGACGGACTGCCTGATGGAAGTCGCCGCCGGCACCGCCGACGCTGCTGTGCTGGACCTGACCCTGGCTTCGGCCATGATCGGCGAGGGCACCGATTACGCCAACCTGAAAATGGTGGACGAGCTGAACGTGGAAGAGTACGGCGTGGCATTCCGCAAGGGCAGCGATGTGGCCGCCGCTGTGGACACCGCCTTTGACGAGCTCAAGGCCGATGGCACCATGGGCGCTCTGGCCGAGAAATATGGTCTGACTCTGGCGGAGTAAAAACCGAACGTACGTTTGAATTGATAGGTGTGTATTTGTGGCTGTGATTCTTGAGCGCCTTTCCGGCGCGTTTCTGCTCAACTGTGAGCTCTTTTTCTGGACACTGGTGTTCTCCCTGCCGCTGGGGCTGGTGGTGGCGTTTGGCTCCATGAGCCGCTGCGCCCCCCTGCGCGGCGCGGTCAAGACGTTCGTCTGGATCATCCGCGGCACCCCGCTGATGCTTCAGATCATCGTCATCTATTTAGGCCCGGGCCTGATGGGCTTCAATAACCCCTGGCCCTCCGGCTCCAATGGCCGTCTGGTGGCGGCGGTGGTGGCTTTTGCCATCAACTACGCCTGCTACTTCTCGGAGATCTACCGCGGCGGCATCGAGGCGGTGCCCAAGGGCCAGACTGAGGCCGGGCAGGTGCTGGGCATGACCAAGACCCAGATCTTCTTCAAGGTCACACTGCTGCAGGTGGTCAAACGGATCCTGCCTCCCATGGGCAATGAGATCATCACTCTGGTCAAGGATACCTCGCTGGCCAATACCATCGCCAACAAAGAGATCATCATGATGGCAAAGGAGTATAGCGCAAAAGGCCTGATCTGGCCGCTGTTCTCCACGGCAATCTTCTTCCTGGTCTTTGTGGGAGCCCTCACGCTCCTGTTCAACTGGGCTGAAAAGAAAATGGATTATTTCCGCTGCTGAGGAGGGCAGAATATTATGGCATTACTCGAAGCCTCCGGCATCGGGAAAAATTTTGAGGACACCAAGGTCCTCAAGGACATTTCACTGACTTTGGAAAAAGGCGAGGCGCTGGCGATCATTGGTTCCTCCGGTTCTGGCAAAACCACGCTGCTGCGCTGCCTCAACTTTCTGGAGCGGCCGGATACCGGTGTCATCAAGGTCAATGGTGAGACCATGTGGGATGCCGCTGACCCCGCCACCCAGCGGGAGAGCGAGATCCGCAAAAAGCGGCTCCACTTCGGCCTCGTGTTCCAGAACTTTAACCTCTTCCCGCAGTACACGGCCCTGCAGAATGTAATGCTGGCCGGAGAGCTGCTGGCAAAGGAGCGGCCGGACTATAAGGCCAACAAAAAGGCCATCCACGCCGAGCTGGAAGCACAGGCCAGAGAGCTGTTGGCCCAGATGGGCCTCTCGGAGCGGGCAAACCACTACCCGCACCAGCTCTCCGGCGGCCAGCAGCAGCGGGTGGCCATTGCCCGCGCCCTGGCTCTCCACCCGGACATCCTCTGCTTTGACGAGCCCACTTCCGCGCTGGACCCGGAGCTGACCGGCGAAGTCCTCCGGGTGCTGCGAGACCTGGCCGATCGGAAGACCACGATGATCATCGTCACCCACGAGATGCACTTTGCCCGCGACGTGGCAGACCGCATCCTCTTTATGGATGGCGGCGTGGTGGTGGAAGAGGGCCCTGCCAAAGAGCTCATCGACCATCCCAAGGAGGAGCGCACCAAACAGTTCCTGGCACACTATTCCGAATAAAACGCATCAGAAAAGCCCGTTCCGTGAAAGTTTCGCGGAACGGGCTTTTTGTGTCATAGGGGAGGAAAATCAGCGCTTGTGGTACTTGCGGTCCTCTTCCTCATAAACCGGCTCACAGGTCAGGTACATGCCCAGCCGTTTGATGGTATCGGTGTCCACACTGGACAGGATGACGGTCGAGTGCATGTCGCAGCCTTTCAGCTTGGAGAGCTGGCGCAGCGCCTTGGCGGCAGTCTCGTTCTCGGCAGCCGAGCTGGAAAGGGCGATCAGGATCTCGTCGGTATGCAGGCGGGGGTTCTTGCTGCCCAGATAATTGGTTTTCAGGGTCTGGATGGGCTCAATGGCGCGGCAGGAGACGAGGTCTTCTTCCTGGTCGATGCCGGCCAGCTTCTTGAGGGCATTGAGCAGGGCAGAGGAAGCAGCACCCAGCAGAGGGCCAGTCTTGCCAGTGACAACGGTACCGTCCGGCAGCTGGATGGCGGCAGCGGGAGCACCGCCGGTCTTCTCGGAGACAGCGTGAGACTGCTGCTCTACCGGGCGGCTGCCCACGGTGAGGCCTGCCTGATTGAGGAGCAGTTCCAGCTTGAACAGCTCACTGCTGGCGTTTCCGCTGACTTTCTGGTCGCACAGGGCCTTGAAGTAGCGGCGGACGATCTCATTGCGGGAAGCCTCGCGGCAGACAGCATCGTCCACAATGCAGTTGCCGGCCATGTTCACGCCCATGTCGGTGGGAGAGTGGTAGGGGCTCTTGCCCGCGATCAGCTCAAACATGGCGTTGACCACCGGGAAGATCTCAATGTCGCGGTTGTAGTTGACAGCGGTCTTGCCGTAGGCCTCCAGATGGAACGGGTCGATCATGTTCACATCGTTCAGGTCGGCGGTAGCGGCCTCGTAGGCCAGGTTGACCGGGTGTTTGAGGGGAATGTTCCAGATGGGGAACGTTTCAAACTTGGCGTAACCGGCCTTGACGCCTCGCTTGTACTCGTGGTACAGCTGGGACAGACAGGTGGCCATTTTGCCGCTGCCGGGGCCGGGGGCTGTGATGACCACCAGCGGGCGCTGGGTCTCGATGTACTCGTTCTTGCCGTAGCCCTCGTCGCTGACGATGCGGGCCACATCGTTGGGGTAGCCGGGGATCTTATAGTGGCGGAACGTCCGGATGCCCAGCCCGTTGAGCCGCTGCTCAAACTGCTCCACCTCGGGGGCGGCGGTGTACATGGTGATGCAGACACTGCCCACAAACAGGCCAACGCCCTGGAACGCGTCGATGAGGCGGAGCACGTCCAGATCATAGGTGATGCCGTAATCACCGCGAACCTTGCTGCTGATGATGTCCTCCGCGCTGATGACGATGACGATCTCCGCCTGGTCTTTCAGCTGGAGCAGCATCTGCAGCTTGGAATCCGGCTGGAAGCCGGGCAGCACGCGGGAGGCGTGGTAGTCATCAAACAGCTTGCCGCCAAACTCCAGGTAGAGCTTGTTGTCAAACTGGGCAATGCGCTCCCGGATGTGCTGGGACTGCATGAGAAGATATTTATCGTTGTCAAAGCCTTTTTTCATTCGTTGACCCCTCTTCCTGTTTCAATAACACAATGTTAATAGTATACCACACCAATTACGGCTCTGCAATTGGATTCTGCGAGAAAATGACAAAAACCGCAGCCTGCCTGCATAAGATTGCAAGTGGACTGCGGTTTTGAAAATCGGTCAGACGTGCGGCACGGGGGAGGGGATGTTCTCCCGCTCACAGACGGTCTGGATGAATGCCCGTACCTGGGGCAGCCATCGGCAATGATCTGGCGCTCAGGCTCGGTCAGGGCACCCGTATTGAATCATCCATCCTTTCGCTTTGGAGTGTCCGTTTTCTCTGGCTCTATCAACACGGAATATGATATTTGTAAAATACGGAATTTTCATTGCATCCATTCCCCGGAAGAATGGATGCAAAAAGGCCGCCCATCCCCCGGCGGGAGGAAAAAAGCGGCCATTTGAAAAATAGATTCAGTTTTTGTGTTCCAGCGTATCGCGGAGAGCCTCGTGCTCCTCGTGCAGTTCCTCTTTCAGCAGGTGGTCGATCTCGCCTGCTTCCTGCCGGATCTCGGCAAGGTCCTGCTCAATGGCGGGGTTGTCCTCCAGATCTTCCCGAACGAACATCAGCGCGAAGCAGATGACCAGCAGCAGGCAGGACCACCAGATGGCCCGGGTGGCAAAATGCTCCACGGCCACCCAGCCAAGGCCCGCACCCACGCCAAACAGGAAGATGATGCCAAAATAATGGAAAACTTTGCGCAGGGCTTTGGGGTCGTGCTTGACGATCCAGACAGCCAGAGCTTCCATGCCGCTGCGCATGTTGCCGATGCACATGGTGCTGGCATATGCATAGCCGTTCACCTTGCGGAACGTCTGTACCTGCATGGCGCAGGAGAACGAGACGACGGCGTTGGCCAGCAGGTTCAGCTCCTGCGGGAAAAATCCCACGCTGAACAGGAGCAGGATCTCTGCCAGAACGATCATCTGCCGCCAGTGCAGGGCTTTCAGGCTCTGGAAGTGTTCCCGGAACAGTTCCGCCGCCAGAATGCCGGAAGCGAAAGCGACCAGCGGGATCAGGTAATGAAGCGCTTTGAGAAAATCTCCGGTAAACAGGTGCTGGCTCAGCAACACGATGTTGCCCGTCTGGGCATTGGCGTAAACCTTGCCGCGGAAAAAGTAGGTATATGCGTCCTGTAAGCCGCCTGAAAGGGACAAAAACATGGCCGTGACGAACGATTCCGACATCTGGCCGTGCAGCAGGCGCTTGGACGCCGAGCTGGTCTGCATGGAGTATTCCACCTCTCTTGAATTTCAAAGACTGCTGCCGCAAAAGGCAGCTCCTTTATTATAAGCACATTCGGCAAAAAGCACAAGATAGATTCCGGGGTATGGCTGACATGTGAAAATGATATGCCAGCCAAAGGCGGACTCTGCATTTTTGCATTCTGGAGCCGGATGTGCTAGAATAAGGCCACACAATTCTGAACAATGCCAAAGGAGAGCATCCTATGCCGAATATCATCGAGATCACCGATTTTCACGCCCCGGAGTTGGACCCCTACGCCCGGCTGACCCAGAACCAGCTGCGCAATCGTCTGGAGCCGGAGAAAGGCATCTTTATTGCCGAGAGCCCCAAAGTTATTTCCCGGGCGCTGGATGCAGGCTATCAGCCGCTCTCCCTTTTGATGGAGCGCAAACAGATCACCGGTCCGGCGGCAGAAATCCTGACCCGCTGCGGGGATGCTCCTGTTTACACGGCGGATCGAGAGCTGCTGGCGGCTCTGACGGGCTTTGAACTTACCCGGGGCGTGCTCTGCGCATTCCGCCGTCCGGCACCCCGTTCCGTGGAAGAACTCTGCAAAAATGCCCGGCGGGTGGCTGTTCTGGAGGGCATTGTGGATTCTACCAACGTGGGGGCCATCTTCCGCAGTGCAGCGGCCCTCAACATGGATGCCGTCCTCATCAACCCCTCCTGCTGTGACCCGCTCTGCCGCCGGGCGGTGCGGGTGAGCATGGGAACTGTCTTTCAGGTGCCCTGGGCGCGGATCGGCCAGACGCCCGCCGACTGGCCGGAAAAGGGAATGGAGCAGCTCCATACGCTGGGCTTCAAAACGGCTGCCATGGCCCTGAGTGACCGTTCTGTCAGCATCGACGACGAACAGCTGGCCAAGGAACCCAGGCTTGCCATCGTGCTGGGCACTGAGGGCGACGGCCTGGCCCGCTCCACCATTGCCGCCTGCGATTACACGGTCAAGATCCCCATGTCCCACGGGGTGGATTCGCTCAATGTGGCGGCAGCCAGCGCCGTGGCGTTCTGGCAGCTGGGCAAACAGTAAAACGGGTTATTTTGCGCTCTTACCGGAAATTCTGGCTTTGAACCCCTCCCACAGGGCAACGACCCGCTCCCGGGGCAGGTAATAAAAGTAGAAAAATTAACAAAGAAAAAAGACCCTCGCCTTACAGCTCGGCCTATCTTAGGCCGCTGCGGCGGGGGTCTTCGGTTCCTGCAAAATCAGTTTTTTTCTTCGGTCAATTTGGTAATGAGCATCTGATAGATCTCATTGCCTTTCAGGATGAACTGCTTTTTGACCAGCTCGGCGCTCAGACGGTCCGGGGTGCCCAAATCCAGGCAGAACAGCTCCTGGTCCAGCGCTTTGACCGTGCAGCGGACGGAGCAGTGGCCGTCCGCTTTCTCGGTAATGCGGGCACTGTATTCCGCTTCCTTGCGGGCCCAGGTCTGGGCCCGCAAGACGGCAGCCACGGCCCGCTCCCGCACACTGCGGGGCAGATCGTAGGCCAGCTCCTGGGCCACCTTGCGGCCTTTCTCCGTGATGGCGTAGCGGTCGTTCTGCAAAGTGACAAGGCTCTGCCGGGTAATATCGTCCAGACAGGAGCCGATCTCAAAGTAATTGACCAGCGCTTCCTCCATCAGGGCGTTTTCGATCTCCGTCCGGGTAATGGGCCCGGCATTCTTGACCAGATAGCACAGCAGCAGCCGGATCTCGGTGCTGTTCGTCAGCCCGCCGGGACGTACTCCGGCAGTAAAAGCATCGTTGGCGGCCATCGTTCACACATCTCCTCTGGTTTTATTTTCTATTCCACCCTAGTATAAAGGGTTTCAGGCCGGATTGCAAGCCGCAACCGCAAAATCCGTCTCGATCCGTTTGTGGCTCTCCGGGGTGGAGTAGAGCCAGTGATCCAGGTGCCCCTCTGTGATGAAATACCGCAGCTCAAACCGATGGCTCTGGCTCAGGCTGTGGTTGACGATGACCAGCTTGATCTTCATTTTGTCCGGGAGGATATTTTTGATGTAGACACTCACAGGCTGGCCGGGGTGCAGGTCGGGGCAGCTTTCCGCCAACCCGGCCAAGTTGGGCGCGATCTCAATAAAGGTGCCGTATTCCTCCACGCTCCGCACGATGCCCACGACCGTTTCCCCTACGGTAAAAGCGGCGGCGTTCTCGGCCCAGGTGCCCAGCAGCTCCCGGATGGTGAGCACGAACCGCCCCTGTACATCCCGGCTCTTGATGGCGCACAGAATCTGCTGCCCTACGCTGACCCGGTCAGCGGGGGAAGAAATGCGGCTGACGGACATGCAATCAATGGGCAAAAGGGCGCTGATGCCGCAGCCCACGTCGCAGAACGCCCCAAAGGGCTCGATGTGGGTCACGGTGCAGGGCAGGATGTCGCCGGGCGTCAGGGTGTCGAGATACTCCGCCTTGCACATCCGCTGGGCCTCAGCCCGGGAGAGCCGGTAGAACGGCTGGCCGCTCTCATCGGTATCCAGAGATTCAATGATAAAACAGGTGGGGCGGCCCACCCGTGTCAGCACGGCAATATCCCGCACCGAGCCGTTTTCCGCTCCGTCGGCACACTGGGCAAAGGGCATCACCGCTTTGGTACCGCCCAGCTCAAAGCGGAGCTGCCGCTGGGTATCAAAGGCGAGGGCGGTGCTCTGCAAAATCTCGCGGTTGGCCATGGCGGCCCGCAGCTCCGCGGGGGAGAGGCGGTTAGCACTGCGGTAGTTGCTTTCGGTTCTGAATGTTTGCATCATCTTTCATTCCTCTTTCTCTTGTGTTTTGCCTGCGGTCCGGCTGGTGGCACCAGGCTGGTACACCATATGCGCAGCCGGCAGCAGATATTTGCATTTTGCACGAGTTTGGTTTATACTATATCTGTATGCGTGGGGTTGTGCCCCGCCCATACGGCCTGTACCACTTTGTACAAGCAGGAGGGATACACTTATGGACATTGCAGTGGGAGATACCATCCTCACCCGCAAAAAGCACCCCTGCGGCGCTGCAAGCTTTGAGGTGCTGCGCGTGGGCATGGATTTCAGGATCCGCTGCACGGGCTGTGGCCGCGAGGTCATGCTGCCCCGCGCAAAAATTGAAAAGAACATCAAAAAAGTCATCAAACCGGGCACGGTGTAGCGCCTTGCAGCTGTCAGCACATTCGGAAATTGTTGTAAGGAGAACTGCCCAATATGCCAAAACTGTTTTCCCAAATGGAGGCGGTCAGCCACCGGTTTGAGGAGCTTTCCATCCGCCTGAACCAGCCGGAAACGGCTGCAGACCCGGCGTTGTTCCGCCGCCTGATGCAGGAGTACCACGAGCTGGAGCCTGTGGTGGACGCCTACCGGAAGCTGGCTACCGCCAAAGATCATCTGGAACAGGCCAAAGCCCTGCTGGAGGGGGAAACCCTCGACGCGGACTTTAAGGAAATGGTACAGCAGGAAGTCAGCGAAAAGAGTCAGGATGTGGCGGAGCTGGAAAATAATCTCAAAATTCTGCTGCTGCCTAAGGATGCAAATGACGAAAAAAGCGTGATTTTGGAGCTGCGCGGCGGAGCCGGCGGCGAGGAAGCGGCCCTGTTTGCCCACAGCCTGATGCGGATGTACAGCATGTACGTCCAGAGCCGGGGCTGGGAGTGGGAAGTGCTCAACCTCAACGAGACCGAGCTGGGCGGCGTGAAAGAGGCCATCATCGCGGTGAACGGGCGGGGCGCCTACAACCGCCTCAAATATGAGAGCGGTGTCCACCGAGTGCAGCGAGTGCCGGAAACGGAGACGCAGGGCCGCATCCACACCTCCACGGCAACGGTAGCCGTAATGCCCCAGGCCGAGGAAGTGGATTTTGCGCTGGACATGAAAGACCTCCGCATTGATACATTCCGCTCTTCGGGTGCCGGCGGCCAGCACATCAACAAGACTTCCAGCGCCATCCGTGTGACACATCTCCCCACCGGCATGGTGGTAGAATGCCAGAACGAGCGCAGCCAGTTCCAGAATAAAGATAAGGCCCTTGAAATTCTGCGCAGCCGCCTGCTGGCCCAGAAGCAGAAAGAGCAGCAGGACGCCATCAACGCCAACCGGCAGGGGCAGGTGGGTACCGGCGACCGGAGCGAAAAGATCCGCACCTACAACTTCCCGCAGGACCGATGCACGGACCACCGCATTGGCCTGACGGTCCATAATCTGGACAAGATCATGGACGGCAATCTGGATGAGATCATCGATGCGCTTGCCATGCGCGAGCAGGCTGAAAAGCTGCGCCAGCTGGACACGCAAAGCGATAGATAATACGCACGAAACGGTGTAAAGAAACTGTGCTTTACAGTAGAAAAGAGCGATGATTTGTATGAAAATAAAAACAGAACTTCGCCCGGCGGATGCGGCAGGCATCGCCCGCGGCGCAGAGCTTCTGCGGCAGGGAGAGCTGGTGGCTCTCCCTACGGAAACGGTGTACGGCATTGCAGCCGACGCCCGCAACGGGGAAGCCGTCAAAAAAATCTTTGTGGCAAAGGGACGCCCGCAGGATAACCCCCTCATCGTCCACATTGCAGGCCCGGACATGCTGCCCGGCCTTGTCAGTGAAGTGCCGGAGCGTGCCCAGCTGCTGATGGCGGCGTTCTGCCCTGGCCCCCTGACCATCATCATGCCCCGCGGCCCGGAGGTGGCAGCGGAGTGCTGTGCCGGTCTGGATACCGTGGGCATCCGGATGCCCAGCCACCCGGTGGTGCAGGCCATCATCCGGCAGAGCGGCTGCGCCTTTGCAGCTCCCTCGGCCAACCTCTCCGGCAAGCCCAGCCCCACCAACGCGCAGGACGTCTTTACCGATATGGATGGCCGCCTGCCGCTGATCCTGGATGGCGGCGAGTGCGCGGTGGGCGTGGAATCCACCGTCATCTCGGTGGTGGGCGAGAAGCCCACCCTGTTCCGCCCCGGCCATATTACATTGGAAGAGCTGGAACGCGCCCTCGGCGAGGAAGTGGAAGTTTCCAAAGCCATCCTCGAAAAGCTGCCGGAGGGCGCTGTGGTCCGCAGCCCCGGCATGAAGTATAAGCACTACGCCCCCAAGGCGGATGTGACCCTGCTGGAGGGCAGCTTTGAGCAGTTCAAGGCGTATGTGGACGCCCACGCCGACCAGAACCCCAGCTGCCTCTGCTTTACCGGCGAGGCCGAAAAGCTGGGAGTGCCCTGCGTGGAGTATGGCCGCGAGGGCGATGGTGCCGACCAGGCCAAGCACATCTTCCGGAGCCTGCGCGCCCTGGATGAGCAGGGAGATTCCGTGGTCTATGCCCGCTGCCCCCAGAAAGACGGCCTCTCCATGGCTGTTTACAACCGCCTGATCCGGGCGGCGGCATTCCGGGTGATTAAGCTATGATCACGCTGGGCATTACGGGCCGCAGCGGCTGCGGAAAATCCACGGTCACGTCTATTTTTGCTGCACACGGTGTCCCGCTGGCCGATGCCGATCAGATGTCTCGGGAGATCTTGCTCCCGGGCTCGCCATTGCTGCCCCGGCTGGCGGAGCGGTTCGGGGACGATATCCTCCGGGCAGATGGCACGCTGGACCGCCGCCTACTGGCAGACCGGGCTTTTGCAACGCCGGAGGGCAAGCAGGCGCTGGATGCGCTGACCCACCCGGAGATCGTCCGCCGTATCCGGCAGGCAAAACAGGCCGCAGAGCAGGCGGGTGCGCCGCTCTTCGTGCTGGATGGCGCTGTCATCGTGGGCACGGCGGCGGAGCCGGAATGCGACCGCCTGGCGGTGGTCACGGCACCGTTTGAGACCAGTGTGGCCCGCATTGCGGCCCGGGACGGCATTTCACCGGAGATGGCTGCCCGCCGCCTGAATGCGCAGACACCCGAAGAAACACTGCGTGCCCATGCGGATTACGTCCTTTGCAACGACGGAGCGCTGGAGGCGCTGGAAGCTTCCGCCAACACACTGTGTGAGCAGCTGCTGGCTGAGGCGGCCGGGAAAGACGGGGTGGCGCGTCCATTTTGAAAAAATTGATGAAAGCCCTGGTGTTTCTGGCGCTGGTGGGGATGGTGGTGCTCTCGGTGCCGTCGGTCCGCGATCAGGTGGAGCAGCAGTTCTACCCCCGCAAATATCAGGTCCTTGTGGAGCAGTGGGCGCAGGTCTATCAGCTGGACCCGTTGCTGGTCTACTCGTTTATCCGCACGGAGAGCGGGTTTGACCCGGATGCCACCTCTACCGTAGAGGCCCGGGGCCTGATGCAGATGACGGAGGAAACATTCCTCTGGCTGCGGAGCAAGATCGCCCCGGACGAGGACCTGACATTTGGTGACCTCTACGACCCTGCCGTGAGCATCCGGTTTGGCTGCTACTACCTGCACCTGTGCATGGAACGCTACAGCAACGATGTAGCCACGGCAGCGGCTGCCTACCACAGCGGCTGGGGCACGGTGGACACCCTGCTGCAGATGGAGGAGCATTCCTCCGACGGGCAGACCCTGAAAGGCTTCCCGTACAACCAGATGCACCACTATGTGGAAAAGATCACCGCCTGCTACGGCGTGTACACCCGGCTTTACGGCACGCCGTGAGCCGGACAAAATTTGGTAAAACCGGCAGGGAAGACCCGCTGGTTTAAAATATCTAGGATAGAAAACAGAAAGGCAGGAGAAATTCTATGGCAGAAAAAACTCCGACCCAGCAGCTGGCCGAAAAGCTGCTCTATACCCCCGCTTACGCGGCGGACAAATCCGCAGATGTCAAAAAGGCAGCCGCCGATTTTGCAGAGGGCTACCGCAAGTTCCTCGATAACGGCAAGACCGAGCGCGAGGTGGCCGCTGAGAGCGAGCAGATGCTGAAAGACGCTGGCTACCAGCTGTTTGACCCCAAAAAGATTTACGCCCCCGGTGAGAAAGTCTACTTCATCCAGCTGAACAAGGCTGTCGTGGCTTCTACCATCGGCACCCGTCCCTATGAGGAGGGCTTCCACCTGGTCATTGCCCACACCGACAGCCCCCGCCTGGATCTGCGCCCCAACCCGCTGTACGAGTCCGACCATTTCAGCTATTTCAAGACCCACTACTATGGCGGCATCCGCAAGTATCAGTGGGGCACCATGCCGCTGGCCATCCACGGCGTGTTCTCCCGTGCCGACGGCACCACCGTCAGCGTGAATGTGGGCGAGGACGAGTCTGATCCCGTCTTCTGCATCACGGACCTGCTGCCTCATCTGGGGGCTGAGCAGAACGAGCGGAAGCTGAGCGAGGGCATCAAGGCGGAGGAGCTCAACATTCTCATCGGCTCCGAGGCTGTGGAGGATGCCGACATCAAGGAGGCCGTCAAGCTCAACACGATGATCCTCCTCAACGAGAAGTACGGCATCACCGAGAAAGACTTCACCCGCGCGGAGATCGAGGTCGTGCCCGCTTACAAGTGCCGTGACGTCGGCTTTGACCGCGCCCTGCTGGGCGCCTACGGCCACGATGACCGGGTCGATGCTTACCCCGCTCTGATGGCGGAGATCGAGACCAAGAACCCCGCGTTCACCACCGTCTGCGTCCTGACCGATAAGGAAGAGATCGGCTCCGACGGCGTGACCGGTATGCAGAGCATGTACGTCTTCCACTTTATGCAGCAGCTCTGCCGCGCCGCCGGTCAGGATGACATCCTTGCATTCCAGAACAGTGTCTGCCTCTCTGCCGACGTGACCGCCGCTTACGATCCGTCCTGGGCCAGCGCCTTTGAGCCCAAGAACGGCACCTACGCAGGCCGCGGCATCGCCCTGTTCAAGTACACTGGCAGCCGCGGCAAGAGCGCTGCCAACGACGCTTCCGCCGAGCTGGTGGGCTATGTTACCCGCATGATGGACGAGAACGACGTGGCATGGCAGATCGGTGAGCTGGGCCGTCTGGATCTGGGCGGCGGCGGCACCATTGCCAAGTATGTGGCAAACCGCGGCATCCCCGTCATTGACATCGGCGTGCCCGTGCTCTCCATGCACTCTCCGTTCGAGATCATCCACAAGACCGACCTGTACATGGCTTACCGTGCCTTTGCGCTGTTCAACAACGCACAGCAGTAATCCCGGAAACCCCACAACGCCCCGAAGAGATCCGTGCTCTTCGGGGCGTTTTTGCACCATTTTTTGAAAAATGCTTGACCTTCAACCGACTTTATGGTGTAGTGTAAGGGCGGAGGTGAAGCAAATGAACATCAAACAGGCTGCGGAACAGAGTGGAGTTTCCAGCCCCAACATCCGCTTCTACGAAAAAGAAGGGCTGATGACCCCTGCCCGTAACCGGGGCAACGCCTACCGGGATTATACCGCCGAGGATATCCGGACCCTGAAACTGATTCGGATGCTTCGGATGCTGGATATGCCGCTGCCCGTAATACAGAGGGTCCTCAACGGGGAACAGCCGCTGACCGAAGCGCTTCGGGCGCAGCAGACGGTACTGGAGCAGCAGGCAGCGCAGCTGGCGGGGTCGATCCGCTTTTGCGCAGAGCTGACCCAACAGGCTCCTCAGGTGGATCAGCTGGATGTGGATGATTGTCTGAAACGGATGCAGGACCCGCAGGAGCCGGGTGGATTTTTCTCCGGCTGGCTCAGGGATTACCGTACCGTGGCAGAAAACGAGCAGAAAAAGCGCTTTTCCATCGTATCGGAACAGTCCATCAACACCCCGGAGGATTTTGCTGCCGTACTGCTGCGCTATGGGGAAGCTCAGGGAAGCCCCATCCGCATCACAAAAGGGGGAATGTACCCGGAGTTTGAGTGGAACGGCATCCGATATAAGGCATGGCGCGGGCAGGGACGTTATTGCGATTCTGTTTGCTGCGAAGCATTCTTCCCGGAATCTCTCCAAACGGGACTCCCGCCAAGGCGGGAACGCCTGCTGCGCTGGCTGCGGCGGCTGCTCCCTGTGGCTGTGGCCGCTATGGTGTTGGGAGCACTTGTTCTACGCGGCAGAATGTGAACCCCTGATCCTGATACCACCGGATGATATCCGGCAACGCTTCCGCCGTAGTGCGGGTAGAAGAGGAGTCGTGCATCAGAACAATACACTGTGTCTGCTCGCCCGTTTCCCGCACGACATTGCGAAAAATAGTGCTGGCACTGGGCTTGCCGCCCACAGCATCCTCCGCGCAGACGTTCCAGTCTACCCACTGGTAGCCTTTCTGTTCCACTTCGGATTTCAATTGTTTCATCAGCCCTTTTCCGCCATAACGGCGGCTGACGGTATTGGTGCTTCCGCCCGGAAAGCGCAGATATCGAATGCTTTCGGCGTTGATGTAAGGACTGACGCGCTGTTTCAGCAGGGCGATGTCCTGCCAGTAGGCATCAGAGCCGCGGTAGATGTCGCTGTATTCGTGGGAGGCAGAGTGGAGCGCGATTTGGTGCCCGGCGGCGGATGCTTCCGCCAACAATGGCAGATATTTTTCGTTGTAGCCCGTGGCAACGACAAAAAATGTCGCTTTGACCCCTGCATTGTTCAGAGCCTCCAGCACCGCGGGCGTTGTTTTGCTGGGGCCGTCGTCAAAGGTCAGGCAGACCCATTTTTCAGGTGGTGCAGGCGGCTGTGAGACAGCGGGCTCAGAGCTGGGGGCAGGTGTGAGGAATTCCGTGTCCGGCACGGGGGTCAAATCGTTCTCCCGGCAGCCAATGAGCGGCGCCGCACCAAAGCAATTCCCGAGGCCAAACCCAAGCGCCGTGCCCAAGAACAACAGTGCTGCACCGAGCAGAAAATTCTTTTTGGAAAACCGCATCTCCAAAATCCTCCTTTGTAAGTTGTTTCTTGTTTCAAAGGGTCTTTTATAGGATATGAGCACCAAAAAAATCTATGAAAAAGCTTGACTTTCCAGGAGCAATATGATAATATACTCAAGCAGTCCGCACAACGGTTTCAACCTCAAAACCGCAGGACGCACCACCGATGTATGCGAAGGTGGCGGAACTGGCAGACGCGCACGTTTGAGGTGCGTGTGGTTTATCCTTGGGGGTTCAAATCCCCTCCTTCGCACTAAAGACCAGAACACATTGTGTTCTGGTCTTTTTGTTGTGCGGAGGAGAAGATTTGAACAGCACGGCCACGCCGTAGGCGGGGCAGTAAACAGCCCAGTGGGCTGTTTACGAGTGTGCGGGTTCTGGAAAGTCAGGAACATCTACCGGGGGAAATAGGGGAATCGTGCGGCAAATGATTGACATTTTACATGAATCTTGCTAAACTAATCAAGTTGGTATGTGCGGAAGTGGCGGAACGGCAGACGCGCTGGTTTTAGGCACCAGTTCTTCGTGAGTGAGGGTTCAAGTCCCTTCTTCCGCATAAAGACAGATGAGCTCATCAGCTTTGGCTGAGGGGCTTTTTTGTTTATAATTCGCATTTCTTTTGCACATACTACCCCCAAACCGCAAAAGGGGGCAAAACGCGTGGAAGAGCAGAACCGCAGGAGCGGAAGAGGACGGCGGGTGAAGCTGGCAGCAGTGTATCTGCTGGCGGCGCTGGCCGCCGCGCTGGGCTGGCTGAACGCCTGCCTGCCGGACCGCGTGTACCTGGAACCTGAGCAGGCCCTTGTGCTGCCCCGGTTTGGCTGGGTGGAGCCGCTGCGCCTGCACGGGAGCCAGAATGTTGTCAGCACCCGCGCGGTGGGCAGCTACCAGACCACGCTGGCCCTGGGCGGCTGGCTGCCCGTCAAGACCATCCGCACGGTGGTGACAACACGCCCCAGCGTAACCGTCTGCGGGACGCCCTTTGGGGTCAAGATGTTCTCCGAGGGGGCGCTCATCGTGGGCTTTTCCGATGTGGACCGGGCAGATGGCGGCACCGCCAACCCCGCCAAGGCGGCGGGCCTGCACCTGGGAGATCGGGTGGTCTGCATCGGAGAAACCGCCACAGAAAACAATGACGCCGTGAAAGCAGCGCTGGACGCGGCGCAGGGAGCGGAAGTGGAGGTCATCTATATCCGCAGCGGGGAACAGCTGCAAACCACCCTGACCCCTGCCTGGGACGCCACGGCAGGCCAGTGGCGGGCCGGGATGTGGGTGCGGGATTCCTCGGCAGGGGTGGGGACCCTGACCTTTGCCGACGAGAAAAAGGGCGTGTTCGCAGGGCTGGGCCATCCCATCAGTGACAGCGATACCGGGGAGAGCATTGCCCTGCGCAGCGGCGAGATCGTGCCCTGCCAGATCACCGGATGCAGCAAGGGGACGGCAGGCAGTCCCGGAGAGCTGAAAGGCCGCTTCCTGAGTGCCCACGCCATCGGCACCATCCGGATCAATGGGGAAAACGGCGTCTACGGCAGCACCCGCGCCCGGTTTGCAGGCCAAAAGATGGAGGTGGCCTTTGCGCAGGAGGTGGAGGCTGGGGACGCTGAGATCTGGACGACCACCTCCGGCGAGACGCCCCGGGCTTACCGGGTCAAAATTGAGAAGATCAGCGATGCGGACCCCCGCCGCAACATGGTCCTCCGGGTGGTGGACCGGGAACTGCTGGCCCAGACGGGCGGCATCGTGCAGGGGATGAGCGGGAGCCCCATCGTGCAGAACGGCCGCCTGGTGGGGGCAGTTACCCATGTGCTGGTCAACGACCCCACCCGGGGGTACGGCATCTTTGCGCAGACCATGCTGGAACAGGCAGAACGGGTAACCGAGTAAAATCTGGGAATTTATAGCAAAATAAATAAATCCAAAACGACATTACTTTCCTAAATATGTCAAAAATAACCATTGAAAAGAATGGAATAATATGGTAAAATATAAATCGTTAAGGGAACTGCACAGATTGAAGCACACATTGGAGGAAAGTACGATGGATAAAGTGAAATTTTTGATGTCGGATACCAGTGCAGAAGTCACGGCAGCCTGCCGCGAGGCGCTGGAGCTCAAAGGCGTCGAGGTGACGGTCGTGGAGAAAGACGGGCTGAAAGTCCTGCAGAAAATGCTCGCAGTGCGGCCGCAAGTGGTCCTGCTGGATGCATTTATGCCGGGGCTGGACGCGTTGGCCGTCAAACAGAAGTACAATGCCGCCGGGGAGCGCCACACCGCGTTTTTTGTGACAGGTGCGTTCCAGAGCGAAGAAATGGTGCAGGAACTGCTGGATGAGGGCTTCGCGTACTATTTCGTCAAGCCGTTTGACGAAAATGTTCTGGCCAGCCGGGTTCTCAAGGTGGCTCTTGGCCACGAGAAGCGCGTTCTGGTGCAGACCAGCGTGGACAGCGACGAGCTGACCGTTACCGAGATTTTGCACCAGATCGGTGTCCCTGCCCACATCAAGGGCTACCAATTCCTGCGGGACGCCATCCTCCTGACGATGGATGAACCGGATTACATCAATGCCGTGACCAAGCGCCTGTACCCGGAAATCGCCAAGAAAAACGGCACCACCGCCAGTCGGGTGGAGCGCGCCATCCGCCATGCCATCGAGGTGGCGTGGGACCGGGGTGATGTGGATACCCTGAACAGCTATTTCGGGTATACGATTCATAACCTGAGAGGCAAACCCACTAACAGCGAGTTCATCGCAATGATTGCGGACAAGATGCGGCTGGATAAGCGGCAGAGAGTAGGGTAAAATAAAAAACGGCCATAGCCGTTTTCACAGCATGGCCGTTTTTCTCCCTTAGGAGCGCTTGAACTGGTTCCAAATGGTCAGCAAGGCTCCAATGGCGCCAATAATACTGAGAAATTGTCAAGATAAAATAATAAACCAGCTTAACAGGTGAAACTGCTAGGCTGGTTTTGCTTTTTATGATATTTTAAAATCATCAGGTCATGGTTCGATTTTGATTTTGTCTTTTGCAAATCGAAAAAATCAAAATTTCCCTCTTGCAATTCTCAAAATCCGTGCTATAATATTAGGGCAATCGTTTCCAAGGCCGCTCGACGGGGTAGCCGATATTGAAGGTTGTGATGGGCACATACATTAAATATGGCCCCAATAAGTCAGAACCAGAAATGAGGTGAAAAGAATGAAACAGGGTATCCATCCGAACTACGTTGACTGCACCATCACCTGCGCATGCGGCAACGTCATTAAGACTCGTTCCACCAAGCCTGAGATCCACGTCGAAGTTTGCTCCAAGTGCCATCCTTTCTACACTGGCAAGCAGAAGCTGGTTGACACCGGCGGACGTGTTGAGCGCTTCAACAAGCGTTTCGGCCGTAAGTAATTATGGTTTTCTGAGCACCGTTTCCTTCGGGAGACGGTGCTTTTTTGTTTTATTTTGTATACAAAAATGCGGATTTAATGATTCTTAAGAATTCTTTTGGCCTCTCACCACAGGATTGTCTCAATTTTTACACATTTTCCGTCTAAAATATACCAGCATTGAATTAGACGAATAAAGGAGCGTTTGCTGTGATCGAAGTATCTCATCTGAGCAAAAAATACGGCACACACCCTGCCATTGAGGATCTGTCCTTTACAGTGGGGGACGGTCAGATCTTCGGCTTGCTGGGGCCCAATGGCGCCGGAAAATCTACGATTATGAATATCCTCACCGGCTACCTTGCACCCACCAGCGGCGAAGTAAAGGTGGCGGGTTTCAGTCTTCCGGAACAGACGCAGCAGGCCAAGGCCTGTGTAGGCTACCTGCCCGAGCAGCCGCCGCTCTATCCGGAAATGACCGTGCAGGAGTATCTGGACTTTGCGGCAGAGCTCAAGGGTGTCAAAAAGAAAGCAGAGCGCAAAGAACAGGTGCTGCGCGCCGCCCGCCGCACCGGGCTGGAGGATGTTCTGCCCCGGCTCATCCGCAGCCTGTCCAAGGGCTACCGCCAGCGTGTGGGCATTGCGCAGGCACTGCTGGGTGCGCCGCAGCTCATCATTCTGGATGAGCCCACCGTGGGCCTTGACCCTGCGCAGGTCATTGAGATCCGCAGACTCATTCAGGAACTGGGCAAGACCCATACGGTCATTCTGTCCAGCCACATCCTCAGCGAGGTGCAGGCGGTGTGCAGTCAGGTACTGATCCTGTCCAAGGGGCATCTGGTGGCGGTGGGCGCACCGGAACAGCTGGCCGGTATGCTGGATTCCGGCAGCCGGCTGCACGCTACCGTGCTGGGCGAAGGCAAGGCCGTGCTCAAAGCGGTGGGGGAGATCCCGGGCATCCGCAGGGTAGCGCTGGAAAGTGAAGCTGACGGTCAGGTGACCTTTACCGCAGAAAGCGTGGATGCTGCCGATCGCCGTGCTGAGGTATCCCGGGCTCTTTCGCGGGCCGGATGCACGGTGCTGGCCCTTGCCGCCGAGAGCAGGACGCTGGAAGAGATCTTCCTTGCCCTGACCGAGGGCGAATCCGATCAAAACGATGAAGAAGAGGAGGGAAAGGCTGAATGATCGGCATTTTCAAACGCGAGGTCCGCAGCAGCTTTCATGGCATGATCGGCTATGTGCTCACAGCCTTTATGCTGGCGGCAACGGCCATCTATTTTATAGCCCTGAATCTGGGCTATGGCCTGACGGATTTTGGTTACTATACGCTGTACCGCACGGTTTTTGTGCTGCTTTTGTATATCCCGGTGCTGACCATGCGCTGCTTTGCGGAGGAACGCCGCACCCGCACCGACCAATTGCTGCTCACAAGTCCGGTATCCGTGTGGGGCATCGTGCTGGGCAAGTTTCTGGCACTGTGTGTCATTTTTGCGCTGCCGTGCCTTGTGGATGCAGTCATGATCCTGGTACTGGCTGCACTGGGCGCATCCGGCATTGCTACAGCGGCAAATTTTGCTGCACTGCTTTGTTATTTTCTTATGGGCTGTGCGGCCATTGCCATCGGCGTGTTTCTTTCCAGCCTGACCGAGAACCAGATCATTGCCGCCGTGGCAGGTGTGGCTGCGCTGCTGCTGGCCTATATGATGCCCAGCCTGCGCAACCTGTTTACTGCCGGCAGCGCGGTGGCGTTGGCCCTGTTTACCGCGATCGCGGCAGTGCTCAGTGTGGTGGCTGGTCTGCGCACCCGCAGCTTCACGCTGGGCTGTCTGACCTTTGCAGGCTGCTGTGTGGTGCTGACGGCACTGTTCCTGCTGCAAAGCAGCTGGCTGACCGAAGCCTTCAGCGCAGTGCTCAGCGCGCTGTGTCTGTTCACTCCCTTTGAAGAGTTCGTCAACAACAGCTTTTCCATTCCGACACTGGTGTATTACCTCACCGTGATTGTACTGTTTCTGTTTTTTACGGCGCAGGGACTGGAAAAACGCCGCTGGAACTGAGAGGAGGACAATGATATGAAAAAATTCAAGCTCACTTCCTCCGCAAACGGCAAAGTGTTCCGCAGCGGGCTGTATTCCACGGCCATTCTGGCGGCAGCGATCGTGCTGGCGGTGCTGGTCAATCTGCTGGCAGGTGCGATCCCGTCCAAGTACACCGAGTTCGATCTCTCTGCCGCCAAGATGTACACTCTGGGCGACAGCTCAAGGCAGCTGATGCAGAGCCTTGATCAGGATGTGACGGTCTACTACCTCTGCGAGACCGGCAGCGAAGACGCCATTGTGAGCAAGCTGCTGGATCATTATGCCGATGAGAGCAGCCGTTTCCACTGGGAACAGAAAGACCCCACCCTCTATCCGGCCTTTGCGTCCCAGTACGGTGCAGAAAATGTATCCACCGGCAGCCTGATCGTGGTCAGCGGCGAGAACAGCGTGGTGCTGGACGTCGCTGAGCTCTACGAATACGACTACTCCGATTACTACACCACCGGCTCTGCAAATGTGACGTTTGCAGGCGAAAAGCAGATCAGTTCGGCCATCTACAAGCTGACCTCCGGGGCAGAAAGTCATGCCTACTACACCACCAACCACGGCGAGCAGGCGCTTACCTCCTCGCTGACCGAAGCGCTGGAAGCCCAGAATATCGACCTGCAGCCGCTGGATCTGCTCACAGGCACCATCCCCGAGGACTGCGGGCTGCTGATCATCAATGCGCCCGCTTCGGATTTTGCATCCGAGGGTCTTGTGGACGAGATTGCGCAGCTGCAGGCCTATCTGGAAAACGGCGGCAAAGTGCTGCTGATGACCAGTGCCTTTGTCGATACGCCGAATCTGGACGCCGTAATGGCGCAGTTCGGCCTTGCCCGCGAGCCGGGCATCGTGGTGGAGGGCGATGCCGGCCATGCACTGTACGGCTACCCGTATTCGCTGTTTCCGGATCACGCCTCCAACGATGACGAAAGCACCGTTCTGGACGGTGTGAGCCAGAATACCCATGTAATGCTTTCGGTGGCACAGGGCATCACCATTGCCGAAACGGACGGCGTTACGGCAGAAGCCCTGCTGAACACCACCGGGGACGCCTACAGCAAGCTGAACTATAATGAGGCGGCCACCACTGCCAAGGAATCCGGCGATACGGACGGCCCCTTTGCGCTGGCCGCATGGGCACGCAATGAGTCTGCCGGTTCGGAGGTGATCTGGGTGGGCTGCCCCAATGTGGACAGCGAGCAGGTATACCAGTCTATCCCGGGCAACCTGACCTTCCTGCAGAGCTGCGCCGCTGCGCTGGTAGGACAGAGCATGCTCATCGATACAAAAGCACTGGAAGCAGCCCCCATCACAGTGGCAGCTTCCACTTCCATGGCGCTGGCCATGGTGTTCGTGTTCGTGCTGCCTGCAGCGGTGCTCATTGCGGGTGCCGTGTTCGTGCTGCTGCGCCGCCGCAGATAAGGGGGCCACAGCATGAAAACGAAACAGCGCTCTTTGGCCGTTCTTCTGGCAATGGTGCTTGTGCTGGGCGGGCTGCTGTGGCTCATCACCCGCAGCAATGCTGCAGAAGAAGCGGCGTCCAGCGCTGCCGCAGAAGGCAGCATTGTGCTTTCTTCTTTTGCGGCGGGTGATGCAGAGCAGATCCGGTACACTTATCAGAATGAGACGATTACCCTGAATTGTGATTCCGGAAGCTGGACGCTGGCGGATGACCCGGGCTATCACCTGGATGCATCTGCCTGCAACACCATGGTCACAGCGCTGGCATCTCTGAATGCCAAGCGTCAGCTCGCCGCTCAGCCCGGTCAGGACTACGGCCTTGCAGACCCGGCCGTTACGGTCACGGTAACAGCGGCAGGCGAGACGAATACCTTTGCCTTTGGCAGCCAGAACCCTGTCACAGGGGATCTGTACGTGCAAAAAACCGGAGATGATGCCATTTACACCGTCTCCGGCAACAAGGCAGCCTGCTTTGAACAGACTAAAGCGGATCTCTTTGGCGCGTTCAACCCGGCAGGACTCACAGCTTCTGCGCTGGAGAGCGTCTCCATCGCAACAGATACCGGAACACTCTCTCTGACAGCCGTATCGGAAACGGCAGAAACGGACAGCAATTCAGCAGATGCTTCTTCCGAAAGCGCCGCTGCTTCCACTGCTTACCAGACAGTCTGGCGGCTGACCAATGACCCGGCGGCTGAATTGGACGAAGCCAAGCTGCAGAGCATCCTGTCGGCCCTTGGCGGATACGTCTCGGCGCAGGTGACGAATGCTGATCCTGCCGATTACGGCTTTGATGCACCCCTTGCAACGGTGCGGGCCGCCTCTGCCGATGGGAGCGTGACCCTCCACTACGCCGAAAATGCAGACGGCTGCTGGATGATGGTGGATGGGGACAGCTCCGTCTATGCGGTTGACCTTGACACTGTGCAGGCCCTTCTGATAACAGCTGCCGAGCTGAAAACAGAATGAAAAATCCATGTACGCCGTATGCGGAAACTCCGCTGCGGCGTATGTTTTTTTGTTGCAGCGTGTAAAGTTTCGGCAAACAGCGGCAGAGTGATTGACTTTTCAGCAAAGATTGATTAAGATAGACGGGACAGGGTAGAATAACTGCGCAATGTTTTTGTATTTTTAAGGTTCGTCATGGAGGTTGTGCGGGGTCGAGTCTGCTTTTACCGCCAAAGTGCGATGGTTGGGCAAGCAGACTCCAAGTCGCCCTGGTACGAGGGATGGGGCAGAGCCCTGTCCTTTTTCGTATCTGAGTTACAAGGAGGATGTAGTAAAATATGGACAACTCGGTGATCGTTTCACTGCGTGATATTGTAGTGGAATTTGATGGTCAGCGCATTCTGGATGGGCTGAATCTGGACATCCATGACAAAGAGTTCGTGACCCTGCTGGGTCCCTCCGGCTGCGGCAAAACCACCACTCTGCGCCTGATCGCGGGTTTTCTGGAGCCGAATGCCGGCAAAGTACTGCTGAAAGGCGAGGACATCACCGGCGTGCCGCCCTATAAGCGCCCGGTGAACACCGTTTTCCAGAAGTATGCACTGTTCCCGCACCTGAATGTGTTCGAGAACGTGGCCTTTGGTCTGCGTCTGAAAAAGCTGGACGAAGAAAACATCCGCCGCAAGGTGCGCAATATGCTGGAAGTCGTGGGCCTGAAAGGCTTCGAGCGCCGCAGCATCAGCCAGATGTCCGGTGGTCAGCAGCAGCGCGTTGCCATTGCCCGCAGTCTGGTGAACGAGCCGGAGATCCTGCTGCTGGACGAACCCCTTGGTGCGCTGGATCTCAAGCTGCGCAAGGAAATGCAGCTGGAGCTCAAGCGCCTGCAGCGCGAAATGAACATTACCTTTGTTTATGTCACCCACGATCAGGAAGAAGCCCTGACCATGTCCGACACCGTTGTGGTCATGAACGGCGGCAAGGTGCAGCAGATCGGCACACCCGAGGATATTTATAATGAACCGAAGAACGCCTTTGTGGCAGACTTTATCGGTGATTCCAACATTGTGGACGGCGTGATGCACCGGGATTTTCTGGTGTCCTTCTCCGGCGTGGACTTTCCCTGTGTGGACCGCGGCTTTGCCCGCGAGCAGAGCGTGCAGGTGGTAGTGCGCCCCGAGGATATCGAGGTGGTATCGCCTGTGGAAGGCCAGCTGGTAGGCGTTGTGAACGACGTCATTTTCAAGGGTGTCCACTTTGAAATGCATGTGGAATGCGAGGGCCGTGAATGGCTCATCCACTCCACCCGCGCCTGCACACCCGGTGAGACCATTGGTATGCGCATCGGCCCCAACGAGATCCATATCATGGCGCGTTCGGAGGGGTGAGCCGCGATGATGAAGATTTACGATAAAAAACTGGCCTATCCCTACTTTGTATGGATGGTGCTGTTCACGGTGGTGCCGCTCATTATCGTTGTGTATTATGCGTTCACCGATGCAAACGGTGCCTTTACGCTGGACAACCTCACCTCCATCAGCGGCTACGGCTCGGTGTTTGCCCGCAGCCTGCTGCTGGCCCTCATTGCCACGGTCATCTGTCTGGTCATTGCGTTCCCGGTGGGCTATTTTCTTTCCCGCCTGCGGGTGAACAAACAGCACATCATGCTCATGCTGGTCATGCTGCCCATGTGGATGAACTTCCTGCTGCGGACCTATGCATGGATGGGCCTGCTCAGTGTCAACGGCCCCGTGAATGCCGTGCTGGGCGTGTTCGGCCTTGGCCCCTTCAATATGCTCAACACCTCCGGCGCGGTGGTGCTTGGCATGGTGTATAACTATGTGCCCTATATGATCCTGCCGCTGTACACCAGCATGACCAAGATCGACCAGAGCCTTGTGGAAGCTGCGCAGGATCTGGGCGCTTCTACCACCAAGACCCTTGTGCGGGTACTCATCCCCATGAGCGTGCCCGGCATCAGCACCGGCATCACCATGGTGTTTGTCCCGGCGGTGTCCACCTTTGTCATCAGCCGTATGCTGGGCGGCGGTTCCAATCTGCTGATTGGTGATCTGATCGAAATGCAGTTTCTGGGCAACAGCTACAACTTGAACGTAGGCTCTGCCATGAGCCTTGTGCTGATGATCATTGTGCTGCTGTGCATGAGCTTTACCTCCAGCTTTGATGAAGATGAAATGGAGGGCGTGTCCTGATGAAAACGAAACATCTGCGCCTGATGCAGCGTGTCTATATCATTCTGTTTTTCTGCTTCATGTATCTGCCCATCGCATACATGATCGTATTCAGCTTCAACCAGTCCAAGGGCTATTCGCTCTTTACCGGTTTTACCCTCAAGTGGTACTCCAGCCTGCTGCACAACTCCGCTATCCTGCATGCGCTTCTGATCTCGCTGGAAGTGGCTCTGATCTCTGCGGTCATTGCCACTGTGCTGGGTACAGCGGCAAGTCTGGGCATTGCGTCCATGGGCCGCAAGAGCCGCCTTGTCGTCACCAACATCACCTATATCCCGGTGGTCAACCCGGAGATCATCACCGGCATTTCGCTCATGCTGCTGTTCGTAGCCTACCAGCGCTTCGCCGGCGGCGTCTCATGGCTGCCGGATACCATCATGGGCTTCCCGACATTGCTCATTGCACATATCGCGTTCAACGTGCCATATGTTATCTTCAACGTGACGCCCAAGCTCAAGCAGCTGGACATCAAGCTGTATGAGGCTGCGCTGGATCTTGGCTGTGACCCCAAACAGGCCTTCTTCAAGGTCATTCTGCCGGAGATCAGCCCGGCCATCCTGTCCGCTTTCCTGATCTGCCTGACCTACTCCATCGACGATTTTATGATCTCCTACTTCAACTGCGGCACGGTGGAGACCCTGCCCATCGCCATCTATTCCATGACCCGTAAAAAGGTCAGCCCGGAGATCTATGCACTGTCCACCATTATGTTTGTGGTCATTCTGTGCATCATCCTGTTCTCCAATGCGATGGAAAGCCGCAATTACCGCCGCGATCAGAAGGCGCTGAGAGGGGAGGGCGTGTGATGAAACGTTTTGCTGTTTTGCTGCTGGCGCTGGCAATGATGGTCTGCTGTGCACTGCCCGCCTTTGCTGCCGGCACCATCGAAGTCACGGAGGACGTCTCGGTATCGGATGATTACGATTGGACCCGCTTCAAGGGCCAGAATGTCGCCATCAACGTTTACAACTGGGGCGAGTATATCTCCAACGGTTCGGACGACAGCGTGGATGTGGTGTCTGCGTTTGAGCAGCTCACCGGCATCAAGGTGAACTATACCACCTTTGACTCCAACGAATCCATGTACGCCAAGCTCAAGTCCGGCGCGGCCAACTACGATGTGGTCATTCCGTCGGATTACATGGTGGCGAAAATGATCTCCGAGGGGATGCTCAAGCCTCTGAACTACGATAATATCCCGAACTTCAAAAAGATCGATCCGGAATATGTGGATCCGGATTACGATCCGCAGAATGCCTACACTGTGCCCTACATGCTCTGTACCACCGGCATCATATATAACACCACCATGGTGGACGAAGCACCCACCAGCTGGGCTGATCTGTGGGACGAGCAGTACGCAGGCAATATCCTGATGTTCAACAACAGCCGCGATGCATACGCCATAGCTGCGTTTAAGAGCGGCCACAACATCAACCCGCAGTCCACCGAAGAAGTGGACGAGGTGGTGGAGGAACTCAAGGCGCAGAAGCCGCTGGTGCAGGCATACGTCATGGACGAGATCTTCGATAAGATGATCGGCGGCGAGGCAGCCATCGGCGTGTACTACTCCGGCGATGCCATCACCATGATCGATGACAACCCCGACCTTGCATGGGTGTTCCCGGAGGAGGGCAGCGTGCTGTCTGTGGACTGTATGGCCATTCCTGCTGCCAGTGAGCATCAGGAAGCTGCAGAAATGTTCATCAACTTCATGTGCGAGACGGATATCGGCAAGGCAAACGCCGAGTACATCGGCTACACCACCCCCATGCATGATGTGTGGGAGGTGCTGGACGAGAATCTGAAGGAGAGCGAGATCGCTTATCCGCCGGAGGAAGCTGCCGCTAAGGAAAAGGTGTTCACCGCCCTGAGCGACGATGTGAACAGCGAACTGGATGTAAAGTGGAGCGAAATGAAGAGCTACGACGAGGGCGGCAGCAGTCTGCTGTTCCTTGCGCTGCTGGCAGCTATGGTGGCGCTGGCCTGCTTCAACATCTGGCGCAAGGTCCGCAGGCGCAACCGCAATCAGTATTAAACGCAAAGGAGGCTGCTGCACAGAACAACGTGCAGTGGTCTCTTTTTATAGAAAGGGAAAACCATGGAACAGTTCTTTTACACCGAGACCATGACAGTCATGAACGCAGATGCCGACTTCCGCAGCCTGCTCAAGCCCAGCGCCCTGCTGCGCTATGTGGAGCAGATTTCGACAGACCACGCCCGCGCCTTTGGTATGGATGACCAGTTCTTCAAAGAACGCGGCGTGACCTTTCTGGTGGGCAAGCAGGCCCTGAAATTTGACCGCGTGCCGCAGCGTGCCGAAACGCTGACCCTTACCTCCCGGGCGCAGGTCAGCAAACACGGTTCAGTCAAACGCATCACCACCCTGACCGATGCCGAGGGCAAAGAGGTGGCTATGGTGGACTGCCGCTGGATCGTGGCCAGCCTCGCCGAGGGCCGTATCCTGCGGGAGCCGGGCTGGACGGTGGAGAATTTCTGGAACGATACGGTGGAGGACGAGCTGCCTTTGCAGCTGCACAAGTGCAAGGATGGTCTGACCAGCGCAGGGGAGTGGACGGCGCGTTATTCCCAGTGCGATCTGAACGGCCATTTGAACAACGCATTCTATCTGGACCTTGTCTGCGATGCGCTGCCGCTGGAAGTGATGCGCAAAGGCCCCGTGACCTTTGCTTCTATCAACTACCACCGCGAGATCCCGATGGGAGAAACGGCAGAGGTGTTTTATGCCCCTTCGGCGGATGGCTGGTATGTGGTCGGAAAGCACAACGGCCAGACCAGCTTTGAATGCTATCTGGAACTGGGAAAGTAAAAAAAGAAATACTGCCGGTGAACGCGCAGCGCCAGCTGCTCCCAAAGGGAGATCTGAGAAAGGGATTTTTTCTGTCCACAAAAAGTTCAAAAATTATTACAAAGAAATTACAGAAAAGCTATTGCAAATTGGTTTCAAAAGAGTTACAATATGGTTACAGCACGGGCACAAGCCCAGCTGAGTGTGAAATCTTTTTCTTCTTGTTTTAGGGATATCGGGCACAGGTTCTCCTCCTCCGACTGTTCTCCTTCACAGTTCGTGAGCCATGTGCCGCACAGGCGGTATCCCGCTTCGTGTGCAAAAAAGCTCGTCCGTTCTGGACGAGCTTTTTTGCATCCTCTGCACCCTCAAAATGACTTCCCGCGCGGGAAAGTATGACCTTACCTCGTTTTGGTGGTCAATTTGTCTGTTTTTCCGCAAAGGACATTTACAAAGTTTGGCGCGGCAGGGGTTTGTATTCTGGCTGTCTTTGTGGTAAAGTATATTCAATCAATTTATACACCGCAAACATGAAATTCGTTTTATGCTTTTGCTGTTTCCGTTTTTGATGCGTTGAGAGAAAAGGAGTTTGAACATGGCTTATTTCTATGAAGAACCTTCCCGCACTTTCGGTGAATACCTGCTGATCCCCGGCTATTCCTCCGCTGAAAACGTTCCCACTGCTGTCAGCCTCAAGACCCCTCTGGTCAAGTACCGCAAGGGTCAGGAAGAGTGCCCTCTGCAGATGAATATCCCCATGATCAGCGCCATCATGCAGTCGGTCTCCGGCGATAAGCTGGCCATTGCACTGGCTCGTCAGGGCGGTGTGTCCTTCATCTACGGTTCTCAGAGCATTGAAAACGAAGCCGCTATGGTGCGCCGCGTCAAGAGCTTCAAGGCTGGTTATGTCGTGTCCGACTCCAATCTGGCCCCCACTGCCACCCTGCACGATGTGCTGGAGCTGAAGGCGCGCACCGGCCACTCCACCATTGCCATTACCGCCGACGGCACCCCTGGCGGCAAGCTGCTGGGTATTGTGGCATCTCGTGACTACCGCATCAATCACACCCCGGATGATGCCCTTGTCACCACCTTCATGACCCCGCTTGAAAAGCTGGTCACCGCCCCGGAGAATACCTCTCTGCACGATTGCAACAACATCATCTGGGACAACAAGATCAACACGCTGCCTCTGGTGGATGCTGAGGGCAACCTGAAATATATGGTGTTCCGCAAGGACTACGATTCCCACAAGAAGAACGCCAACGAGCTGCTGGACGCCAACAAGAGCTATGTGGTGGGTGCCGGCATCAACACCCGCGACTATGCCGAGCGCGTGCCTGCACTGGTGGAAGCCGGTGTGGATGTGCTGTGCATCGACTCTTCTGAGGGTTATTCCGAGTGGCAGAGCCGCACCATTGGCTGGATCCGTGAGCATTACGGCGATACCGTCAAAGTGGGCGCAGGCAATGTTGTGGATGCCGAGGGCTTCCGCTTCCTGGCCGAGGCAGGCGCAGACTTTGTAAAGATCGGCATTGGCGGCGGCTCCATCTGCATCACCCGCGAGACCAAGGGCATTGGCCGCGGTCAGGCTACCGCTGTCATCGAGGTAGCAAAGGCTCGTGACGAGTACTTCAAGGAGACCGGTATCTATGTGCCGATCTGCTCCGATGGCGGCATCGTTCACGATTACCACATCACGCTGGCTCTGGCTATGGGTGCCGACTTCGTCATGCTGGGCCGTTACTTCGCCCGCTTTGACGAGAGTCCCACGAACAAGGTTCGCATCAATGGCCAGTATATGAAGGAGTACTGGGGCGAAGGTTCCAACCGTGCCCGCAACTGGCAGCGCTACGATCTGGGCGGCTCCACCAAGCTGAGCTTTGAGGAAGGCGTGGACAGCTATGTGCCCTATGCCGGCCCTCTGGCTGATGGCGTGCAGACCACTCTGTACAAGGTCAAGAGCACCATGTGCAACTGCGGTGCCCTGTCTATTCCTGAGCTGCAGCAGAAGGCCAAGCTGACTGTTGTTTCTTCCACCTCCATTGTGGAGGGCGGCAGCCACGACGTCGTGCTCAAGAATGCTACCCCCAACATTATCAATGGCTAAGTTTTTTTGATCACAAAGCCGCCTGTGCCGTCTGGCATGGGCGGTTTTTTGCATAAAAACTCTTGAACAAGCCCGCATTTGGTGATATCATGATAGAAACGCACTGTCAAGACAGGCAGGCATGCAAACCTTCCCACAAGGAAGAGGAACGGCAAAGGCCGGAGGAAGCCTTTGTCAGGTGCAAAGAAGAGAGGATACTATTCATGGACGAAATCAAGGTTGTGCCTTACATCCCGGATGAGGACTACGACAACCCCGCAATGGTCGTGGATTTTTACGAATTTACTATGGCCAACTGCCTTTTCCTGCACGGATTCAAGGATACTACACTGGTGTTCGATATGTTCTTCCGCAAGAACCCGGACAATCAGGGCTACTCCATCAGTGCCGGTCAGCGTAAGCTGACCCGTTTTCTGCTGAATTATCATTTCAATGCACAGGATATCTGGTGGCTGCGCACCAAGGGCATGAGCGAGGAATTCTGTGAGTATCTGCGCACTTATCAGTGGAAGGGCGATATGTATGCACTGCCCGAGGGCACGGTGGCCTACCCGCATGTGCAGATGGTACGCATTGAGTGCGACCTTGTGGGTGCGATCCTGATCGAGACCTACCTGCTGCAGACCATGAACTTCCACAGCCTGATCGCGACCAAGGCCACCCGTGTCACCGGCCTGAACACCCATACGCCCCGCAGCGTCATGGAGTTCGGCACCCGCCGCGCACAGGGCAAGAGCGCTGGCAACGATGGCGCATACGCTGCTGTTCTGGGCGGCTGTGTCGGCACGGCAAACTGTCTGGCGGAGATGAAGTTCGGCGCAGATGTCAAGGCCGTTGGCACTGTGGCGCACAGCTTTATTGAGTTCTTCCCGACTGAGTTCGACGCTTTCAAGGCATTTGCAGATACCTATCCGGATTCGGTCAGCCTGCTGCTGGATACCTACAATATTATGGAGAGTGGTCTGCCCAACCTCATTAAGCTGGACGATTACCTCATCGAAAAATATCCCAACGACCCGAACCGTCGTGTCAAGAGCGCCCGCATCGACTCCGGTGATCTTGCCCGCGGCTCCAAGCGCCTGCGCAAGGCGCTGGATGCAGCAGGCAAGCCCTACATCAAGCTGGTGGCGTCCAACGGTCTGGATGAGAAGAAGATCGCCAACATGGAGCTGTACGAACACGCTCATTTTGACTCTTACGGCGTGGGCGAAAACCTGATCACTTCCGCTTCCGACCCCGTGTTCGGTGGTGTGTACAAGCTGGTGGCAGTCAAGAAGCCGGATGGCAGCTATACCCCCAAAATGAAGTGCTCGGATTCTGCCAGCAAGGCTATCATCCCGGGCAAGAAGATGCCCTGGCGTCTCTACGATGAGAACGGTCAGGCGCAGTGCGACCTGATTGCTATGGATGATGAGGTCATTGAGGCCGGCAAACCCATCACCATGGTCAATCTGGACTCGGATGCCATTGAGCGCACCGTGACCATCACACCCACCAGGGTCAGAAAGCTGCTGGTGCCCCACATTCTGAACGGCCAGCTGGCCATTGAGCTGCCCTCTATTGCAGAAAAGAAGGCCTACATTGCAAAGCAGCTCACTGAGGAGACTTGGGAAAGCGAGCTGCGTTTGGAATGCCCGCATAAGCACTATGTGAATATGACTCCGGCTGTGGCCGAGTGCCGTTCCAAGATGTATGCAGAGCTGCATGGCGGTAAGGTATAAAAGCTTTTCTTGACAAAAAAGCAAGCCTGTTGTATTATAAGAGCTGCCGTTTGAAAAGACGGTGGCTCTTCTTATGCCGCTGTGGTGAAATTGGCAGACACGAGGGACTTAAAATCCCTTTCTGGAAACAGAGTACGGGTTCGACCCCCGTCGGCGGCATGGACAAAAAGCACCTGAAATCGCTTGATTTCGGGTGCTTTTTGTTTGCCCAAAACCCGCCGGATAACCCACTTGCGGAAATGATACACTAAAGCAGCCCCGAGGGACCGTCAGGCTTCCCCGGGGCTGCTGCGATGTATGGCTTTTTCGGCCGGGTATTTTACTTTTCCTGCGCTTTCCGCTCTGAAGGGGCGAGGGGTGCTTTTTGTAAGCCACAGTTCTATCTGCCCGGGACAGGCATATACTCATAGCAAGCTGGCAACCCCAAAAAGGAGGAAGAAATTGTGGACGAGTATTACCGTGCAGTACGGCAGCTGCCTTCGTGGCTGGCACAGCCTTTGGGGCAGCTTCCGACATCAACAGCGGCACAGATCCATGAGCTGCGATTCCGGACAGGGCATGGCATTTTTCTTACGATGTCAGGTCAGCAGGTCTGCCTGAAGGAACTTTCTGAGTGTCCGCAGTCACTGCGGGAATGCATACTGGATCAGCTGCAGCTCGAAGAGATCTTTCACACTCTGTGCGGTGGTGCGGTCCATGCACATCAGAACGAACTGACGCAGGGGTTCCTTACCACACCGTCCGGCTGCAGGGTCGGAGTTGCCGGCCGCTATGTGGACCGCAACGGGCAGATGATCCTGCAGCAGGTGCAGTCGTTGAATCTGCGGATCGCGCGTGCAGTTCCTCTGATGCTGCCGGACAGGCTTTGCGAGATCCTGCAAAGGCATTTTATCGGGATGCTTGTAGTCGGTGAACCGGACAGCGGCAAAACAACATTTCTGCGGCAGATCGCTCAAAGCCTTGCCGGAATGCAGCGGAGGGTCTGTGTGGTGGACGAGCGTGGTGAAATTTATCCACAAGAACTTTCAGGTCCGGATCGGCAGCTGCCCGCAGTGGATACCCTGTCCGGCATTCCAAAGGAGCGTGCCGTGCAGATGGCGCTGCGCACTCTTTCACCGCAGGTGATCGTTCTGGACGAGCTGGGTTCACTGGCTGAAACAGCAGCGCTGGAGCAGGGCTTTTTCAGCGGGGTGGATTTTATTGCAAGCGTTCATGCCGCAAGTGCGGAGGAAGCAGTCAGACGACCGCAGGTGAAGGCTTTGCAGCAGCAGGGAATGCTGCGTGTACTGGTGCTGCTGCAGGGCTGCGCCGAGCCGGGCAGAGTCCGGCAAATCGACGAGTTATGATCCAACTGTTTCATTGGATGGGAGCAGCGCTGCTTCCGCTGTGCGGATGGCTGACCGGAACAGCCCTTCAGGCAGGAAAAGAGCAGCATATCCTGCAGCTGCGGCATACTGTGGAATTGCTGCGGCGCATCCGGCAGGAAGTGGCATACCGCAGGCCGGATATGGAGCTGCTCTGCCGCTGTCTGATACAGGAAGGGCTGCTGACGCCTGCGGAAAAATTGCAGGCTCTCGCGCCGCCTGCAAGCTTCCGCGCCGAAGAGCGGCTTTGCTTTGAACAATGCTTTTCCGGCCTCGGCCAGTGCGAAGCTGCGCAGGAGTGTGAACGGCTGGACTACTATACCGCGCGCTTTGAAGCGTTTCTGCAGCAGGCTCAGCAGGAAGCAGCCGCCTGTGCTGGCCTGTCCTGCAGGCTGGGGCTTGCGGCAGGAGCTGTTCTGGCACTGATTTTTTTGTAAGCGCAGGAGGATGCAGAATTGGAGATCGATCTTGTTTTTAAAATTGCAGCCATTGGCATCATTGTGGCGGTGCTGAATCAGCTGCTGATCCGTTCCGGACGGGAGGATCAGGCCATGATGACCACTCTTGCGGGCCTTGTCGTAGTGCTGTCCATTCTTGTCAAGCAGATCAGCGTCCTGTTTGTCACCATCAAGTCGCTGTTTGCGCTATGAGTACCTCCGTTTCCATCCTTGGGGCAGCAGTCGTTTTTGCGGCAGCACAGCTTTTGCTGCGCAAGGATTCTCCGTCTTATGCATTTTTGCTTTCGATCGGTGCCGCAGTATTTATACTGCTGAGGCTTGGCGCGGCTGCGCAAGATCTGATGCGGGGAGTATGGGCACTCAGCCGCCGGATGGATGGTACTGCCTTTTCCTGTCTGCTGCGCTGTGCAGGGATCCTGCTGATCACGGATTACGCCCGGACCCTGTGTGAAGAAGCAGGCGCAGATTCACTGGCGTGGTGTACAGGTTTGGCGGGGAGGATCCTTGTTCTGGCAGCGGCATTCCCCTTGCTGGAGGAGATCTGTCAACGGATCTGGGGGCTTGCTGCATGAAATTATTTCAAAAGGCGTCCGCTGCTGTGCTTGCCGTCTGCGGAGTTTTGTCTGCGGTCCCGGGTGCGCAGGCGGCCGGGCTGCAGGATCTGCCCGGACAGGAGCTCTGGCAGCCCTATCTGAATGCTGCGCCGCAGGATGCGGATTCATTCATCCACGATCCGGTCGGAGCGCTGCTTTCCCTTTTGCCGGCTTCTCCGCTGGAAATGATCCGGCAGATGGTGCATTGTTATGCAGATGTCCTGCTGTTCCTGCTGCTTTTGGTCCTGCTTTCTTTTCTGGTCGGAGAAGCGGCAGACAATGCGCTTTTGGAACTGGCAGCGGCTGTAGGGTGCGGCACCCTTTTATGGGGCGACCTGATGACCCTCGCGCAGCAGGTGTGCGAGCGGATGACAGGATGGAAAGGTTACCTTCTGGGGTTCCTTCCGGTCTACAGCGGGGTGCTCACCGCAGGAGGGGAAGCAAATGCCGGTGCAGCGGCAAGCGGTCTGCTGTTGACAGGGCTGTGTTTCCTTGCACAGTGCACGGCTACAGTCGTCAGTCCGCTGCTGCAAAGCTATCTTGCGGTCAGCATGGCGTGCTGCATCAGTACCCAGAGAGGGCTTTCCGACACCTGCCGTGCCACAGGTGCACTGCTGCAAAAAGGGCTGCGCTGGGCCGGCCGCCTTTTTGCGGTTTTACTGGGGCTGCAGCGTGCAATAACGGTGCAGTTGGATCGTTCGGCGCTGCGGCTCGGAGAGCTGTTCACCGGCAGTGTGCCGGTCATAGGACAGGCTCTGAGTGATACGGCAGAGGTCTTTCTGACCGGAATGAGGCTGCTGAAAAGCAGTCTGGGCCTTGCGGCGCTCATGGTGATCGGTGCGGAGTTTTTGCCGCTGTATGTGCAGCTGATGCTCCATCTGGCGTTCCTCACAGTCTGCAGCCTTTTGTGCGGGCTTGCGGCGAACAGCCGCTGTCAGGCGTTGTTTGATTGTATGGCAGAAGCTGTAAAATGCATGGCTGCCATCACAGCATTGTATTTTGAACTGCTGACGGTGGGCGTTGGGCTTTTGATGATGACAGGAGGCGGATGAAGTGCAGGCATTTCAAAACGCTGCAGCTGCATTTTGCATCGCCTGTATCTGCGCAGAGGTCACTGCTTTGCTGACAGGCACAGGCTGGGCGGGCAGATGCATAAAAGCAGTTGCCGGGCTATATATTCTAGTAGTCCTTTTCCGGCTGGCACCAGGTGTGAAGCCGGAACTGAAAAGCGCCATGGAGGTAGTACCGTCCTCTGTCCATATCCAGAGTGCCGAAATATCGATCCTGCAGAAAGCGCAGGAGCGGCTGGAAAGCTCCCTGCGGACAGAGTGTATGCAGCGCTTTGGGGTACCGATAGAGCTGGATATCACGCTGATGCAGGAGGGGCAGACCGTACAGGCTGGATCTGCAGGGTTTACCATCCTATCAGAATGTACCGACGCAGAAAAGCAGCAGGTCGCCGCATATCTGCAGGAAGCACTCGGCACGGCATCGGTATGGGAGATGCAGGAGGAAGTCGGATGAAAGAAACAGAGGGCTTTTCCATCCGTCTCTTTGCCGAAAAATGCAAAGGAAAGCAGGGCAGAGCAAGGCTTGCGGCTGCAGTAGGACTGCTGGCGATGCTGTTGATCCTGCTGTCGGAGCTTTTCCCGCAGCCTTCTGCGGCAGGCAGCACCCAGAAAGCCAAAAGCGCACAAAGCAGCACCGAATATCAGGCACAATTGGAGGAGCGGCTGGAACGGCTGATCTCTCATATGAGCGGTGCGGGCAAGACCACTGTGATGGTTACACTGGGGACCGGGGAGGAAGTGATCTATGCATTGGACACGCAGTCCGGAGACTTGCAGTCGCAGCAGACGCATGTCTTGCTGGAGGATGGTTCTGCCCTGACTGAGACGGTCTGCGTGCCGCAGGTCTGCGGCGTGGCAGTGCTGTGCGAGGGCGGCGGTGATGTCCGGATCGCGGCCCGGATCACAGAGCTGGTGAGCGCATTGCTGGATCTGCCGTCCAATCACATTTGTGTGGAGCAGCGCAAGGGCTGAGTCCCGGAAACTTTTATAAGGAGGAACGATCTATGAGAGCACTTTCTGGAAATACCCGCAAAGCTACTGCCGTTACACTGGCCGCAGCGCTGGTGATCGCCGTGTACTTAAACTGGCAGTATGCCCGCAGCGATGTACCTGCGGAGCTGGAAAGCACTGCTGCTGTCGCGGCGCAGGTGGAGGATATTCCGGTGCAGACCGATGCCATTCTGGATGAACTGCCTACCGAAGCGGAAGCGGTTTCCAGTGCAAATAAAAATTATGGCGAGGCACAGCTGGTAAGTGTTGCCAGTGACAGCGGTGCAAAGTTCTTTGAGCAGGCCCGTCTCAAACGACAGAAAGCCCACGATGAAGCGATGGATTCCATTAAAAAGACGATGAAGACTTCCTCTCTTTCCGCAGAAGAAAAGAAGGAATACGCCTCCCAGCTGACAGCGAATCTGGAAGACCTGAATGCAGAAAATGAGATCGAGACCCTGATCAGGGCCAAAGGCTTTGCCGACTGCCTGTGCTTTTTGCAGTCTGGCCGGGCAGATCTGACCGTTATGACCTCAGGCCAGCCGCTCACTGCCGCACAGGTGGCGCAGATCCGCGATGTGGTACTGAGCAAAAGCAGTGTGACGGCACAGAATATCACAGTGGTGGAGGTCAAATAAGACACAGTCCTGCCATTTTGTCCCAGCATAGCTGCAGAAGGCAGAGTTTTCCCAAACAAGTATTGAAATCACCCCCGCTTTGATGGTATAATAACTCTATCAATCAAGCATGATGTTGTCCTGCGTATGGCATTGATCGTTTCAGGCAGGACCATTTTAAACAGGAAAAAGCAGGCGGACTGCCCGCTTTTGGATGGAGGACAACACAATGGATTTTCAGAATACGAATCTTCAGGGCGGCAGCCTTCAGATCTCCACCGAGGTTATTGGCAAGATCGCGCGCTGTGCAGCGTTGGAAATTGACGGCGTTGCTGAGGTCTCCTGCGGCAAGCAGAATAAAAAGCTCAAGGATCTGCTGGAAGCTTCCAGCATCCAGTCTCCGGTCACGGTGGAAATGCGGGATGGTACCGCAAGCATCACCCTGAACCTGATGGTAAGCTTTGGAGCACGGATCCCTGCCGTGGCAGAAAAGGTGCAGGAAAACGTGAAGACCGCTGTGCAGAACATGACCAATGTTACGGTGAGCCGGGTCAATCTGGTCATTGCCGGTCTGGCAGATGCTGCAGCAGCGCAGGAATAAAACAAAATCAAACAGGAAAGACCGATCCTCTCTGCCGCTTCAGGCAGAGGGGGTTCGTGTTGCGAGAGGAACATTATGGAAAATATTTTGCCCCGTAGAGAAGCCCGCGAAAATGCATTTTTGCTGGCATTTTCGCAGACCTTTGGTGATATCCCGCTGGCAGAAGCCATCATCAACCACGAAGAAAACGATGAAGAACATCCGGTGGATGGCTTCAGCAAGCATCTGCTGAATGCATACTACGATCATTCTGCCGAAGTGGACGACGAGATCCGCGCACATCTGCGCAACTGGACCATGGAGCGTCTGCCCCGGGTGAGCCTGACAGTTCTTCGTCTGGCAATTGCAGAAATGCTGTTTGGCGGTGAGAACAAGCCCGGCGTCGCCATCAACGAGGCAGTCGAGCTGACCAAAAAGTATGGTGCAGACGAAGATTACCAGTTCGTGAACGGTCTGCTTGGCGCAGTGGCCCGGGATCATGGTCTGGATGCAGATGCCGCAGCGGAGCAGGCCGAACAGTGAGCCGCTATACGCTTGGCATTGATACAAGCAACTACGCAACCTCTCTGGCAGTGTTTGATACAGCTGGAGAGGTTGTTTGCGCAAAAAAACGTTTTCTGCCGGTAAAAGAAGGCCAGCTGGGCCTGCGGCAGAGCGATGCACTGTTTCATCATACGGTCGCGCTGCCGGAAATGATGCAGGAGCTTGCGCAGGAATTTGATCTGACAAAGATCGATGCCGTCGGAGTGTCGCAGAAGCCGCGCCCGGTGGAGGGCAGCTATATGCCATGCTTTCTGGCGGGCGTCAGTGCGGCTGCAGCCTTTGCGCAGGCAAAGGGCATCCCTCTTGTGCGAACCACCCATCAGCAGGGTCACGCTGCGGCAGCACTGTTTGCAGCCAAGGGGGAACAGCTGTTTGCTGAAAAAGTTCTGCTGTTCCATATTTCCGGCGGTACGACGGACCTGTTGCTCTGCGATCAGGTGCGTCAGATCACGACTCTTGGCACCAGCACCGATCTCTACGCCGGACAGGCTGTGGATCGTGTGGGGGTCAAACTGGGCTTTGGGTTCCCGGCGGGTGCTGAAGTTTCCCGTCTGGCTGCGCAGTGCGGGGAAGAGATCCGGCCGAAGTCCAGTGTAAAGGGAATGCAGTGCAGCCTTTCCGGGCTGGAAAACCAGTGCAACGGTCTGCTGGCCGCAGGCAAAACGCCGGAGTATGTCTGCAAATATTGTTTGCTCTGTGTGGCAGATACGGTGGTCAAAATGACAAAGGCCGCGCAGAAGGAATACCCTGGTCTTCCGGTGGTCTGTGCCGGCGGCGTGATGAGCAGCGATATCATCCGCGCATGGGTGCAAAAGCGGCTGCCGCAGGTGTATTTTGTGCCGGGAATGTATTCCAGCGATAATGCCATCGGCGTTTCGATCCTTGCAGCACGGGAGGCCGGATTATGGCTGAAGTGATTACCGTTTCGGCCCTGAACCACTACGTTAAAATGCTGTTGGATGCAAACGACATCCTGTTTGACATTGCCCTGCGCGGCGAGATCGCAAACTTTGTACAGAACGCACGCAGCGGCCACTGCTATTTTTCCCTGCGGGATGAAGCCAGCAGCGTGAAGGCTGTAATGTTCCGTGCAGATGCCCGCCGTCTTGCCTTCCGCCCGGAAGAGGGGATGCGCGTTGTGGTACGCTGCCGTGCGACCCTTTATGAGCGTGACGGTGCCTTTCAGCTGTATGTGAACGATATGTTTCCGGATGGCATCGGCGAAGCACAGCTTGCATTGGAGCAGCTCAAAGCAAAGCTGGAGCAGGAGGGTCTGTTTGCCCCGGAACATAAAAAGCCGCTGCCGGCATTCCCAAAATGTATTGGTGTTGTCACCAGCAAAACGGGAGCCGCATTGCAGGATATCCGCAATGTACTCACCCGGCGCTGGCCCTCGGTACAGCTGCTTTTGTGTCCGGTAACGGTGCAGGGCTTTGAGGCAGCACAGCAGGTTGCAGATGCGATCCGGAAGTTGGACCAGCGCAAAGAGGTGGACGAGATCATCGTGGCCCGCGGCGGCGGTAGCAGGGAAGATCTGTGGGTGTTCAATGCTGAAGTGATCGCACGGGCGGCCTACCGCTGCAAAAAACCACTGATCAGCGCGATTGGCCATGAGATCGACTACACGATCCTGGACTTTGTAGCCGACCGGAGAGCCCCTACACCTTCCGCTGCGGCAGAGCTTGCCGTGCCGGATCGGGAAGAGCAGAAACGGATATTACTGGATTTGCAGCAAAATATTCGTAAAAATATGCAAAACCGTCTCGATTTATGCTATAATGGTCTGGAACAATACAACTTTGTGTTGGAGCAGGGGCCTGCACGCCAAAGCTGGCAGAAAAAGCATGACCTGCTGCAGCAGGCGAAAGATGAAATCCGACAGCAGATGCAGACGCAGCAGAATGATGCAGAGCTTCAGCTCCAGCATGCCGCAGCGCTTGCCGGGTCACTGAACCCTTATAAGGTACTGGCCCGCGGCTATGCTATGGTCAAAACAGCAAATGGAGCCATTCTGGATGCAGAAGGTCTGCAGCCGGAAAAAACAATATATGTTCGCAGCGTTTCTCACCGGGCAAAATGCCGGGTAGAAACGGTGGAGGAGATCAATGAGAACACCCAAAAGTTTTGAAGAGGGCATGGAACGGCTGAATACGATCCTTGCTCAGATGCAGAGTGAAGAGACCACCCTTGCAGATTCGGTCAAGCTGTACGCAGAAGCGGCTTCTCTGATGGAGTATTGCCATGCTGCATTGGAAAAGACATCTCTGCAGATCAGCGAGATCGATGCAAAGCTTGCAGGTACAGTGCAGGAGGAAAGCTGATGGATCACAAAGAGCAGTATCAGAGTTACCTTGCACAGGCAATGTCCGCACTGGAACATGCCTGTGCCCACTTTCTGCCGGAAGAGTCTGAGGTGTGCCGTGCGGCACGCTACAGTCTGATGGGCGGCGGCAAGCGGATCCGCGCCGTTCTGGTGCTCAGTGTCTGTGATATGCTGGGCGGTAATATGCATGCGGCAGAGCAGTTTGCAGCTGCAGTGGAAATGCTGCATTGCTACTCGCTCATCCATGATGATCTGCCCTGCATGGATAATGATGATCTGCGCCGTGGCAGACCTTCCTGCCATAAAGCTTTTGACGAGGCGACCGCTATGCTGGCCGGCGATGTTCTTTTGACAGAGGCATTTGAAGTAATCGCCAATGCCCCGGCAGATGCCGATGTCTGTGTACGGGCCGCAGCTGCACTGAGTGCAGGTGCGGGCAGCCGCGGTATGGTCTATGGACAGGAGCTGGATCTGAAGTACGAAGCGCTGGCCGCTACGGAAGAGCAGCTCCGGCTGATCCACCGCAACAAAACGGGCGCACTGATCAATGCGGCGATTCAGATGGGTGCTGCTGCTGCAAGGGCAGATGACGCTCAGTGCCGGGCGCTGGAGCACTATGCTTACGGTCTGGGGCTGGTTTTTCAGATTGTGGACGATGTGCTGGATGTTACCAGTACTCCGGAACAGCTGGGCAAGCCCATCGGCAGCGACAGCGAGAATGGCAAGACTACTTTCGTGACCCTTTATGGCGCAGAAGGGGCTATGCAGCTTGCACAGGATCTGAACAATGAGACCTGTGCAGAGCTGCGCCGGAACTTTGGCAGCAAAGCTGCATTTCTGGAACAGCTTGCACAGCAGCTTCTTGTGCGCAAAAACTAAAACGATCCATACAGAATAAAGGAAAAAGACTATGCAGTTTATTCAAAACATCCTGTCGTTCAATCAGATCCTGACGGTTTCCCTGCTTGGCTGGTTTGTGGCTCAGGTGCTCAAAACCGTTATCAATTTTATCCTGCTGGGTAAATTCCAGCTGGAGCGCATGTGGGGCGATGGCGGCATGCCCAGCGCGCACAGCGCAACGGTCTGTGCAATGGTTATTGCTACCGGGCGCTGTGTAGGTGTTGATTCTGCTATTTTTGCCGTGGCGAGCGTTGTGGCGATCATCACGATGCACGATGCAATGGGCGTGCGGCATGAGACCGGCGAGCAGGCCAAGGTGCTCAATCAGATGATCGATCAGTGGATCGACATCAGCGAAAAGAACGCACCGTTCCTTCAGAATATGCATCTGAAGGAAATGGTCGGCCATACACCGCTGCAGGTAGTGGCAGGCGTTTTGGTGGGTATAGCAGTTGGTTTTCTGTATCCGCTGGTGTGATGCATGGCATCGGCCTAGACTCTGCATTTGAAGGACGTGTGATTTTATGGGAGTATTGCTGCTGGACAGCATCAATCAGCCCGCAGATTTAAAACAATTAAATGAAAAGCAGGTAGAACAGCTTTGTGAGGAGATCCGCAGCTTTCTGCTGAAAAACATCTCTAAAACCGGTGGACATCTGGCGTCGAACCTTGGCATGGTAGAGCTTACAGTGGCATTGCACCGCGTGCTGGAGACCCCGCAGGATAAGATCGTATTCGATGTGGGCCATCAATGCTACACCCATAAGATCCTTACAGGACGGCGCGGACAGTTTGAGCAGCTTCGTCAGTTGGACGGCATTTCCGGATTTCCAAACCCGAACGAAAGTGTGCACGATGCATTTATTGCCGGGCATGGCAACACAGCCCTTTCGCTTGCTATTGGCATGGCATGGGCCAAAAAGCTGCATCATGAGCAGGGGCTTGTTGTGGCAGTGATTGGTGATGGCGCCTTTACCGGCGGCATGGTCTACGAGGGCATGAACAATATCGAGCATCTGGACAACCTGCTTGTGATCCTGAACGACAATAAAATGTCCATCTCTAAGAATGTTGGTGCGCTTGCCCGTTATCTGACCCATCTGCGTACGACCACCGCCTATGTGGATGCCAAGGATAATGTGCGCAGTTTTTTGGATGCCGTTCCGCTGGTGGGCACCCCGCTGAAAAATGCCCTCACCGATTGCAAAACGCTCCTGCGCCGTGCGATGTACCACTCCACGATGTTCGAGGATATGGGGTTCCAGTATCTTGGCCCTGTGGATGGCCACAATGTGGAAGAGCTGGAACGCACACTCCGCACGCTCCGCGGTCGGCCGGGGCCGCACTTTTTGCATGTTATCACGAAAAAAGGTAAGGGTTATCAGCCCGCCGAAGTGAATCCCGGCAACTATCACGGAGTTTCTGCTTTCGATCTGGACGGGATGCCCGACCCGGAAGTGGCGCCCAAGGAGTCATTTTCAACTGTATTTGGCAAAGCACTCGTGACAGAAGGGGAGAAAAATCAGAATCTCTGTGCCATTACAGCAGCGATGAAATATGGCACCGGTCTTCAGTTTTTTGCACACAGCCATCCAACACGCTTTTTTGATGTCGGAATGGCAGAGCAGCACGCTGTCACCTTTGCAGCAGGCCTTGCAAGTCAGGGAATGCTGCCGGTAGTCTGCATTTATTCCACCTTTCTGCAGCGCTCCTATGATCAGATCATTCACGATGTCAATTTGCTGCAGGAAAATGTGGTGTTTGCGATCGACCGCGCAGGCTTTGTTCCCGGGGACGGCGAGACCCATCAGGGAATCTATGACCCGGCTTTTCTGAGCCAGATCAATATCCCGTTGTATGCACCTTCCAATTATCAGGAATTAACCTACTGGCTGCAGCAGCTGCTGAGCGACCGCTTCCATGGCCCGCGTGCGATCCGTTATCCGCGCGGTGGACAGGATGCTGTACTGGCAGGATTTGGCTGTAGCGGTCAGGAGTACGATTATCTGTATAAGAACGAGAATGCAACAATCGTTCTGGTGAGCTATGCGGATGAATTGACCGATGTTTTACAGGCTGCACAGGAACTGAAGCAAAAAGATATCGTGTGTGACGTGCTGAAGCTTGTAAAGCTATATCCCTTTACAGAAAAAGTTCTCGATGAACTGATAAAATATCAGAAAATCCTATTTGCGGAAGAATGCATTGCAAACGGAAGCATCGGTGAGCATTTGGAGTGTGCTTTGCAGCAAAAAGGATGGAATGGATGTTTTATCCATCTTTCTGTGCGGGATGTGCGTCTTCCTCATGCCAGTGTGGCGCAGATCAAACAGGCAACAGGACTGGATGCTGCCAGCCTTGTACAGACGGTTCAGATGGCCGTGACGAAAGGAGAAAGTTTATCGTGAAGATTCGGTTGGATCAATATCTTGTTCAGCATGGCCTGACACAGAGCCGGGAGCGTGCAAAGGCATTGATCATGTCCGGCATCGTATTTGTCAATGAACAGAAGGTGGACAAGGCCGGCGAAATGATCAAAGAGGATGCCAAGGTAGAAGTGCGCGGACATGATATCGGTTATGTGAGCCGCGGCGGTCTGAAGCTGGAAAAAGCCATGCAGTGTTTTCCGCTGACGCCGAATGGCAAAGTCTGCATGGATATCGGTGCATCTACAGGCGGCTTTACGGACTGTATGCTGCAGAATGGTGCCACCAAGGTCTATGCCGTGGATGTCGGCTATGGTCAGCTTGCATGGAGTCTGCGCACCGATGAACGTGTTGTGAATATGGAACGCACGAACATCCGCAATGTCACGCTGGAAGATCTGGCAGAGCCCATCGAGTTTTTCAGTGTGGATGTCTCTTTTATTTCACTGCATCACATTTTCCCGGTGGCACAGGCCATCACCACACCGGATGCCATGGGCGTTTGTCTGGTTAAGCCTCAGTTTGAGGCAGGCCGCGAAAAAGTGGGCAAAAACGGTGTTGTGCGCGACCCGGCTACCCACCGTGAGGTCCTGCACAATGCAATGGGTTATGCTGCTGCAAACGGCTTTGTTGTGCGCGGGCTGGATTTCAGTCCGGTGAAGGGCCCGGAAGGCAATATTGAATATTTGATGTTCGTGCAGAAGAGTACAGAACCTGCCGTGTTAGACGACAGTGTAGCAGAACAGGTAGTAGCTGCAAGCCACAGTACGCTGGACCGCTGAGGGATACGCAAAAAATTCAAATGCAAAAGGAGCTTCCGGTATGACGATCTATATTTCGCCGAACCCCGGCAAAACTTCTGCCAATGAGATCGCGCTGCGTGCGGCACAGATCCTGTTGACGCATGGTGCGGCTGTTCTGATGTGCAAAGAATTGTGTGCGGAATGCAGTACCGCGGGTGTGGTCTATCTGCCGCAGGAGGAATGCCTTGAGCGCTCAGATGTGATCCTGACCATCGGTGGTGATGGCACAATTTTGCATGAGGCAAACCTGTCGCTCCGGTATGCAAAGCCGATCCTTGGCATCAATCTGGGACGCTGCGGTTTTCTGGCAACCTGTGAGGTCAACGAAATGGAGGCTAAACTCTCCGCTGTTGCCAGAGGAGAGTTCAGTCTGGATCACCGGATGCTGCTGTACGTGCATGTTCTGGGCCATGATGGCTGGGAGGGACATGCACTGAATGACGTCGTGGTCACAAAAGGCCGGTTGCAGCAGGCGATTGATTTCAGCATCTACTGTGACGATATCCTTGTGGAGCACTACCGCGGGGATGGCGTCATCGTTGCTACGCCTACGGGTTCCACCGCGTATTCACTGGCAGCGGGCGGCCCCATTCTGGATTCACAGACAAAAGGCGTCGTCGTAACGCCGATCTGTCCGCACAGTCTGGCGAGCCCGGCCATGGTTTTTGCGCAGGAGCGTAAATTGAACATCTGTGTCGGGCAGGTGGCAGACGATGAGGTTTTTATCAGCTGTGATGGAGCAGCCGGTTATCCACTTAAAGCCGGCGCAACAGCTGAAGTCCGGCTTTCGGATCAGGTGGTAAAGCTGATCACCTTCGGAAAAGCCGATCAGTTTCAGGCAATCGATCAGAAGCTTCGCAGCAGACGATAAACGGGAGGCGAGTTTGATATGGCGCGCAGCCGCAAGGAAGATGTAAGAAGTAAAGCAGAACGTCAGCAGGCGATCCTTCGACTTGTACGGGAGTACCCGATCAGTCGGCAGGAAGTTTTGCTGGACTATCTTTCCAAAGAAGGCTTTGAGGTAACACAGGCCACAGTTTCCCGCGATATCCGGGAGCTGTGTTTGGTAAAAGCCGCGACGGCCGAGGGATACCGCTATGTTTCCAGCCGGAACGAAAGCTTTAACCCCAAGGCACAGGGCCGTTTTGAAACGATCTTTCATGAATCTGTGCTGGGCGTGGATTATGCCGGGCATGTTGTACTGGTAAAGTGCTACTCGGGTATGGCCAATGCGGCCTGCGAAGTTTTTGACGCACTGCAGTGGAAAAATGTGGTCGGCACGCTTTCGGGCGATGACACGTTCCTGATCGTTGCGCGGTCAGAGCGCGATGCAAAAACGATCTGCTCAGAGCTGATCCGGCACATCGTACAAAAATAATGCGGGAGAGAGTATATGCTAAGCAGCCTGCAAATTGAAAATGTTGCAGTTATCCAGAAGGCTGAAGTGCATTTCAAGCCTGGTCTGAATGTCCTCACAGGTGAAACCGGTGCAGGCAAGTCCATCCTGATCGATTCCATCAATGCCATTCTTGGTAACCGCACTTCAAAAGACCTTGTGCGCACGGGCGCATCCAAGGCCGTCATCCGTGCTGCCTTTGAACAGGTGCCGGATGCCGTGCTGAACAGTCTGGAGAAGGCGGGGTACGAACGTTCGGATGCGCTGATGCTCAGCCGTGAGATCACCGCCGAGGGCAAGAGCACCTGCCGCATCAACGGCATGCCCGCGACCGCGTCCGTCCTGCGGGAGCTGTGCGGCGGACTTATCAACATTAACGGTCAGCACGACTCCGTGGGACTTCTGAACCCGGCAAGGCATCTGGGAATTCTGGATGATTATGCACAGAACGACGCGGAATTTCAGGAATACTATGTGCTGTACAGGGAGCTTGTGCGCATCAAGCGAGAACTGGATGCCATGATCACCGACGAGGCCGAAAAGCAGAGAAAAATCGATCTGCTGAGCTATCAGGTACAGGAGATCGAAGACGCCGGGCTGACGGCTGGCGAGGAACAGACCTTGGAAAGCCGCAGAAAAATTCTGGCCAATGCATCGGCTATCCGGGATAAGATCGCACAGAGTTATGCTCTGCTTTCGGGCGATGACGAATCGTCCGGTGCTGTCGATCTGCTGGGCGAAGCCTCCCATGCAATCGACACGGCAGCGCAGCTTGACGATGCACTTGCTGCTGCATCCAGCCAACTGCTGGATCTTTACTATAATGCAAAGGATGTTGCTGCTGACCTGATCGGCCGTTTGGACTCCTACGATACCAATGACGCTGAGCTGGATGAGATCGAGCAGCGGCTGGATCTCATCTATAAGCTCAAGCGTAAATATGGTGATACGGTAGAAGATGTGATCGAATTCGGACAGAATGCAAGGGAGGAACTGGAACGCATCCAGTCCTCTCAGGAACGGCACGACCATCTGCAGGCAGAAAAGCGGCGTCTTTATACGCTGGCTCGTGAAAAGGCAGAGGCCTTGACCCAGACGCGCCTGCACGCTTTTGAAGCACTGAACAAACGCATTTCCGGCACGCTGGATTTTTTGAATATGCCGGGTGTACGCATGACATTGCGGCACACCCGCGGCCCGCTGGCCAGCCATGGACAGGACAGCATCGAGTTCTACATTTCCACAAACCCCGGTGAGGCGCCCAAACCCCTTGCAAAAATTGCGTCTGGCGGCGAGCTGAGCCGTATTACGCTGGCCATCAAGAACGCAATGGCAGATAAAGATGCTGTGCCTACGGTGATTTATGATGAGATTGACAGCGGTGTTTCCGGCAAGGCTGCCGGGCGCATCGGCGAAGTTCTGCGTCAGAGTGCGCAGGGCCACCAGATCTTGTGCATTACCCATACAGCCCAGATCGCTGCACTGGCCGACTGCCATCTGCTGATCCAGAAAAATGTGGCCAATGACCGCACCTATACTGAAATTCATCCGCTGGATGAGGAAGGCCGTGTGGAAGCGCTGGCCCGTTTGATTTCCGGCGACCATGTGACCGACATTTCCCGTGCAAATGCCCGGGAAATGCTGGGTCTCGGAGCGCAGTAAGCCTGTTTCGGCTGCTGCTGGAAACAGGGGTTGACAAGTATCCGGTATTGTGATAAAGTAGCTATTGTTAATGGTGTTGAAGGGAACAAGTACCTTGAAGCGCTCTGCCCAGAGAAGTCCCGGTTGGTGCAAGGGGCCGCAGAGCAACAGGGGAAATACCTCCCGGAGCTGCAGGTCGAATGCCTTTACAAGGCTAGTAGGCTGTGCCGCGTGCGAGCGTTACAAACGCAGGAGTGTCACTCTACTCTGGGGTGTGCACTCGTGAGGTCGTTTCTGTGAGGGAACGGCAAACAGAGGTGGTACCGCGATTTTTCTCGCCCTCTGCCAAATTTATTTTTGGCAGAGGGCGTTTTATTTTCCCTCTGCCCATACAACAGGAGGAAATGATTATGACTCTGTACGAAGAACTCAAGGCTCGCGGGCTGGTGGCTCAGATCACCGATGATGAGATTATCGACCTGATCAACAACGGCAAAGCAACCTTCTATATCGGTTTTGACTGCACTGCCGACAGCCTGACCGCTGGCCATTTCATGGCCCTGACCCTGATGAAGCGCCTGCAGATGGCAGGCAACAAGCCCATTGCGCTGATCGGCGGCGGCACTACCATGATCGGCGATCCTTCCGGCCGTACCGACATGCGCAAGATGCTCACCAAGGAAGACATCGCTCACAATGCGGCCTGCTTTAAAAGGCAGATGGAAAAGTTCATCGATTTTTCCGATGGCAAGGCCCTGATGCTGAACAATGCCGACTGGCTGCTGAACCTGAATTATGTTGAGCTGCTGCGTGACGTGGGTGCCTGCTTCTCTGTGAATAACATGCTGCGAGCCAAGTGCTATGAGCAGCGCATGGAAAAGGGCCTGTCCTTCCTCGAGTTCAACTACATGATCATGCAGAGTTACGATTTCTACTATATGTTCCAGCACTACGGCTGCAACATGCAGTTCGGCGGCGATGACCAGTGGAGCAACATGCTGGGCGGTACAGAGCTGATCCGTCGTAAGCTGGGCAAAGACGCTTATGCCATGACGATCACCCTGCTCACCGATTCTCAGGGCAAGAAAATGGGCAAGACCGCCGGCAATGCAGTCTGGCTGGATCCCAATAAGACCAGCCCCTTCGAGTTCTACCAGTACTGGCGCAATGTGGGCGACGCCGACGTGATGAAGTGCATCCGGATGCTCACCTTCCTGCCGCTGGAGCAGATCGATGAGATGAGCACCTGGAAGGATCAGCGCCTGAACGAGGCCAAGGAAATTCTGGCTTACGAGCTGACCAGCATGGTTCATGGCAAGGAAGAAGCCGAAAAGGCTCAGAACGCAGCCCGCGCTCTGTTCAGCGGCAACGCCATGGATACCGAGCACATGCCTTCCACTCAGCTGACCGAGGCCGACCTGACCGATGGCTCCATCGGTATCCTGACTCTGATGGTCAAGGCTGGTCTGGCTGCATCCAACGGCGAGGCACGCCGTCTGGTGGTGCAGGGCGGTGTGCTGGTGGACGGTGAGAAAGCCGCCGCTCCTACTGTCAGCTTTACTGCTGAACAGCTGGCAAAGGGCATTGTGATCAAAAAGGGCAAAAAGATTTATCATAAGGTCACCCTGTAATGAAAACACCCTGAAAGAATCAGTCTGCATACCGGTAAAAACGGTGCAGGCTGATTCTTTCACAGAATAAAAGGCGCAGGTGAGTTTGTTGACTCATCTGCGCCTTTTCATGTTTACTGCATCAAGAAAACAGCTTACAGCTCATAAGCCTTCTTCAGAGCCTCATAAGCGGCATCCTCGTTTTCTGCATGGACCAGCAGGGAAATGTCCAGATCGCTGGTGGTAATGAGCAGGACCTCAATGCCCGCCATTGCGAGAGCATTCAGGGCACGGGCGGCCACGCCGCAGCTGGTGACCATTTCCTCTCCAAACAGGTTCAGCTTGGAGTAGCCCACGCTGATCAGCGGGGAAGCCTTGGCATCCTTGTCCAGGTTTGCAACGGAAATGGCCTTCATCACCAGCGGAAGATCACTGCTGGAAGCGGTAAAGCTGAAATCAATGGTAGTACCATGGGGTGCACTCTGGCTGATCATATCTACGACCACGCCGTTATCCGCAAAAATCTGCAAATACCGTGCCAGACTGTTGCCCTTGAACTCCACGTCCTGCACACTGATCATCATCAGGCTGGTCTCAATGCTGATCTTCGATACTCCGTACATAAAGAACCTCCGTTCTGCCCGAAAAGCGGGCTTCAACAACGTAAAATTCACTCAGGTAAGCTGCAAAAATTCCGGGTCTATGTTTTTCTGGGTAACCGTCCGGATCCACTCCAGACTGAAATCCGGGTAGTCATTCCGCACACCGTGCGCTTGAGCAAGCGCAGCAGTGTAGTCCTGAAGCAGATAGGTGCGCACATTGGATTTGCCTGCATCGTAATGCGTTACAGTCGGCCAGAGTCTGGGATCCAGCACTGTGCAGTGAACAGAGCCATCGGGTTCTGTTGTTTTCTCAAGCTTCACGGTAAGGAGTGCGCCCACCAGCTGATCCGGCTTTGCCTGTGTGCTGATAAAATTTCCCAGAGAATAGGCGGTGAATACCTTTCTGCCATCTGCCGCAGTCAGCCATTGAGCGTTCTGCAATACATGTGGATGTGTACCTACGATCAGATCCGCGCCCCAATCCGCAAGGCTTTGTGCCAATGCACGCTGCGCATCCACAACGGTATGACTGTTTTCCACGCCCCAGTGTACACCCACCACTACAAAATCTGCCAGCTGGTGCGCTGACCGGACCTGTTGTTCGATCACATCCGTCTGACTGGTGTAGATGATGTTGGCCGTCATGGCTTTGCTCTGTGGAATACCGTTCGTATGCTCTGTATAGGAGAGGTATGCAATGGTCACACCGTTGACCGTCTGCATCGGGATGCGGCCGTAGTCGCTTTCTCCCTTCCACAAACCGGTCGTTACAACGTCCTCCGGCATACTGTCCCAGAACCGCAGCGTAGCAGCAATGCCGGAAGCGCCTTTATCGTAAGTGTGATTGTTGGAAAGGCTGAACACCCGTACACCAGCCCGATAAAGCGCCCGTGCGCAATCGCCCGGAGTGGAAAAGCACGGGTAGGTGGATGGCTCCAGCTCGTCCGTACAGAGCGTTTCCTGATTGATCCAGTTCACGTCCTGCTGCGCGTAGAAGGGAGCGATGTGCTCATAGCAGTAATCAAAGCTGTAGCCTTCTGTTCCAGTAGCCCGGCGCTTTGCCTGCTTGTAAATAGGGGAATGGATCAGATTATCGCCGGTGGCAGAAAAGCGTACCGTCTGCACGACTGGCTGAGGCTCTGGTTCTGCCGCTGGCGATGCTGCAGCCGGACTGGGAGGCGGCTCTGGGATAGCTGTCACAGAACCGGCAGACGGAAGCAGATCCCGCGGAAATGTCCATGCAAGGAAGAAAATGCAGAGCAGAAACATGGCCAGAACAGAGACCACCATTTGAAACGCATGTTTCCTCATACGCCGCCTTGTAGGAGGCCGTCGCCGATAATGCTGAGCGGGAAGCTTGCTCATTCAGGGCCACATCCTTTCATCTGGGTGGATCGTTGTTTACAGTGCAGCGATCATATCACCCATATTGTACAGGCCTGGCTCCTTTTTTGCAAGGTAAACAGCAGCATTTACCGCGCCGTTTGCAAAAATATTGCGGGAATAAGCGGTGTGCTTGAGAGTGATCACTTCATCCGGACCGCAGAACAGCACTTCGTGATCACCCACGATGCTGCCGCCGCGCACAGAGCTGATACCGATCTCCTTCGGGTCGCGCTTCTGACGGACGGAGGAACGATCATACACATAGTGATATTCGCCATTATTCTGCTCGTTGATGGCATCGGCCAGCATCAGAGCGGTGCCGCTGGGTGCATCCAGCTTGTTGTGGTGGTGCTGTTCCACGATCTCAATGTCGTAATTCGCGCCCAGAATCGCCGAAGCGCGCTTGCACAGCTCAGACAGCACATTGATGCCCATGGACATGTTCGCGCTTTTGAATACCGGAACGGTGCGGGACAGCTGCACCACCTTGAGCTGCAGCTCTTCCGAAAGGCCGGTAGTGCATACCACAATGGGCAGCTTGTGGGCCTCGCAGTAGGGCAGAGCCTTTTCTACGGCCACGGGGGAGCTGAAATCGATGACCACATCGCCCTTGCCGTCTAGCTTTTCCAGACTGTCGTACACGGGGATACCGTTCTGGTCGCCGTCCTTCAGGTCGATGCCGGCAATCACGCGGCAGTCCTCACGCTGTGCGATCATATCACACAGCACATGGCCCATACGGCCGCCAATGCCCTGAATCACAATATCTGTCATATTTTTTATCCTTTCCTGCCCGCTTTGCATATCGGCATATCGCAAAATGCCCGGACAGAGCGCTCCGCCGGGCATTTTGCAGCCAAAAAACTTATTCCTTAATAAGACCCTCTGCACGCAGAGCCTTTTCAATCTTCTCCTTGTGGGCGTCACTGGGCTCCACCAGAGGCAGACGGCACTCGCCGGCCTCCCAGCCCAGCACGTTCATAGCATACTTCACCGGGATGGGATTCACTTCACAGAACAGCGCATCAGCCAGCGGCAGCATTTCCAACTGCAGCTGACGTGCCTTGGCGGTATCGCCGTCAAAGAAAGCCTTGCAGCAGTTGTGCACCAGCTCAGGCTTGACATTAGAGACAACACTGATGACGCCCTTGCCGCCCAGAGAGAGCAGGGGAACCACCTGATCGTCATTACCGGAATAGATGTTCAGCTCGTCTCCGCACAGCTGGGCGATCTTTGCAACCTGAGAAATGTTGCCGGAAGCTTCTTTGATGCCGTTGATCAGCGGGTGCTTGCTCAGCTCCAGTGCAGTTTCGGGTGCAATATTCAATCCGGTGCGGGAGGGCACATTGTACACGATCACCGGGATGCCGCCAGCCTCAGCCATGGCGGTGAAGTGAGCCACCAGACCAGCCTGAGAGGTCTTGTTGTAGTAGGGTGTTACCATCAGCAGAGCGTCTGCGCCGCATTCGGCAGACTTTGCGGCCAGTGCGCAGCCGTGGTCGGTATCGTTGGAGCCGGCACCGGCAATGACGGGCACACGATGGTTTACAACGTCCACAGTATACTTGATAGCAGCAAGCTGCTCCTCGTCGGTCATGGTGGAGCACTCGCCGGTGGTACCGCAGATCACGATAGCGTCGGTACCGTGGGCGATCTGGTCCTCAACGATGCGGCCCAGCTCGTCAAAATTGATGCTTCCGTCCTCGTACATCGGAGTGATAATGGCAACACCCGCGCCGGTAAAGACAGGATTCTTCATAGACTAAAAACTCCTTTTGATGCGTTTGCACGCAAAATATACTCAGTCAAAATAGCCCTTTGCGGCCAGCAGCTCGGCCAGCAGAACACCGCCGCCGGCGGCACCGCGCAGAGTATTGTGGCTCATGCAGGCGAACTTGTAATCAAACAGGGTGTCCTCGCGCAGACGGCCGATGCACACAGCCATGCCGTTCTCGGTGTTGCGGTCCAGCTTGGGCTGCGGGCGATCCGGCTCGGTGAAGTAATGCAGGAACTGCTTGGGTGCGCTGGGCAAATCCAGCTCCTGTGCGGGGCCGCGGAAGTTTGCCCATGCCTCCAGGATCTGCTCCTGGGTGGGCTTCTTATCAAAGCTCACGAACACGGCAGCCGTGTGACCATCCGAAACAGGCACGCGGAAGCACTGTGCAGTGATGGTAGGCTTCTCGGCGTTGACGATGTGGTCGCCCTCAATGTGGCCCCACAGCTTCAACGGCTCGCGCTCGCTCTTTTCTTCCTCGCCGCCAATGTAGGGGATCACATTGTCCACGATCTCCGGCATACGGTCAAAGGTCTTGCCTGCACCAGAAATGGCCTGATAGGTGCACACCAGTGCCTTGCTGACGCCGAAGTCCTTCATCAGTGGGTGCAGTGCGGGAACATAGCTCTGCAGGCTGCAGTTGGACTTGACGGCAATAAAGCCGCGCTTGGTGCCCAGACGCTTGCGCTGTGCGGGGATGATCTCGATGTGGTCGGCGTTGATCTCGGGCACCACCATGGGCACGTCCGGGGTAAAGCGGTTTGCACTGTTGTTGGACACCACCGGGCATTCAGCCTTGGCATAAGCCTCTTCCAGAGCCTTGATCTCGTCCTTGGGCATATTGACTGCACAGAAGATAAAATCCACCTGCGAAGCAACTTCCTCTACTTTGGAAGCGTCCAGAACCATCATCTTCTTCACACTCTCCGGCATGGGGACAGTCATGGCCCAGCGGGGACCGACAGCTTCCTCATAGGTCTTGCCGGCGCTGCGGCCGGATGCGGCCAGAACGGTCAGCTTGAACCAGGGGTGATTTTCCAGCAGCGTCACAAAACGCTGACCGACCATACCAGTCGCACCTACGATACCCACTTTATACTGTTTTTCCATTTCCAGCACCTTTCCTTTCGTGAAAGCGAACTCAATCAATAAATATTTCTATTACATAGATTCACGGCTTGCAAACCGGACAGCGATGCAATATAATAGATACTGTTTATACAGATTTTATGATATCATTGATACGGTATCCGTGTCAATCATCGGAAAGGCAAATTGCACGCTATGTTAAAAAAAGATTTTTGGTATGATTTACCCAAAGAGCTCATCGCACAGGAGCCGGCTGACCCCAGAGATTCTGCACGGCTGATGGTGCTGAGCCAGAAAGACGACAGCATCCAGCACAAGATCTTCCACGATCTGCCGGAATTTTTAGAGCCGGGCGACCTGCTGGTGGTAAACAATTCCAAGGTTCTGCCTGCCCGCATCGTGGGCGTCAAGCAGCCCACCGGTGCTGTGTGTGAGCTGCTTTTGCTGCGTCAGGTCAAAGGTGACCAGTGGGAATGTCTGGCAAAGCCCGGCAAGCGGATGCAGCCCGGCACCAAAGTGAGCTTTGGCGATGGCTCCCTGACTGCTGTGGTGGATGAGACCATGGAAGATGGCAACAAGTATGTTACATTTTATTACGACACTGAGACACTTTATGAAAAGCTGGACGAATTTGGCAAAATGCCTCTGCCGCCCTACATCACAAAGCAGCTGGAGGATCAGAGCCAGTATCAGACTGTTTACGCAAAGGAGCTTGGCAGTGCTGCAGCCCCTACGGCCGGCCTTCATTTCACGCCGGAGCTGATGGATACCATCCGTGCCAAGGGCGTGAACATTGCTGAAGTGACCCTGCATGTGGGTCTGGGCACCTTCCGCCCTGTGCAGGAGGATGAGATCGCGGATCACAAAATGCACAGCGAATGGTACTGCATCGATGAAAAGACCGCGCAGATGATTCGTGACACCAAAGCCGCCGGTCATCGTGTGATTGCCGTGGGCACCACCAGCTGCCGCACGCTGGAAGCTGTTGCCGCAAAGTACGGCGAGATCCGCGCCTGCAGCGGCAACACCTCCATTTTTCTGTACCCGGGCGTGAAGTTCAACTGCATCGATGGCCTTATCACGAACTTCCATCTGCCGGAAAGCACCCTTATCATGCTGGTATCGGCCTTGTACGGCTACGAAAAGACCATGGCTGCCTATAAAGTTGCTGTGGAGGAACGCTATCGCTTCTTTAGTTTCGGCGATGCGATGCTGATCCTCTGATCCTTTTCCCGGCATTCTGTTGTTGATGAGCCTGATCCCAGGCTTTTTCATGAAGATTGCACGGCTGTTTTCCGTGCACAGAAAGGAATAAAAACTATGCCTTCTTTGACGACCTACAAGCTGCTCAAGCAGGAACATGACGCCCGGCGGGGCGAGTTCAAGACCGTGCATGGCACGGTGCAGACGCCCGCGTTTCAGAACGTGGCTACCGCCGGTGCTATCAAGGGCGGTCTTTCGGCCCATGACCTTAAGGAGATCGGTGCGCAGGTGATGTTGTGCAATACTTATCATCTTCACCTTCGTCCCGGCGACAAGGTGGTGGCAGACATGGGCGGTCTGCACAAGTTCACCCGCTGGAACGGCCCAATCCTGACTGACAGTGGTGGATTTCAGGTATTCAGTCTGGCCAAGCTGCGCAAGATCACCGAAGAGGGGGTGACCTTCGCCTCCCATCTGGACGGCCACCGCATCTTTATGGGCCCGGAAGAGAGTATGCAGATTCAGGCAAACCTTGGCTCTACCATCGCCATGGCCTTTGATGAATGCGTGGAAAACCCCGCACAGCACGATTATTCCAAAGCCAGCTGCGAACGAACGACCCGTTGGCTGAAGCGCTGCAAGGATGAAATGGCCCGCCTGAAGCATGAGGGCATCTCCGTAAATCCCGATCAGCTTCTGTTCGGCATCAATCAGGGCTGCACCTTTGCGGATCTGCGTGTAGAGCACATGAAGCAAATCGCAGACCTTGATCTGGACGGTTACGCCATCGGCGGTCTGGCTGTAGGCGAGCCTACCGAAGTGATGTACGAAATGATCAGTCAGGTGGAGCCCCACATGCCCAAGGATAAGATCCGCTATCTGATGGGCGTGGGCACGCCGGGCAATATCATCGAGGCCGTTGCCCGTGGCGTGGATCTGTTTGACTGTGTAATGCCCAGCCGCAACGCACGGCATGGTCACCTGAACACCTGGGGCGGTATTATCAACATCAAGAATGCAAAGTATGAGCGCGATGAACGCCCTATTGATCCTGCCTGTGGCTGTCCGGTCTGCCGCAGCTATTCCCGTGCCTATATCCGCCACCTGTTCAAAGCGGAGGAGATTTTGGGAATGCGCCTTGCTGTCATGCACAACCTGTGGTTCTATAACCATCTGATGGAGCGCATCCGCGATGAACTGGATGCCGGTACCTTTACAGCCTTCCACGACAACTATGTAAAGCTTTTGGATACCCGAATTTGAGAATAGCTCTTGCAACCTGTCGTTTAAAAAGGTATAATAATTTTATCTGAATTTTGAGAGGAGATTTTGCCCCATGCAATTTCTGACTACTACGTCCGAAGGCTACATCAGCCTGTTCTTCACGCTGGCTCTGATGCTGGTCCTGCTGTACTTCATGATCTATCGCCCCCAGAAGAAGCAGGAGAAGAAGGACGCTGCAATGCGCAGCAGTCTGGAGATCGGCGATCAGGTCACGACCATCGGCGGCGTCATTGGCCGTGTGGTTGCAATCAAGGACGATACCTTTGTTCTTGAGACCGGTGCCGACCGTGTGAAGATCCGCTTTACCAAGACTGCAATTTCCGCTGTTGAAAAGCTGAACATGGACAAGGCTGACAAGAAATAAGCTTTTTCTTCAAACAATTAAGAGCATATCAAACGCGTCTTCCTGCATAGATTACTGGCAGGGAGGCGCGTTTTTATGTCTGAGAAAAAATTTCCCCCGGCGGAACTCCGTTTTCTCTTTCTGGCAGGCGGGACTGCCTTTGTAGTAACGGCGGTATGTCTGGCGGCAATGGCCGCATGGATGGTCGCTCAAAAATGTCCGGGCACAGCCGCCGAACCTCTTGCCGCAGCTGCCGTTGGTGTCGGAAGCTTCTGCGGCGGCTGGGTAGCAGCATTCTGTAAAAAAGAGCGCGGGCTAATTTGCGGGCTTGTGCAGGGCGTGTTTTATGCCGCACTGCTCTGTGTGCTCAGTATCCCATCCGGAGCTATCACCGAAAGTGGTGCACAGATGCGCTTTGCAATCGTGATCTTGTGCGGCAGCATCGGAGGCTTTCTTGGTATGAAGAGCCGTGAGAGCAAGCGCCGCAGCTGACAGGAGAAAGTTCACAGGAGGTTTTGTAATGTGGGTCTATCAGCAGACTGCAGCCGATCAAGAATTTACAGGGCATCCATGCCCGGAGGTCAGCATGGCTCCGGCCCTTGGGTCAGCCGAACCCTTGCGGCCGGAATTGCCGGATGAAGGATCACCGTCTCAAACGCGTTCGTCTATACAAAAATCTGCATCCCGGCAAATATCCGGGCAGAAAAATTGCTGGATGCTCGTCTGTGCATTTTTGCTTGGCAGCACGGCTGCCGGAGTGATTGATGCAATGTGCGCAGCGCAGCCTTTGGATTGGACAGCCCACTATTTTCAGGCATGGAGCAAGCTGTTTGCTGCCGCAGGTCCACAGGCGACGATCGATCTTTTTGGTATACAGTATCTTACATTGGTTTTTGCGGCAACAGTCCTTCTGCTGCTGGGGTTTTCTGCACTGGGGCCGGTTCTGATCTTCCTGTTTGCCATGTTCTACGGGCTGGGAAGCGGAATGCTGACCGTCCAACTGTTTGAACTGCAACGAAACGCAGGGAGATTGCTCGTTGCTCTGCTGCCTGCTGCTGCGGCAGCCGATGGGCTATGTATCTTTGGAGCGGATGCTCTGCGGATAAGCGGGCAGATACGCGCCTGTTCTTTTTTCACTCCGGATTTTTGTGCGGGGCACGAGAGAATCCGGCTCAATACGCTGATGCGTGCCTATCTGCTCACCATCGTTTTGTTCCTGCCTCTATGCGGGGTCTCCACTGCGCTTGCCGCTATCAGCAGTCGGCTTTGATCAGGGAGCATCTGAAGATGCTTTTCTTGCGGGTTTGCATGTTGTATGCTACAATAGAGAAAACTAAAACCGATACAATGAAAACAGGAGCTTTTGATGAAAATAAAGACAGTCTATGTGTGCTCCAACTGCGGGGAGACAAGCCCCCGCTGGATGGGCCGCTGCCCCAGCTGCGGCAGCTGGAACACCATGAATGAAGACGTTGTGGCCGAAGCCCCCAAACCCGGCACCGCCGCAGCCAAGCAGGCAGCAGCGGCGCGGCCCGAGGGCGTGACCAGCCTGACAGCCAAGCGCCTTTCTGAGATCAGCACTACAGAAGAAAAGAGCCGCATCCTGACGGGCATTTCCGAGCTGGACCGCGTGCTGGGCGGCGGTATTGTGCTGGGCGGCGTGGTGCTGCTGAGCGGTGAGCCCGGCGTAGGCAAGTCCACCATGCTGTTGCAGCTGTGCGGTGCTATTTCCAACCAGCACAGCGTGCTGTATATCACCGGCGAGGAATCGGTGCGGCAGGTCAAGCTGCGTGCGGCCCGTTTGAAGGTGCCGCAGGATAACATTTTTCTGGCAGCTGAAAACGACGTGGATGAGATCTGCGGCCTGATCGAAAAGGAAAAGCCGGATCTGGTAGTCATCGATTCTATCCAGACGATGCGCTGCATGGATATTTCGTCCTCTTCCGGCACCGTAAGTCAGGTAAAGGAGAGCGCTGCGCGCTTACTGGCCGTTGCCAAAAAGCAGGAGATCCCCATGTTTATCGTGGGCCATGTGAACAAGGACGGTGCCATTGCAGGACCCAAGGTCATGGAGCACATTGTGGATACGGTGCTCTATTTTGAGGGCGATAAAATGCTGCCGTACCGAATCCTGCGTGCGGCCAAAAACCGCTACGGCTCCACCAATGAACTTGGCATGTTTGATATGACAGGGCAGGGCCTTGCAGAAATTGAAAATCCTTCGCAGATGCTCTTGGAGGGGCGGCCCCTGGGCGTTTCCGGTAACTGTGTGGCCTGTACCATGGAAGGCAGCCGGCCCATCCTGAGCGAGATTCAGGCTCTCGCCACCAAAACAAATTTTCCGGCACCGCGCCGTGCCTGCAGCGGCTACGATTACAACCGCATGAATCTGCTGATCGCTGTGCTGGAAAAGCGTGCAGGCTACTTCTTTGGCAATCTGGATGTCTATATCAATATTGTGGGCGGCATTGCACTGCGGGATACAGCCTGTGATCTTTCGGTCTGCCTGAGCATGGTCTCATCGCTGCTGGACAGGCCTGTCAGCGATAAGCTGATCGCCATTGGCGAGGTCGGCCTTGGCGGTGAAGTACGCAGCGTTCCCAATTTAGAACAGCGCCTGCACGAGGCAGAACGTATTGGCTTTGAACGCGCGGTGATCCCGAAACACAGCCTGAATCATCTGAGCCCGGCAGATTACCCGGGAATGCAGCTGGTCGGTGCAGCCTATATCACGGATGCCATCAACGCGCTGAAATCGGACCGTTTATAAAATTATAAGAGGGAACTATGTCGATCTATCTGGATGAAAAAAATCCTGGCAAACATAAGCCATTCGATGATGCTTCACAGGATATCGTAGAATATGTCCGCTATCTGGAAGTGATCGCGGGCAAAAGCGCCAATACGGCATTCAGTTATTACTGTGACCTGCGCGGCTTCAGTCGTTTCATGAAGCGCCGCCGCGGCCTTGTTCCGGATGACAGCGAAATGAAGGACATCGACCCGAAAGGTCTGGATACCGCATTCTGGGCAACGGTCACAAAAGAAGATATTTATGAATATTTGTATTTTTTGAGCCGTGAATGCGGCAACAAAAAATCTTCGACCGCCCGGCGGCTGGCCAGTCTGCACGGCTTTTACGATTATCTGGTCAATCAGGTCAACCGGCTGGATGCGGACCCCACAGCCGCCATCCATCCACCCAAGCAGGATAAAGTTCTGCCCAAATACCTGACAGCGGAACAGTCCATTGAACTTTTGGAAAGCACGCAGACTCAAAGCGATTTTCCAGAACGAGATTACTGCATGGTTGTGCTGTTCCTGAACTGTGGGATGCGTCTGGCCGAGTTGGTAGGAATGAATCTTGACGATATCGATCTGGAAAACCGCCAGATCCGGCTGTTCGGCAAAGGCCATAAGGAGCGCATGGTTTATCTGAATGACGCATGCATTGAGGCACTGCAGCTCTATTTAAGCAAGCGCAACACGATGGAAGGCCTTTTGCCGCAGGAAAAAGCCGTATTCATCACCCGGCGGCGCAAGGAACGCATCTCAAACCGCAGGGTAGAGCAGCTTGTTACCGGTGCCATGAAGGCTGCCGGACTGAAGGGCTTTTCCACCCATAAGCTGCGACACACTGCAGCCACGCTGATGTATCAGACTGGTAATGTGGACATTCTGACTTTAAAGCAGCTGCTGGGTCACAGCAGCGTTTCTACCACCCAAATTTACACGCATCTGCAAGAATTTCAGGTGCGTGCCGCTATTGAGGAAAACCCTCTGGGTAAACTCAAAAAGCCAAAATCTGAGCCCAAAATCTTGGATACAACAGAACAGGAAACAGGGGAGAGCAGCGAGAAAACAATGCCGGAGCAAGAGCCTGTGCCGATGGAAGCGTTTGACGGCGCAGCCAAGGATGGCATTGGTCTGGACGCTGCTGCGCTTGCCATGGCGCAGAATGCTGACGTTGAAAACCGGAACAACTGATTTTTATTTATAAGCAAGAAACACATCATTATGATGTAAAATGAATCTGCACCGTCTGTGACAGGTCTAGGACTCGGATCTGTCATAGACGTTTTTTATAGGTTATCATGGAATCATAGGCCGGAATCCAGCCAACGAATTAAAATAGCACGAACGAATGGTCATACACAGAAAAATAAAACGATCAGAATGGTTCTAACACGGATACCATAATGAATGTAAAAGATGTGTGCCTGAAAAAGAATACTGTACGCAGAAAGCGAATGTATGTGTGTCCGGTAAAACCCGTTATAGAAAATGATTCAAAAAAAGAATTACAACCGCAAAACGCAAATGAAATGCATCAAACGATGAAAAACTGCAAAAAGCCGCTAAAACAGCACTGCGGTCAGCGAAAGGTCCACAGACTGCCGAAAAAGCCGAATCTGAGAAAAGAGGCCTTTTTCACTCCCCTATATTTCACATAACGTGCATTATACGAAATGCATGCAATCAAAAAAGCAGATCTCCTCTCTCTTCCACTTTCGAGTTCGGAGACCCGTTTGTGAGTGCATCGTCTGGAACAGAATCGTTCTGCCGGTACATCTCTTTTTGTTCAATTCAAGGAAAGTCCGGCCAGCTGTTCAGACTGCGGCTGTGTGCCAAAGTATTCACAGATTGCTTCATAATAAATGCGTGCCGCTTTTTTACAGCCTTCTTCGCTGCCAAACCGTGCTGCATCGGCTTCATTCGTTACAAAGCACTGTTCTGCCAATACAGCCGGACAGTTCACGTCTTCTAACAATGTAAAGCTGCGTTCTTCCCGTATTTCGGTATGGGTGCTCTCCACCAGTTGTTTCTGATCGTTTTCCAGATAATAGATGTACCGGACTCCCCCGTGCCCGCGCAATGCTGCGCCCGAGGCCTGCATCCCTTCCGCAAGCAGCTGTGCAAAATAAAAGCTTTCCTGATGCCAGGTGCGGCCCGGTACGGACGGATAGCATTCAAAGCCGGATGCCGTGGAGCCATTTGCAGCAGAGTTGCCATGGATAGAGAGCAGCAGCTGCGGCGACTGCTCCGAAGCCCGAGCCGCACGCTGTGCAGGCGTTGCGGTCTCATCGAAGCTGTCACGGGTCTGCAGCGGGATATAATTTGCATCCTGCTGTAACAATCGAATCAGTTCTGCTGCTGTGGCAGCCGTCATATTTTTTTCTTCAACGACTCCCCTTGCGCCCGGGTCTGCACCACCATGCCCGGCATCGATCACCACCCGGTATGGCGGGTCGCCTACCTGTGGCCGAAACTCTTCACCGGCAATGCTTTCAGCGGGGTGAGCCGTCTGCAGCGTTCGTGCTGCGTACCAAAGTGAACAGCCAAACCAGATAGCCGCTCCGCAAAAAATCAGGATGATGACGTTTTTGATTTTGTGAGAAGTTTGTTTGTGTCTTTTTGCATGTGCGGCTTTGGAATATCGTTTTGCCATGTTGGCCTACTTCCTTCTAATATCAGTATTCCTTATAGAATACGATCTTGCGCAGCAAATTCCTGCAGATCAGTCAAAACCACCGGCTGAGCCGGTGGCTTGAGTAAGCCCTAGAAGGGCATCTTACTAGCAAAGCCCCTGCAAGGGGCCACGAGCAAGCATCTTTCACCTGCATTACTTGCCCTACCGCTCTAACGAGCAGTGTCACAAAGTGCATCTTCTAAAATGATGATTTTCTTGTCATCTTGCTTCGCTCGAATCTTGTAGCTAAAGCATTTTTACTCCACCAGCTTAGCTGGTGGTTGTCGCTCGCTCAAGCTACCCAAGAGAAAAAAGCTATCCAGATCATACTCCGGATAGCTTTTTATTATTTCAGTTCTACCACGGTCACGCCGCTTTCACCTTCGCCGTAGCGGCCCAGACGAAAACTTTTGACCATGCGGTTTCCGCGCAGATGCTTATGAATGGCTGTGCGCAATGCACCGGTTCCATTGCCGTGGATCAGGTAGACCACCGTCTGCCCGTTCAGAATCGCACGGTCAATAAAGGAATCCACCTCCGGCAACGCTTCGTCCACGGTCAGACCGAGCAGATTGCATTCCATTTTAGCAGAACGCTGCACGCGCTCTACCCTGCCGTTTGGACGGTTGGCATCACCGGTCAGGCGGGAGTAGCGCTGCTGCGCCTTGGTCTGCGGTTTCGTTTCCTTGACCAGTTTTTCCGGCTGCTTCAATCCCTTGAGCGGGATCTTGGTCTTGATGATACCGGCACGCACCAGCACATCACCGTTTTTATCCGGCAGAGCCAACACGGTGGCCAGCTGGTTCAACTCTGCAATGCAGACCTCCTGCCCTACTTTGACCTCTTTCAGCGGCACAAACTCCTTGACGGGATTGTGCACCACTTCTGTGCCGATAAAGAGTTTTTCGGATTCTTTCTTTGCAATCTCACGTGCGCGCTGTGCCTTCTGCTGGGTGCTCATGCGTTCATCTTTCTGCAGCTGGCGCAGCTCATCGGTCAGAGCGTAGGCCTGACTTTCCACCTGCTGAGCCAGTGCGCGGGCCTTGGCACGGGCGGCTTCCAGCTCATTTTCGCCTTGCTGGATCAGCTCATCGCGTTTTTTCTGGGCGGCTTCCAGCTGATGAGAGGCCTCATTTTTCAGCTCTTCCACCTCGTTCTGGCTTTCCTTCAGCTGTAATTTCAAATCGTCCAGCTGCCCCAGAACAGCATCCAGCCGCTTATCCTCTGCGGATAGGTGCTGCTGCGCCGCTTCAATGACACGCTCCGGGATGCCAAGTTTTTCACTGATGAGGAATGCATTGGATTTGCCCGGTACTCCAACACTCAGTTTGTAGGTGGGGCGCAGTGTTTCCAGATCGAACTCACAGCTGGCATTGACCACACCTTTTGTTTCCAGTGCAAACACCTTGAGCTCTGCGTAATGGGTGGTGGCCATCAGCAAAACGCCGCGGCGGCGCAGTTCCTCAATAATGGCAACAGCCAATGCAGCGCCCTCAGCGGGGTCGGTGCCGGCACCCAACTCGTCCAGCAGCACCAGCGTATGCGGCATGGCAAGCTCCAGGATTCCGGTGATCTTTTTCATGTGGCCGGAGAAGGTGGAAAGGCTCTGCTCAATGCTCTGCTCGTCGCCGATGTCTACCAGAAATTCGTCAAATACGCAGATCTCGCTGCGCTCATCAGCCGGGATCAAAAAGCCACACTGCGCCATAGCGCACAGCAGACCGGCGGTTTTCAAGGTGACGGTTTTGCCGCCGGTGTTCGGGCCGGTGATAATAAGCGAATCATATTCCCTGCCCAATGCAATATCTACCGGCACGCACTTTTTAGGATCGATCAGCGGATGCCGCGCACGGATCAGAGAGAAAGAATTGTCTGTACGCACAGCAGGCTTAAAGGCCTTGAGATCCAGCGCCAGACGCGCTTTTGCCAGCAGAATGTCAATTTCCAGCATGGCCTTATAGCTGTACTGGAACTGCGGTTCGATGGCGGCCACCTGTGCAGTGAACGCCACCAATATGCGTTCGATTTCCTGGGCTTCCTGTGCGCGATACTGCAAAATGCGGGCATTTGCTTCCACAACGGCCTGCGGCTCCACAAAAACAGTGGCGCCGGTGGAGGATACGTCGTGGATAATGCCGCTCACTTCGCCGCGATATTCACTCTTGACCGGCACAACATACCGGCCGTTGCGCATGGATACCACACTCTCCTGCAGGTATTTGGAGGTGTCCATGTTGCGCACCATGCTTTCCAAGCGGTCTCGGATGCTGTTTTCGGTGGCGCGGATCTTCTTGCGCAGGTCATTCAGCGTATGGGAAGCCGTGTCTGCCATGGCATCCGGTGCCAGAATGGCGCTGGAGATCTGCTGTTCCAGACTTGGCTGCGGTGCCAGTGCATAGAACAGATCATCTGTCGGCAGAGCATCGTGCTCCGATGCTCCATACCAGCTTGAAAGATTCTGAAAATTGCGCAGCGCACCGGCTACCATCAGCAGCTCACCCATTGAGAGCACACCGCCCTTGACCGCGCGTGCCGCCAGCTGGCTGACATTTTCTACACCGCCAAAACGAGGCGAGCCATTCTTGATCAGCAGGGTATTGATTGCGTCGGTCTGCTCCAGCGCATAGCGCACTTCGTCCGGGTCGCACTGCGGCTGAAGGGCAAGCAGCATCTCATGTGCTTCCTTGCACACACAGCCTTCTGCTGCACGGGCGATGATCTTATCCAGTTCCAGTGTTTTTAAGTAACTTGTTTCCATAGGGTTTCCTTTATGCTCAGGGCAGCAGTGATTTTAAAAAGTCATAGCTTTTCAAGGGCTTATCCAGATGAATCAGAGCATACCGCTCTGCCACCGCAGCAAGCTTTTCCAGACTGCCCACAGATATTTTAAATGCAAATATTTTTTTGTCGGCTACAAGACAGATATGCCGCAATGCATACAAAGCGCCCTGATCCAGATTGCAGGTCTTACCCTGCTTTGCGGCACAATCCGCACAAAGCAGATGCCCCTCCTGCACATCCAGATAAAAGGCGGCTCCATCGTACACACCGCAGTCACGGCAGCATACGATCTGCGGCATAAAGCCGCATTCACTCATTGTGCGCAGCTCAAAAACGGCTTTGACCACCCGCAGATCTGTTTTGCTCTCACTGACCATATAAAAGCAGTTTAACAAAAGCCGGAGTTCCCGCTGTGCTTCCTGCCCAGTGGGCGAAAGAGTCATTGCCATTTCAGCCATATACATCGCAAGGCTCATACCTTCAATGCTGGCCGAAATGCCGTGAAAGACGTTTTTTACTTCGGCTTCCCGCACGGTATACATGTTGCGGCCCGGCACCAGCGTAAACTCTGAATAGCAGAACAGCCCGCAGGCGCTGAACAATTTGCTTTTCAGCCGCAGGCTGCTCTGTGCAGAGGCTGAGATCACACCCAGCTCCGGCGTCAGGATCGTCATGATCCGATCCGATTCCTTATAGCGGGTCTCCTTCAGTACCAGACCCGTGGTTACAAAGGCTTCCATTTTCCCTGTCCTCTGCTGTGGCTTCTTCCGGCTGCTTTTGCTTATAATCGAGATAGCGAAGGATATTGCCCGTGCAGGCAAACGCCTGCCAGCTTGTCTGCGCATCCATCTTACAGCACCTCTTCCCTTTTGTGGATAGTTTCAGTTTTATTCTGCTCCTTCATCCAAGGGAAATCTGTCCTGATCTGGAAAGTGTCAGCGATTGTTATTGTTCTGCTTAAAACCAAAGTTGTTCAGCAAAAACTCGTTATCCCGCCAATCTGACTTTACCTTGACCCAGCACTGCAGATTGACCCGGCAGCCAAGAAACTCCTCGCAGTCTGCACGGGCTGCACTGGCGATCTTTTTCAGCATTGCACCGCCCTTGCCAATAACCATGCCCTTGTGGCTTTCACGCTCACAGTAAATGTTCACATCAATGTCGATCAGGTCTGTGTCCGGGCGCTCTTTGAAACGTTCCACCACAACGGCGATGCCGTGCGGGATCTCATCCCGCATGAACAGAAGTGCCTTCTCACGAATGACTTCTGCCACCAGCTCTTTTTCCGGCATGTCGGTGTAGGCGTCATCATCAAAGTAATGTGGGCCCTCCACGGCATAGCGGCTCAGTGCATCGAACAGTACCTCACAGCCATCGTTATCCCGTACACTGACTGTGTAGATATCATCGAACACGCCCAGTGCTTTCAGCTCTTCCCTGCGGGCCTCCAGATCGGCAGGCTCCTTGACAAGATCCGTCTTATTGATGACGGCAATAGCCGGACCACCACTGCTGCGCAGCATATCCACCAGCACCATTTCGGATTCGTTCAATGCGCCATAGGGCTCAAACAGCATCATGGAAACGTCCACATCTGCAATGGAGTCGCTGGCCGTCTTGTCCATCCGCTTGCCCAGTTTGTTGCGTGCCTTGTGTACACCGGGCGTATCCAGCAGAACATACTGCAGTGGCCCGCGGGTAATGACGCCCGTGATGCGGGTACGGGTGGTTTGAGGCTTGGAGGTGACGATCGCCACCTTTTCGCCGACCAGAAGGTTGGTCAGGCTGGATTTGCCTACATTGGGACGGCCAATGACCGCTACAAAAACGGACGACGTATCATAATGCCCCTGAATGGGTGTTGCGTTACTCAAAATTTAGCTCCTGTCTGTTTTGTGCGGCAGCCGCACGGTGATAAGTGAATTACTCGGTATAGCTGACGGTGCGCGGCAGACCCAGCTGCAGCAGAACGGCCTCTTCTTTTTCCCGCATATGCATCGCTTCCAGACCGCCATTCTCGTGGTCATAGCCCAGCAGATGCAGCATAGAATGCACGGTCAGGAAAGCCACCTCACGCTGCAGCGGATGGCCGTAAAGGTTGGCCTGCTCCTGTGCACGCTCCATGCTGATGACGATATCTCCCAGCATCTTGCAGCCGTTGTTCTCGTCCACATCGTATTTGCCATCCACCCCCAGAGGGAAACTCAGCACATCAGTGGGCATGGGCTTGTTGCGGTACTGGTTGTTCAGCTCTGCAATGGCAGCGTTATCCACAAAGGTAACGCTGATCTCTGCAGGTGCTTCAAAGTGTTCATATTCCAGTACAGCATTGCAGGCACGGCGGATAAGGATACGCAGACCAGAAGGAACCTTGACGGCCTTCTGTGAATTGGTGATCAAAACTTTATTGGACATAAATCAGTCCACTCCTTTCTGCTTTTGATAATTATTTATCTCAACTCTGAGGATCTTATTTTTCAGGGTGTGCAGCTTTTTCATAGGCCTTGATGATCTCCTGCACAAGGCGATGACGCACAACGTCCTTTTCCGTGAAGTAGCACTGCGCAATGCCGTTCACATTCTTGAGCACATGCAGTGCGTCTACAAGGCCGCTGCGTGTTCGCTCCGGCAGGTCGATCTGGGTCACATCACCGGTGACCACGACCTTGGAACCCACTCCCATGCGGGTCAGAAACATTTTCATCTGCTCGGGCGTGGTGTTCTGCGCCTCGTCCAGAATAATAAAGGAATCGTCCAGCGTGCGGCCTCGCATATAGGCAAGAGGCGCCACCTCAATGATCTGTTTTTCCACAAGACGCTCATAGGTCTCGGCACCCAGCATATCAAACAGGCCGTCATACAGTGGGCGCAGATAAGGGTCTACCTTCTGCTGCAGGTCACCGGGCAGGAAGCCCAGCTTTTCGCCTGCTTCCACTGCAGGGCGGGTCAGCACAATGCGGGATACTTCCTTGGCCTTGAACGCTTTCACTGCCATGGCCACAGCCAGATAGGTCTTGCCTGTGCCCGCCGGGCCAACGCCAAAGGTGATGGCATTGCTGCGGATCGCATTCAGGTATTCTTTCTGTCCCAAGGTCTTAGGCCGGATAGGACGGCCCTTGACCGTCACCGTTACAAAGTCCTCGGTCAGTTCCTTGACCCGCTTTTCCGCACCGTCGTGAGCCAGACTGATGCAGTAACGCACCGTCTGATCCTCCAGCGGCGTATGGTTTTCCATCAGAAGCAGCATTCCTTCCACGGCACGGTTCGCAGCAGCAACGTTGGCAGGCTCGCCCGAGAGCCGCAGCTGCGTGCCTCGGCAGACCGCCGTAACCGAAAATTCGTGTTCCAGCAGACGGATGTTGCGGTCACAATTGCCAAAGACCGCCGCAGCCACCTCTACGCTATCCAGTTCAATGTTCTTTTCTGCCATGTGCTCCTCCTGAAAAGACCTATTTTAATGCTTCTATTGTACCACCAAAACATCATTTAGAAAACTATGAAAATTGCACAAAATATTCTTGCTGCATCCAGCGCTTTTTCCATGGAGCCTCTCGCAGCACAGCCAGATGATATGCCAGTTCTCTTTATTTGCAGCCCAAAACAGTGACCGCCGGCCGCACGGATATGCAGTCGGTGGTTCGTGTGTCGGCAAACTGCGTTCCTACGTTGTCAAGTGACATCCGGGAGAAAAAAGCAGCGAATCTTTGGGCAAAACGGCAATGGCATATTCTCTCCTGCCGTGCTACAATAGCAAACGTTGTGTGCTTACCGCTGATCGTTGCAAAAAAGGAGAATGGACTATGGAACAACTTTTTCTGATGCCCGGACAGGAACGCTGTGAACGCTTTAAGGATGCCAATGGTGCTCCCCGTGTCCATTATTCTTACTGCTCGATGCGCGGTGCTTTCTTTGATTGTGAAAGCCGCAGTCTGGAAGAAGCGCAGCGCCTGTGCGAGGACTGGCTGGTCGGTCAGGATCGCTGTTATCGCAATTGAATTTCGGAATTTTTGATAGCGTCTGTAAACAAAGAAAAGCCTCTGCTTCCCTGCTGGTGACACCGCCGGGAAGCGGAGGTTTTTCTCTTTTCAGTTATTTCCACAGCTGGGCACAAACCAGTTCCAGCACGCTGCCCGCAATGCAGCGAGCTTTATCTGAGATCAAAAAGCAATTAGAGAGTTCCTCCTTGCGCGGGTCTACGTCTGCTACTTTGAAGCCGGGCGTTACCGGGTAGCCGCTACGCAGCAGTCCGCGAAGAATGCCTGTGATCTGTGTGGTCACAGGAGTGATGGTTCCATCTGCTGTTCTGATCTGAGCGATGGTCTCTCCTTCTGCTACAATATCGCCGATCCTGCGTACATCCTCAAACACACCCGCTGCAGCGGCATGGATCACGCGCTCTTTGCCATAGCCTCCGATGATCCCCGGGATGCCGGTGTTGGCAATGGCTGAACCTTCCCGGATGATACGTCCCAGCCGATGGCCTCGTTTTGTTTCCACCACTGCATCCACGTCCTGCCCGGCAGTGAAGCCCGGGCCAAGCGCAATGGTAAGGGGTGCCATATCCCGGGCAGTGCCGAGATTTTTCTTTGCAAGGATCGCATCCACCAGAACATCCGGTCTTGCCTGTGCAATACTCTCGCCTTTCGGGTCTACCAAAACAGGAACCGCATTCTGGTTCCAGACCTCTTCTGCCTGCGCCAGCGCTTCAATGCGCACAGCACGCAGACCTTCCACGGTTGCTTCACCTTCATAGACTGCCTCGCACAGCGAGACCTGCCGCCGGATCGCCGCCGGGTGCTCTGCTTCCAGTACAAGGACACGCAGACCGGCAGACCATAAGCGGTGGATCGTACCAGTGGCAAGATCGCCGCCGCCGCGCACAAGGATCAATGCATCCTGTTTCATTTAAGCTCCTCTCCTGCCTGCAGAATGGCCAACCATATTTCCATCGAACCACCGCAGGCAGCGGCTGCAGCGTCTTCGTCTTTTCCATCTGCCGAAAAATGCATCAGCTGCTGTGCCGGAGTATTTCCCGCCAGCATTTCCTGCGCAGCCAGAATCGTGCGGTGCTCCATAATACCGCCGCCCACGCTGCCAACGACCGTGCCGTCTGCAAGGACCAGCATTTTTGCCCCCGCTTCTCTGGGAGTGGAACCATGCCGTGCCGTGATCACAGCCAGCACAGCACGCTGCCCCGTGTGGTCTGCCTGAGCCATTGCATCCAGAATGGCCGAAGAAAATCCCTCGGTCTGTGAGCGGGCGTTCTTGATCGAAACGACCTGTGCCAGAATAGACAGTGCGATTTCCTCTGCCGTCTGGGAGCCAATGGACAACCCAATGGGCGCATACAAGGCTTCCACCCGCTTTTCCTCAAGCCCCTTTTCCAGCAGCTGACGGCGCACCAGTGCAGAACGTCCCCGGCTGCCCATCATCCCAACATAGGCCGCAGGCTTTCGCAGGATCTGCTCAAGGCAGATCACGTCAAAAGCATGTGCGCGTGTAACGACAATAAAATAAGTTTCCGCACTGCCGGGCACCTGCTTCAACGCCTGTTCAAACGGCAGGCAGAGCACATTATCGGCTCCGGCATCCCGCAGCTGCTGTGCGTATTCTTCGCGGTCGTCTATCGCAAGGACCGGCAGACCCAGCAGCCTGGCAAGCCGTACCGTTGCAGCTGCCACATGACCACCGCCGCAGACGACCAGCTGAGGCACTGCACCAAAGCGCTCCACAAATACATGCTGCCCCTCGATCAGCTGTACACCCGTGGCGGTGCAGCTCTGCAATCCGGACAGATCTCTGCGCATAAAGTCAGCCGGGCCTGCCTGCCATACCGGTTTACCCGCCTGCAAAAGCAGCTGACTGCCGGAAACGCTGCCGTCCAGCAGGGTCGCCAGTGTCCAGCCGCCTGAGGACGGAACGTCCTGAAGCATCTTATAAAGCGGTGTTTTGCTCATGTGTCATTCTCCTGTTTTGCTCTTATTGTTCCACCGCTGCTGCACGGTCATACCCGGCTGCATCCAGCCTGTGCTGCCATTGCTCAAACTCTTCCGGCAGCATCCGCCATGCAAGACCGCAGCCCGCGGATATTTCGCGCGGCAGTGGAATCAGTCTGCCCGGAACGCCTGCTGCAAGGCACTGCTTCTCCCATTCCATTGCCTGCAGCGTAGTGCGGAACGAGAGCACGATATAAGTCTTTCTTACACGCATGTCATAACTCCTGCGCAAGGTCGCGTATCGCACCTGCAGCCAAAAGCACCTCTGCCTCTGTATTGAAGTGCGAAAAGCTGAACCGTACCACGCCCTGCCGGACGGTGCCAAGAGCTTTATGCATCAGCGGCGCACAATGCGCACCAGCACGTACGCAGATGCCGTAGTCCTCCCACAGGATGTCCGCAATGCGGGCCGAATCCTCGCTTCCGATATTGAGTGCAACAATGGGGGCGCGCGGTGCCATTTCCGGGTCGCCGTAAAGCGTTACATTCGGCAGATCACGGATGCGCTCATAAAAAAGTGCTGCCAACGCAGATTCCTGCGCACACAGCGTTTCCACGCCCTGAGCCAGGATCCACTCCACACCGGAACACAGGCCCGCCAGACCCGGAACATTGAGGGTGCCCGCTTCCAGCGCAGTGGGCATCTGTGCCGGATGACGCTCATCGAAGCTGTGCACACCGCTTCCACCCACTACCAGCGGACGGACAGAAAGTCCAGGCCGCACATACAGGCCGCCTGTTCCCTGCGGGCCAAGCAGTGCCTTGTGACCGGTAAAGCACAGCACGTCAATGTCCAGTGCCTGCACATCTACAGGCTGAGCCCCGGCTGTCTGAGCAGCATCCACGATCAGAAGCAGGCCGTTCCGGTGTGCAAACTCTGAGACCCGGGCAAGGTCGGTGCCATTGCCCGTCACATTGGAAGCGCACGTAACAACGACCGCCTTCGTATTAGGCTGGATCAACCCCTGCCAGCCGTCATATTGCAGGCGTCCTTTCTCGTCCACCCCGGCAAAACTGAGCTGAACCCCCTCCTGATCCCGCAAACGGTAGAGCGCCCGCAGAACGGAGTTGTGCTCACAAACTGTCGTGATGATGTGGTCTCCCGGCGCGAACAGCCCGCCCAGCGCCGTATTCAGTGCCTGAGTGGCATTCGCTGCAAACGCGATGCAGGATGGGTCCGGTGCGTTCAAAAGCCTTGATATTGCGCACCGTGCTGCATAGACAAGGCGGCTTGCGTGCAGGGTGGGTTCGTGGGCACCTCTGCCCGGGTTGCCTGCTGTGCGCAGAGCATCCAGCATGGCTTGCTCCACCTGCGGTGGTTTGTGCAAAGTGGTAGCAGCATTATCCAGATAGATCACGGCTTCACCACATTGCCTGCCTGCGTCAGTTTTTCCACGATTACATACATGTTGGTCACGCTGCCAACAGCCAGCTTTTCCGTCAGGCCATAGAAATTCAGACAGGTCCCGCAGGTCATGATCTCCACGCCCTGTGCCTCCAGTGCCTTCAGGTCTTCCAACATGGGCGAGCCCTCACAGGTAAGGGCTGCTCCGCCATTGTAAAACAGGATCGTTTTGGGCAGCTTGTCCTGCTGAGTGAGCGCAAACACAAAGGCCTTGAGCAGGGCCCTGCCCAGCTCTTCAGAGCCTGCGCCCATTTTATCTGAGCTGACAGCCACCACTGTATCGGTGCGGAGATCCGGTGCACAGACAGGCACTTCCTCGGTCGGTGCTGCCGCAGCGTTCCCCACTGTGAACAGTACCCGGTATTCCTGCTCAGCCAGCTTTTCAGCACTGTACTGATAGCCCTTCTGCTGGGCCATCTTGGTCAGGTTCTGCACGGCGATCTCGTTATCCACCAGCACTTCCACCTCACCGGCACCTTTCAGCTCAGAGATCGCGTTTTTTGCCTTTACAACAGGCAGCGGGCAGGCATCACCGCGGGCATCTACTTTCAGCATTGTTTTTTTGTCCTCCACTGATATTTTCAATATTTTACGGTAATTTCGTGTTCCGTTTTAGAAACGATCTCCCCCACGATCTTTGCAGGCAGACCGGCCGCCTGCAGCTCTGCTTCCAGCGCAGATGCATCTTCCGGTGCAGCAGCCAGCAGCAGGCCGCCGGAGGTCTGAGGGTCGAACAACACTTCCTCCATGGCAAAGGGCAGATCTTCAAATGTGACATAGGGCCCGGTGTGGTTGCGGTTGCGCTGCCCGGCGGCAGTGTACAGAAACTCGTCTGCCGCCTTTTCAGCCCCCGGAAGGACAGGAATCGACCGTGCATCAATGATGCAGGAAAGCTTTCCTCCCATCATTTCATGCAGATGGCCCAGAAAGCTGAATCCTGTCACATCAGTAGCAGCGTGAACAGCATAGCGGCGGCTGATCTCAGCAGCTGTTTTGTTCAGAGTCGTCATGGACGCGATGGCACCTGCCATATGTTCCGGAGCGGCTTCGCCTACGCGGTTTGCCGTGCAGAGCAGACCTACACCCAGAGCTTTTGTCAGGATCAATTTGTCGCCGGGCTGGCCGGAATCATTGGTATACATCTTTTTGGGGTTCACAAGACCGGTGACGGACAGACCATATTTTACGCCTGTATCGGCAATGGAATGACCGCCTGCCAGGCTTCCTCCTGCTTCGGCAACTTTTTCTGCACCACCGCGCAGGATCTCCCCCAGAATGTTCAGATCCATACTCTCAGGAAAGCAGACCAGATTCAGCGCAGTTTTTACCTCGCCTCCCATGGCATAGATGTCACTCAAGGCATTGGCAGCGGCAATCTGCCCGAAGGTATAAGGGTCGTCCACCATTGGCGGAAAAAAGTCCACCGTCTGCACCAGCGCAATATCATCTGTTATGCGGTACACAGCGGCATCATCCCGGCTGTCGTAGCCCACCAGCAGGTTCGGGTCTTTTTCCCCGCGCGGCAGTTTTTCCAGAATGCGGCTCAGCACACCTGCCCCCAGCTTTGCAGTGCATCCGCCGCCGGTACAGAACACGATTTTTTCTTCTTTGCTCATGCACGCTCTCCTTTTTCAAAATGAGTCAGAATGCAAGGCACGCTGTAACGCTTTTTCAGGATATCGGCGGTCTGACGGGCCAACACGGCCTGCTCTTCGGTGTCTACCTGATTGAGCACCGCATAAAAGCTGCGCTCTCCCACCGCTTTCTTTCCCCCGGACTCGCTGACAAGCAGCTTTGCCAGCAATGTTGGCGTCAGTACAGCATTTCCCGGGACACGCAAAATCTGCTGTGCCAGTTCTGCCCGGAAGCATCCTTTTTCCAGTGATTCCCCCAGTGCAGAAACGCCGGCAACCGCAAGCACGATATCGCACTGCGGCAAGAGCACCGGCTCATGTGCAGCCGGGGCCTTGCAGGGCATCCGTCTGGAACCATCCGCTTCGATGAGAACGATATCGGCCAGCTGCATCCAATGCTCCAGCTGTTTCTGCGGCGGGACTGTCATTTTCCCGCCGGGAGCCGCTGTTCCGGCAACGGCATAGCTGCCGTGTTCCCACAGACGGAAAAGCTCCGCGTCCGTCCGCGCCCAGACAGTGCCGGGCGGCCGCATGATATGGGTGGTGGTGGTCACCAGCACATGCCAGTTCTTACGGACACAGTGCGCAGCCATGGCGTACATCAGTGTCGTTTTGCCGCCGCCGCCCACAAGTGATACAATGTGGCCTTTTTCCGTCAGAAACGGAAAGTCATTTTCAATCGGCATACAAACGCTTACTCTTTTTTGGCAACAGCCATGGCGATCTGTTCCGGCGTAATGGGTAGCTCATAGAACCGGGTGCCAATGGCATTGTAGATCGCATCGGAAATGGCCGGCAGCGGCGTATTGATGACGACCTCGCCGATGGACTTTGCGCCAAAGGGGCCGTTGGGTTCGTAGCTGCTCTCAAACTCCACCTTGAGTTTTCCCACATCGGTACGGGCAGGGATCTTGTACTGGAACAGCGAGTTTTCCTGCGGATAGCCATTCTTATCGTAGGTAATGTTTTCGGTCAAAGTCATGCCGATGCCCTGCAGCAGCCCGCCCTCGGTCTGTACACGGGTCAGGTTCGGGTTGATGGGCGTGCCGCAATCCACGCAGGCATCAAACTCCAACAGCTTTACTTCACCGGTCTCGGTATCCACTTCCACCTCAGCAGCACCGACCATGAACGGCGGCGGCGACAAAGGCGAAGTATGCGTTTCGGTGGCTTCCAGCGGTACCATGTGGCCGAACTGGGAAGCATACGCGATCTCCGACAACGTTTTTTTCTGTGCAGGGTCCTTGCTCATAAAAACATCCCTGCCGTCAAATTCCACCTCGTCCTCAGCACATCCCAACAGCTCTGCGCCCAGCCTGCAGATCTGAGTACGCAGCTTCATGGCACATTTTTCAGTGGCCTTGCCGGTAACATAAGTGGTGCTGGACGCATAGGAGCCAGAGTCATAGGGCGAGGTATCCGTATCGGCTCCAAAGACCGTGATATTGTCCAGCGGGCAGTCCAGAACCTCGGCAGCGATCTGCGCCAGTGTAGTGTCACAGCCGGTGCCCATGTCGGCCGCACCGATCATCAGGGTGTAGAAGCCATCGTCATTCAGTTTCAGGGTCGCACTGCCCACATCCATGCCGGAAATGCCAGATCCCTGCATTGCCATGCCCATGCCGACAGCGCGCACCTTGCCGTTGCCCATATCACGGGCAGGATACTTGTGCTCCCAGTCGATCATATCCCGCACCTTGACAAGGCAGCGATCCAGTGCACAGCTGGTATTGACGGCACCATAATAGGCGGGCATCACATCGCCCTCCTGCACGGTGTTTTTCAAACGCAGCTCAAAGGGATCCATGTTCAGCTTGTGGGCCAGCTCATTGACGGCAGATTCTACCGCAAACAGGCCCTGCGTTGCACCATAGCCGCGGTAAGCACCGGCAGACATGTGGTTCGTATACACGACATCACTGATAAAGCGGAAAGCCTCTGCCTTGCCGTACAGTGGGATGGATTTGTGGCCGGAAAGGCCTACCGTTGTGGGGCCGTGCTCGCCGTAGGCACCGGTATTGGAAAGGGTGTACAGATCAATGCCCTTCACAATGCCATCCTTCGTAGCACCCAGCCGCACATGGACCTCCATTTCATGACGCGGCGAGGATGCAATCTGGCTTTCCACACGACTGAAAATGATCTTGGAGGGCTTTTTAGTCTTCCATGTCACAAAAGCCGGATATACTTCGCTGACCGCTGTCTGCTTGGCGCCAAAGCCGCCGCCAATGCGGGGCTTTGCCACGCGCACCATGCTTTTGGGGATATGCAGTGCGTTTGCAATATTGCGCCGTGCATGGAATACGATCTGGGTGGAGCTGAGCACGTTCAGGCGTCCGTAGGTGTCGATCGAGCAGTAAGTGCGGAAGGTCTCCATCATAGCCTGCTGACAGGCCTTGGTGTGGTACACATGGTCGATGACCACATCGCTGGCTGCAAGCACTGCGTCGATATCACCGTCTCCGCATTCGTCATGAGCGCAGAGATTGCGCTTGTTGTCGGCTCCCACCGGGCACAGACTGGCCCAGTTGTCCTCCGGATGCACCAGAATGGGGTTGTCCTTGGCAGTGTGATAGTCCAGCACTGCTTCCAAAACCTCATATTCCACCTTGATGAGCTTGAGGGCCTTATCCACGCACTTTTCGTCTTTGCCGGCCACAATGGCCACCACATCGCCCACAAAGCGCACATGGCGGTCAATGAGCAGGCGGTCATGCGGACTGGCTTCCGGATAGGTCTGGCCTGCCTGCGTGTAGCGCGGCGCATCCTGCGGCACATCCTCCCATGTAAAGATCGCTTCGATCCCGGGCACTTTTTTTGCCACAGCGGTGTTGATGGTTTTGACGATGGCATTCGCGTGCGGAGAGCGCAGCAGCTTCACGGTCAGGCAGTCCTGCGGGATCACATCATCCATATAAACGGGCTGTCCGGTGACCAGCTGCATCGCATCCTTTTTACGGAAGGGTTTATTGATGGTACTCATTCTGCGGCCTCCTTCTGCTTTTTCCATGCCAGAAAGTTCATGATGCCGCGCAGCTGGCCCTCATAGCCAGAGCAGCGGCAGAGGTTGCCGGAGAGATATTCCTTGACCTCTTCCTCACTGGGGTACGGATTCTCGCGGAAGAGGGCCAGTGCGTTCATGATAAAGCCCGGGTTGCAGAAGCCGCACTGCTCTGCGCCCTGATCCGCGATAAAACCGCCGAACTCCGCTGCTTCTTCCTGCAGGCCTTCCAGTGTGGTAATGCTGTGGCCGCTGGCACGTGCTACCAGCACCGAGCAGGACAGCACCGGTTTCTCGTCCAGAAACACCGTGCACAGACCGCAGTTGGAAGTCTCACAGCCGCGCTTGACGCTCTTGCAGCCGTGGGCACGTACAAAATCGATCAGCAGCATATCTGCGGCCACATCCTCTGTGACCTTGACGCCGTTCAATGTAAGAGTGATCTGCATTTAATTTTCCTCCTGTGCCGTGCGTGCTTCCAGCTCCACAACAGCACGCTTTGTCAGAACGCCCGCCAGATGGCGGCGATATTCCGCACTGCCACGCATATTGGAGCCGGTAATGATATCGTTCTTTACTGCATCGGCGCATTTCAGCGCCAGCTCCTGTGCAGGCACACCGTTTTCCGCCGGGAACTCATACAGTACCGCTTTAAGCGGGCGTGCGCCGATCGCAATGCGATAGCACCCATCTGCAAGACGGGCAGCGGCACATGTGAGCACCGGGATATCGGTCTGGCTGTTGCGCACAGACTGATAGAAAAACTCCGCCTTTTCCTTTTTGACGATCAGCCGCACAAGGATGTCCCGGTCATAAGGACGCTCGGCGTACTCCCGCAGGGACACGATGCCACCCTTGTACAGCTCTACCGAACAATCCATGGCCATAAACAGTGTGAGCACATCGGAAAAGCCAAATCGGCTGTAGATGCTGCCGCCCACAGTGGCCAGATTGCGCAGCTGCACGCCCACGATATGCCGCAGCGCTTCTTTTACTGCGCCGCGGGTATAGGCGGCAAGGCCGGGATGCTCTTCCAGCTGCCGCAGTGTGACCATAGCACCGATGGAAAAGCCGTCCTCGGTCTCCTCTATGGCGTCCAGTCCCAGACCGGACAGGTCGATGGCTGTGCCGACATTGATGTTCTCCATTTTGAGCCAGATCATGCCGCCCAGCACACGGTTGGCCTTTTTCTGGTTCAGCTGCCACGCTTCTTCCAGAGTTTCGGCCCGCTTATATTCTCGGATCGTCATCATAGCTGCAGGTTCCTCTCTTTTTTTCTCTGTTCTTTTATTTTAACACAGATTTCGATATAATACTATTGTCAATTCGTTTCAGAAGGAGTGGTACTATATGAAAGAACTTCTTCCGGTGGGCTGTGTCATCATGGCGTCCGGGGCAAGCCGCCGTTTTGGTTCCAACAAGCTGCTGGCAGATTTCTGCGGGGAACCGATGCTTTGCCGCGCATTTGCGGCGACCGATACTCCAAGGCTTTCGGCCCGCATCGTGGTGACACGCTCGGACGAAGTTGCGCAGCTTTGCCGCTCCCGCAATGTTCCGGTGCTGCTGCACGATCTGCCCGGCCGAAACGATACGGTGCGGCTGGGACTTTCCGCGCTGCTGGAACAGGTTCCGGAGCTTTTTGGCTGCATGTTCCTGCCGGGAGACCAGCCGCTTTTGTGCCGCAAGACAGTGGAAGCCATGGCAGGCATCTCCGGGCGGGACCACGGGGCTCGGCTGGAACGACAAAAAGAAACAGAACGGGAGATCTTCCGTCTGGGATTCCGGGTCCGTAACGACCCGTCTCCCCTTACCGGAAGCCCCGTTCTGTTTGAAAAAGGACTTTTTCAGGAACTGCTCACCTTGCCGCAGGGCATGGGCGGCAGCGTTCTGCTTCGGAAATATCCCGCACATGTTCACACCGTTTACATTGCGGATCGGAATGAACTGGCCGACGCCGACACGCCCGAAGCACTGGCGCAATTGGAAGCACTGGCCCGGCAGAAGCTTTGAGCTTTATACTGCCTTGTCATCCTTCGGCAGCAGCACATTCAGCAGGATCGCCACGAACGCAGCCGGGACGATGCCAGATTCGCCGCAGATCAGCTGGAAAGCGTGCGGAGCCTGTGCCAGAATGCCGCTATTGGCACCCATGCCGTAGCCAACACCCAGAGCCACCGAGACGATGGTAAGCTGACGCGGGGTCATCTTTTCCTTGGTGATGAGCTGGATGCCGCTGACCACGATGGAAGAGAACATCATAACGGCAGCACCGCCCAGAACAGCCTGCGGCATAATGGAGATCAGCGCGCCGAGCTTGGGGATCAGGCCGCACAGGATCAGGAAGATGGCACCGGAGGCCAGAGCCATGCGGTTGACCACTTTGGTCATGGCCACCAGACCCACGTTCTGGCTGAAGGAAGTGTTGGGCAGTACGCCGAACAGAGCCGCAAAGGAGGAGCCCAGACCGTCACAAATCACACCGCCGGACAGCTCTTTATCGGTGGGTTCACGATTCATGCCGCCCTCCATGACACCGGAGATATCACCCACAGTCTCAACAGCGGTAACAACGAACATGATCATCACCGGCATAATGGCGCGCATATCAAATACGATCTTGACCGGCATCAGCTTGGGAATGGCAAACCAGGAGGCCTGTGCCACTTTATTCCAGTTGAGCACCCATGCCTTGGTAAACTCTACACCATCGGCAGTGACACCGGTGGTGGGCAGCACCAGACCCATGACAAAGGCCGCAACGTAACCGGCCAGAATGCCGATCAGGATCGCGGAAGAGCTGAGGAAGCCCGTGGTCCAATGCTTGAAGATCAGAATGACCACCAGAACGAACAGGGCCAGCAGCAGATTTTCCATGGAGCCGAAGTCTTTTGCGCTGTTGCCGCCGCCAAAGGAATTGATACCCACCGAGATCAGCGAAAGACCGATGGAAAGCACAACCGTACCGGTGACGACCGGCGGGAAAAACTTGCGCAGGGGCTTGAGGAAGAAGCCCAACACGCTTTCAAAAATGCCGCCGATGATGGATGCACCCATAATGGCACCATAGGCCAGCACACCGCCGCCCATACTGCCGACAACACTGTTGAACACGCCAATAAAGCCGGAACTGGTACCCATGATGATGGGCACGCTACCGCCCACGGGACCGATGGTGAACAGCTGCACCAGCGTGACCACGCCGGCCACGAACATGGCACTTTGCAGCAGCGTGACCTGCAGATCTGCGAACTCACCACCCGCAATGCCGCAGGCACTGGTGATGATCAGCAGCGGGGTCAGGTTGCCCACAAACATGGCGCAGACATGCTGCAGACCCAGCGGGATCGCCTGTTTTAGGGACATTTTTGCGTCGAACTGATACGCCGACTCTTCGAGCTTGACTTCCTTCAAATGTTCCACTCTCCTCAAATCTTGACAAAAATCATTCTTTTCGACTGCTTTACCAAAAAAGCGGATTTATTATAGCAAAACTGCGAATTCTTGTAAATTAAGTATGACTTTTCCATGAACGGCTGTTTCCCGCTGAGAAACACAAAAAGCAGGGCGTTTTGTGCGTTTTTTCCGCTTTGGTCGGAAAAATTTCGCGCAGAACTCCTGCTTTTTTGTTCCGTTTTATTTGATTTTTGTGCGATATGGAAATTTTACAGATCCGAAAGTCCGTAATCCTGCAGGCAGCACCGGATCCCCTGCTGCGTGGCAGCAAACCGGATGCCGGAACGCTCCAGCTTTGCAGCGTCCATCACAAGGTTCCGCTCCCAGCTTTCTTCGGTGATCTTTACGGTAATGTCCAGTGCTTTGGCAAACTGCCGGGCCGTGCACACCATATCCTCTGCATTTCCGCTGCCAAAATTGTATACGCCGCCGGGCAGGTCCATGACGGGTTCCAGATTTTCGATCACCTGCCGCACGTAGGTCACGCCGCGGAAGTCGTTCCGGGAAAAGCGCACAGTCTCCCCCTTCAGCGCGGCACGCAGTAGATTCAGCGGCAGATTGCCCCGGATGGGCAGCCCATAGCCGGGCAGGTCATACATCCAACTGGCACGCAGATGGACCGAGTCCGGGCAGAGCTCCAGCACACGCTGCTCTGCTTCCAATTTATACTGGCCATAAATGTTTGCCGGGTGCAGATCCAACGCTTCTGACAACGGGCCCTGCTGCTTCGTTCCCGCATAGACCTGATCTGAGCTGAATGCCACCAGCTTTGCCTTCGTCTGCTGCGCGGCCCGTGCCAGCCAGACCGGCAGCTCAACATTGGCACGGTAAGCTTCTGCCGGATGCTGTGCGCAGTAGCCGGTATCGGAAAGCGCAGCGGTGTGCAGAATCACATCCGGATCCCGCGCCCTCGTCTGCGCAAGGACTTCCGTTTCGGTGGCGGTGCACAGAAAGCCCTTGGGGAAAGCGCAAAGTTCGTATTTTCCCTGCCACTGTTGTAATACACGAGAGCCCACAAAGCCGCCTGCACCTGTGATCAGAACCCTTTTCATCGTCATCTTTCCTTTCGTTTTGAGAATGTGAACCCAGCACAAAAAACGCCCGGCGGCACGATGCCTCCGGGCACAGAAGTTTTAAAGGAACAGCTCCAGCACGAACACAACGGCACAACAGATCACCGATACCTGAAACAGGCTTGCACCGAGCCATGCAGCCGCAATGCCGGCCACCAGCGCCATGGCACCGGCAGCCGGGCTCTGGGTCGCGTTGACAATGGCCGGGAAGGTCATGACCGCCAGCGTCACATAGGGCACATAATACAGAAATGACTGAATGAAGCGGTTTTTGATGGGCTTGCGGATCAGTGTGAGCGGAAGGATGCGGATGGTGTAGGACACCAGCGCCATCACTGCAATGTAGATGTAATTGTTATGCGTCATGCTCTGCCTCCTGCTCGTCTGGATTTACCGGAAAAAGCACCGCCGCTGTACCGGAGATCAGCACGGTGAGCAGAATGGTACGGGTGCCTTCCGAGAGAGCGGATATTCCCGGCAGGTAATTGCACAGAAAGCTCAGCGCAAAGCTGATGGCCACAAGTGCAGCTACCACCCTGCTCTTACGCGCCGGAGGAATGATGATGGCAAGGAACATGCCGTAAAGGGCAACGCTCAGCGCACTGACAGCCCGCAGCGGCAGCAGATTGCCCGCAATGATGCCCAGCGCCGTACCGATGGCCCATGCGGGAGCAGCCAGCAGGATGGCACCGTAAGTATAATATGGGTTCAGGCTGCCGGGCCGTGCAATGGTGATACCAAAAAGCTCGTCTGTCACATCATAGCCGATGACAAGCCTGTGCCAGAAGGGCGTGCCCGGTGCAAAGCGCTGGGCCAGCGCGCAGCTCATGAGCAGATAGCGTGCATTTGCGATCAGGGTAATGACTGCTACTTCCAGATAGGTTGCGTTTGCCATGATGATGGCGAACGCAGCATACTCACCGGCCGAAGCGTTATTCAGCAGGCTGACTAGGAAGCCCTGAAATGGGGTGAATCCCGCCCGGCGAGCTGTAATGCCCAGCGAGAAGGAGACTGCAAAATACCCCAGTGCAATGGGCACGCCATCCCGCATACCCTCACAGAAGATCTTTTTGCTGAAAGCCCAAACCGGCCTTTCTGCATTGACAAGCTCCGGGGCAAGGAGCTTACTTTTGGAATTCATCTTTGTTTTTAACTCCTTTCCTATTTCAAACACCGCTTCTTATTATACTCTCCCGCACACAGAGAAGAAAGGGCTTTTTCGCTTTCTTTTCGGCACAAAAGGAAAACGCCGCCTGAAAAGGCAGCGTTCTTCGTCGATTTATGCGCCCGGCACCAGAAAATGCATCGCCTGCGGCAGGGTCTGTGTTCCTGCATCCAGACCGTTTGCGGCCAGCATCTGTGCCGGTGATACATGGAACCGTTTTGCAATGCCGAAAGGCTCTTCTCCGGCCTGCGCGTAGTAAATGCGCAGTGCGATCTCCGGGTCTGGCACGGTCAGCGGCTCACCCAACTCTGCGCCGCCAATGCCCTGATGGGTGCTGCGGCAAAGGATGGCTCCCTCTGCGCGGGCTGTCACTGTGACCTCCAGCGTGCCGCCGGTACAGCTGCACTGGATATTCTCAGTGCTTAGCCAGCACTCCGGGCTGAGCTGTGCACCCTGCGGTGCATCCACCGCAAGCGGAAAGACCAGCTCCAGCGTTTTTTCGTAACTTTCCAGCTCGGCAAGGCTGTTTTCTGCAAAGGCTGTGGCAACAGCACGCACGGTAAAAGCCCAGCCGTCCCGATAAGGAACCACCTGTGCCGGTCCGTAGGCCACAAAGCAGGCCCGGAGCTGTGCACCGGCATCCGGCAGAGATCCGGCAGCGGTGGCGGAAGCCGTCTCGTTCAGCATGCAGGCAAGATCCTCTACCACCAGCTCCTGCGGCGTGACGGTGGTCTCAAACCGGGTGGAAAACGCATCCGATACGTACTGCAGCTGGCAAGACCGCCATGCGTGCAGATGCATCATCACACTGGCTGTCAGCTGACCACCGGCTTCCTGTTCCCCTTCCGTCAGCGCAAAACCAACCGGTTCCAAAACACACAGGCACTTGCAGTCCTCGGCTACGCCGTCCAGATCTACTACCTGATTGAATGGCAGGGATGCCGCCTGACTTTGCAGGCTGCTATCGCCGTCCGCGCGCCAGGCGCATTGGACACGTACCTCGCCCTTGACAACAGCCTTGCCCGCCAGAAGCTTTATCTCCCGTACGGATGCCGTGCCGGTAATATCCAGAATGGCGGCAGGAGGCTTTGCGAACACCATTTCTCCCTCTACCGTGACCAGTTTTTCCAGCACCGCCGCACTGCGCACCCCGGTCAGGGTTTGCAGCTTCTGCTCAATGCCGCCGTCCGCCAGCGCAGTGATCAGCTCTGCCTTGTCCTGTGCATGAAGCGTGGCCACCAGACCATAGGCTCCGCGCACCTCAATGCGGTGCGGGTTCACGGCCCGGCAGTTGAGATATTCGGTCTGGCCTTCCACCATGGCCGTCCAGCTGGTGAAGGAAAATTCTGGCACTTCCAACTGTTTTGTAAAGGGCAGTTTCTGTTCGGTCTGGCATAGGCCTGCGCCATCTTCGCCCTGATAAAACACGGTGCAGCGCAGATAGCCTTCCAGCGTCAGCCGCCCGGGCTGCAGCTGTTTTTGCAGCACCACCGGTTTCGCAAAGCATTTGACCAGCTTGAATACCGGCGGCAGATAGTCCGAGATCAGGATCTCGGTTTCCAGCGGGAGCTCTGCCTTCACGGTGCAGCTTGCGCCCGCCTGCGGCAGGGTGTCCCGAAAGATCTTCAGTTCCATGCAGTGTGCTCCTTTCCCTGTCCGTTTCTACTGGAAAGGTATGCGGCTGCCGGGCTGGATATGCCCGTAAAAAAGGCACCGTGCCAGACGCACGATGCCTTGGGAAATGTTATTGGGGTTCGCGGATGACCGAGACTTCTTCCACATGATAGCGCTTCATCCATGCTGCTGCAGCCGGTGTGATCTGTTCGCCGCTCACCACGATGGGAATGGCCGGCGGGCAGGAGACCGTAGGCATGGCACAGATGCGGCCGACTGCCTGCTCTGCGGGCAGCTGTTCCTGCGGTGCGAAAACAGCCTGCCGGATGGTACAGCGGCGGTGCAGGCCGCGCTCCAGCGCCGCAAATTCACCGGCAGTTTCTTCCGGGAGCGTCACCGGGCCAGCAAGTTCTTCCGCTATGCGGAGAACGGCTGCGGTAAGCCGCTCGAAGTCCTGCGGCGGATTATCCGGTGTGAACATCAGCACCAGATAACGCGGGTCGGCGTACTCGCACTCGATCTTTGCGGCGCGCAGCTTTTCAGCAAGCTCTGTTCCGGAAAGCCCCAAAACCGCAGCATCCAGCGTGACCTTGAGTGGTTCGCTTTCTAGTGCCAGCGGCCCCAGGCAGTGTTTTGCAGCAGCAGCTTCGTTCAGCTCCCGGCGCAGGCGGGTCAGATGACCGCAGCACTGCAAAAGCCGCAACGGATAACCCTCTGACAGGATCTGGTTGCATTTGTCCAGCGACTGCAGGATCAGATAGGACGGGCTGGTGGAGCCAAACAGTGCCAGCGCATTGCGCACAGCAGCCTCATCCTGAACAGGAGCGTTTTTGCCCAGATGCAGGTATGCGCCCCCGGTGACAACAGGCAGCGTTTTGTGGCCTGAATCGCAGCACATGGCTGCGCCCAGTGCAATAGGATGCTGACCGCCCTGCGGCAGAAAACGCAGGTAAGCACCGTGGGCATTATCCACCAGAAGCGGAACGCCAAAATCCTTGCACACTTCGGCCAGCGCTGCAATATCCTGCACACCGCCGAGATAATCCGGACTGGTGATGTAGACGCCAAAGGGCCTTTTGCCCTGCTGTGCCAAACCCTGCAGAGCACCTGTCAGCTTTGCAGCCGACACCGGGCAGCTGCAAAGCGCACCGGCATCCTGCGGCGCAGGCCAGAGCCACTGGATATCAAAATCCAGCAGTGCCGCCGCATACAACAGCGCTTTGTGAGCGTTGCGCGCTGCCAGCAGGACCGGGCGCTGTCCGTCTGCGGGCGCAGCCTGCAGTGCAAGGCACAGCATTGCACGGATGCACTGGGACGAGCCCTCTGTGCTGTAATAGGTATGCACCGTGCCGAACAGCCGGGTAGCGTTGGCTTCGCTCTGGGCAATGATGCCGTCAGCCCCATACAGTTCATCCGCACCCTTTATTTCGGTAATGTCCCACGGCTCAAAGCCCAAAAGGCTCTGGCCCTTGTGGCCGGGCATATGCAGCCGGGAGGTGCCGGACTGGGCGTACCGACGCACAAAATCCACAATGGGCGTGGTCATGCTCATTCGCAGGCTTCGCCGTCTGCGCAGGCGCTGCAGGTGGAGCCCAGCTCAATGGGAACTTCGATGCCCTTGGCGGCAAGTTCCTGATTCTCAGCTACCTTGATCATGATGGCGCACTCCATGCGCTTTTTGAACAGCTCACAGCCGTACTCGTACACGCCGGTGATATTGCCGGTGGCATGGTAGGAGTTGGCTGCACAGCCGCCGGAGCAGTACAGCTTTGCCCAGCAGTCCTGACACTCCTTGCGGGCATAGGCGTTGCAGTGCTTGAACTCATCCCGCACAGCGGTGTTGGTAACGCCCTTCCAGATGTCACCCATCAGATACTTGGGGTCACCCACGAACTGGTGGCAGGGGTACAAATCGCCCCAGGGAGTGACGGCCATATACTCGGTACCGGAACCGCAGCCGGAGATGCGCTTGTAGATGCAGGGACCGCCGGTCAGGTCGATCATGTAGTGATAGAAGGTAAAGCCGCGGCCCTCGCGGTCGCGCTTGATCATTTCCTTGGCAAGGATCTCGTACTGCTCCTTCAGAATGGGCAGGTCTTCCTCGGTCAGAGCGCTGGGCTCACCGGGCTTGGACACCACAGGCTCCATGCTCAGCTCGGTAAAGCCGAGGTCTGCCATGTGGAAGATATCGTTGGTAAAGTCGGTGTTGTAGTGGGTGTAAGTGCCGCGCATATAGTAGCCCTTATCCCCACGTTTTTTCACGAACTCCTGGAACTTGGGCACGATGGTATCGTAGCTGCCATGGCCTGCATAGTCCTTGCGGAAGCGGTCGTTGACCTCTTTGCGGCCATCCAGACTCAGCACCACATTGTGGCACTCCTTGTTGCAGAAATCGATCACATCGTCATCGATCAGCATACCGTTGGTGGTCATGGTAAAGCGGAAGTTCTTGTTGTGGATCTTCTCCTGCTCACGGCAGTAAGCCACCAGTTTTTTGACCATATCAAAGTTCATCAGCGGTTCGCCGCCAAAAAAGTCCACTTCAAGGTTGCGGCGGGTGCCGGAGTTTTCGATCAGGAAGTCCATGGCACGCTTGCCCACTTCAAAGCTCATCAGCGCACGGTCGCCGCAGTAGCGGCCCTGAGATGCAAAGCAGTAGGAGCAGTTCAGGTTGCAGGTATGTGCAACATGCAGGCACAGGGCCTTGACCACGGTATTGCGGTTTTTAAAGTCGAAAGCCATGTTCTCATAGGTATCCGGCGTCCACAGCTTGCCAGCCTCCTTCAGAGAAGTAACATCATCGATGCACTGGCGCAGATCTTCCTCGGTCACATCCTCGCGGTCGCCATACTTTGCCAGCATGGCAGAGACGATCTCATCGGCAGAATGCTCCGGGTACATGGCAATGATATCATATGCCACATCGTCCACCACATGCACCGAGCCGCTGCAGGTATCCAGCACGATGTTATAGCCATTCAATTGATACTGATGTACCATTTTACTCTCCATTCCAATTACACAAAAAAATGCCGCCCGGCAAAGGCGGCATGGGGTTTGCAAAAATTACTTGTTGCTGTTCTCGCACTGCTGGTTAGCCACGCCGCAGGAGGTCTTGCAAGCGGACTGGCAGGAAGTCTGGCACTCGCCGCAGCCGCCGGTCTTAACGCTCTTGGTCAGGTCACGAGTAGCAATGGTCTTAATACGTTCCATAATAGAAAACCTCTCTAGCTCTCAAAATTTCATCGCGCCGGGCAAAGCCCGGTACGCATTTATCTTTGCCTATGATAACACGCAAGGAGCTTTCTGTCAAGATTTTTATGCCGCTAACCTGTTTAAAGCTGCCCGGCAGGCTGATATTTCGTCAGGACAGTATGCAGGCCAAGCTCCCGCGCCCTGGCCAGTAAGTACCGGTAGCGGCACAATAGTGCCTGCCTCTCATAGATGCGCTGTTCGATCAGATCGGTGTCCACCTCCAGATCAAACATCATTTCGTTGCGTTTCAGACAGAACAGGCATTCCTTGAGCTCTTCTTCCAGTTCCGGGTGGTAGCGCTCGTGCTCGGTGTCCCGCGGGATACGGCTCGAAAGCAAGGTCTGCGTAGTTTGATTGTGGGTTCGTTCCAGCATAAGCCATCCTCCTCTTTGTGCATCTGAAAATCTGTACATTTCATTCTATGAGGAGCGGCGTGCGGAATATGCCGGTTTATGGGTGGATGCAAAAAACGCCCTGTCGAGTGTGCCGGGCATTGAAAAACTTCTGCGGTTTTGCGTGCATTTTGAAAAAGTCTGAATTTATTTGAAAAATATGCTTGACAAAGCCTGCTTTTGTGCGTATAATAGCACACGTTGAGCGGCTCGCAAGCCAAACAACGCCAAAGATTTTGGGGATTTGCATAGTGGTAGTGCGGTAGACTCTGACTCTACTTGTGGGAGTTCGATTCTCTCATCCCCAACCAGAAGCCATCCGGTTTATATCGGATGGCTTTTTTCGTTATACAAAAACAGCGCACCGCCCTACCGGACGGTGCGCCTTTTTATGCGGTTTTACAGGATATTGATGCGGCCTGCGCCGTAAGGATCTTCGTAATTCAGCAGGTAGCCCGGGTAATCTGCCAGCGGGCTGTTGGCTGTCGCTAGATGCGGCAGACCCTCAGCGTCTACGCCGCCAAAGGTCATTGCATAGGTGGACATCACAAGGTAATCCTCAGACACATAGTCCTTGATCAGCTCTGCGCCATCGAACATGGCAAAGCCGTCGCCCAGATTGCGCAGCGTGTAGTTCATGCCAGCCAGTGCATAGGTCTTGTTCGGGTCCAGCGGCAGATAAGAACCGGAAGCCTTGTCATAGATCTTCACGTTCTGCACGCGCGGAGTTCCGGTAGCACTGCCGATCCAGACATTCTTTTCGTCGGTCTGCACCGTGTTGGGGATATCGGTGTGGATCTCATATGCCGCACCTGCCACATGCAGGAAGCCGCCGTTCTCCTTGCCGCCCTCGCCTGCAAAGCGGGCTGCAAATTCCAGTGCATCCTGGATCTGCTTGCCGGTAACAGACATCAGACAGGCCACATTGCCGAACGGACTGACCTGCTTGCAGGTCTTGAAGGTCCAATAGCCTGCGTTCACATCTGCACGGATGCCGCCGCCGTTCATGATGGCGATATCGCAGTGCAGCTGCTCTACCTCGTTGAAGTAGGTGTAGATGCCATCGGCCACAAAGTCGCCCAGATTGGTCTCGGCTGTGCGGATGCGGCGATTGCCGGTCTCCGGATCGGTGACATAGAAGTTGATCTCGGAAGCAGCGATCTTCTCGCCCAGCATATCATCCACAGAAGCGACCCACGCAGTCTGGATGCCTTCCACCACACTGTCGGAGCCTTCGTAAGAGGAGATCAGACGGGTAGCAATGGAACCATCGGTCTTGATGGTCATTTCGCCCACATTGGCAAAATAGGAACCGGTCTGGGTCAAAGCAACTGCCTTGCCGGACAGATCCTTCACCCACTCACATTCCATCTTGGTGTGAGAGTGGCCGTCGATGAATGCATCAAGGCCGGAGGTGTGCTGAATGACTTCCCTGCTGGTCCAGGGCGAAGAGGACGGGTCAACACCCAGATGGCCCAGACCGATCACGTAATCTGCCAGCAGCTTTGCCTTATCGATGGATTTCTGCACAGCCTTATACAGCTTCTGACCATCGTCGCCGCCCAGAATATCATAGATATAGCGCTTCTGGCTCTTGTCCATGAAGTAAGCCGGAGTGGACTTGGTGAAGGTCTCGGGCGTGGTGATGCCCACAAATGCGATCACGCGGCCGCCGATGGTAAAGTACTTGACATCCGGCAGAACGCGATTGCCCAGCGGCAGATTGACCCAGTTGCTGGAGATGTACGGGAAATCTGCCTCAGCCATCGCCTCTTTTGCACGGGCCATGCCGTAGTCGAATTCATGGTTGCCGGGCGTAGCAACATCATAGCCTGCGGCATTCATCAGCTGGATGATAGAGGCACCTTCGTCCATGGAACCATAAGCAGTGCCCTGAATATGGTCGCCTGCGTCCACCAGCAGAACGTCCTTGCCTGCATCCTGATAGCTCTTTTTCAGGGCGGCAATAGCGGAATAGGTCAGTTCCGGAGACTTTTTGTCGATGTAGGTGTGGACATCGTTGGTGTAAAGAATGGTGATGTCCTTCACGCTGCCCGGGAAGCAGGCAGATGCAGCGGGAGCACCAAGGCTCACGGCAGCAACGGCTGTGGTGACGCCTGCGGCCTTCATAAAGCTGCGGCGGGAGATAAGTTGCTTCATGGAAAACGACCTCCTCTTAGAACTTTCTTGTTTTCATCGGGCGTACAGATCCAGCCCGACACTTGTTGCATTAAGCATAACATATATGCCGCCCAAGAGCAAGCCGAAATGACACAATTTATTCAAATTTGATATTCGCAAGTCATACTTTTTATGCAAAAAGTCTCATTTTTTAACAAAAACCAAGCCCGCACTTGCAGTCAGTCGCTGACTTACAAATGCGGGCCTGATTTTAGGGGGATCCAAAAACAAAACGGAGAACCGGATCAGATGGCATTGTATTCCTTGAGGAATTTTTCAAGGTCAGTACCCTCGATTTTTTTCAGAGCTTCCTTCATGGCAAGGCGCGGGATCAGCGGCAGATCCATGTCGGTGATCTTCTTGCCGTCGCGCAGCTTGACCGTTGCATCGATCAGAGCGCGCACGTCGTAGGTGCTGCCCCAGACCTCGGGCACGCCGCGGTCGATGTTCAGCAGGGTGTACACAGCCTCCATACCGGTGCGCATGGAGTATTCGGTGGTGAAGATGGTGTCGCGGGCGGTTTCGGCAAACTGGCCGAGGAAGGCAAAGTTCACAGCGCCCTCGGGCACGATATCGGGGCGGTCGCCCATGGCACGGGGCATAAAGAAGGCGTCGATATAGGGCATCATCACGGGTACGGTGTTTGCGCTGTGCTCTGCCAGCTCCTCGATCTGAGCCTCGGGCACACCGATATGGTACAGCCACTCCATGCACAGTTCCTTGCCGGTGCAGTCACGCATAGCTTTCTTGACATAATTGCCGGGCTTGTCGCTGAACAGACCGTAGACCCAGACACACAGCTGGTTCTTAGGCTGGTCGCGGAACTGCTGCTGGCGGTTCAGTGTCCAGCTGAGCAGCCAGTTGGAGTCCTTAACGGTGACGATGCCGCCGGTGACGGTGTGGCCGCTGAACGGGTCACGCTTGCAGATCTTCTGGATATACTGCGGGATCTTGTCGTCCAGAGTTGTAATGGTAGCGCTCTCCCAGTTGGAATGTTCCGGGTCGGAGCAGAACTTCTCGGGATGGCCGAAAGCGGGATCCTGTGCAGCGATCTTTTTCCACAGATCCCAGCCGTTGCCCGGCTTGATGGTGGGGTCAAAGCCTGCAGCCTTGTCCTGCGAACCCACGGTGCAGCTCTCCACACAGCCACCGTTGGTGATGAACAGCAGATCGTTCTCGGTCAGGTCGATGGTGCTGGTCTCCCCCGCATGCTCCACGACCACGCTGCTTGCCTGCTTGCGCTTGCCATTGATATCAAATTTCACGTCCACGACCTTGGTCTCATAGTGGAACTGCACGCCGTGATCCTTCAGGTAAGTGACCATGGGCAGGATGATGGACTCGTACTGGTTGTAGCGGGTAAAACGCAGGGCGGTGAAATCCGGCAGACCGCCGATATGGTGGATATAGCGCTTGAGATAGAGCTTCATTTCCAGAGCACTGTGCCAGTTTTCAAAGGCAAACATGGTGCGCCAGTACAGCCAGAAGTTGGAGTTCAGCACCTCATCGTCAAAGAAGTCGGTGATCTTCTTATCCTGCAGCTGCTCGTCAGGGGTAAAGAACAGCTTCATGATCTCCATGGCACCCTTATCGGACAGGCCGAACTTACCATCGGTGTGGGCGTCCTGACCGCGGTCCACGGTAGCGCGGCAGAGAGAGTAGTTGGGGTCTTCCTTGTTCAGCCAGTAATATTCATCCAGCACGCTGGCGCCCTCGGTCTCCAGAGACGGGATGGAGCGCAGCATATCCCACATTACCTCAAAATGGTTGTCCATCTCGCGGCCACCGCGCATCACATAACCGATGTCGTACTTATAGCCATCGCAGGCACCGCCGGGGATGGGGTCTTTCTCGAACACATGCACATGCTCGCCCTTCATCTGACCGTCACGGACCAGATAGCAGGCAGCCGTCAGTGCTGCCAGACCGGAACCGATGATATAAGCGGATTTATGATCGACACCCTCCGGCTTTTTAGGGGTTGCAAAAGCTTCATAGTTGCCACTGGAATAGTACATAGAAAAGCCTCCCTGCTTTTTATTGCGTTTCTCGGCATCCTTGCGCCGTCCTTATGGCAACAGTATACCCTGCGCAGACGCAGCAAACAACAAACAAATTTTCATCCGTGTATAAACTTTATACAATCATCCTGTTTTGCTGGAAATGCGTCTAAAATGTGACAAAAAAAGAAGGAGGAAGAACCGGACTGGTCCTTTCTCCTTCGGGAAAAACAGCTTACTTTGCGTTTGCCGGAGCAACTTCAAAATCGATCTTGCCCAGATTGACGTCTGCGCGCACGATGGTGATCATCATGGTGTCGCCAAGGCTCCAGTTTTTGCCGGAGACCGGGTCGGACAGGCGGATGCCCTCGGTGAGCATGGTGCCGGAAGGGGTCAGGCTGGAAGCGGGCACAAAGCCCTCCACGCCGTTTTCCAGTTCGATGAACAGGCCGCGCTGGGTCACGCCGGAAATGCGGCCTTCGTAGCACTCGCCCAGATGGCGGCGGGCGTATTCGGCCTTATAGCAATCCTCTGCCTTGCGCTCGATCTGCATGGCGATGATCTCGCGTTCGCTGGACTGCTTGCTTGCTTTTTCGGCGAAGTCGCTGTAGCGCAGCACCATGGTCTCCTTATCGATGCCCTTGAGCTGAGCCGTCATGATGCGATGGATGGCCAGATCCGGATAGCGGCGGATGGGGCTGGTAAAGTGTGCGTAGTCCTGCAGGACCAGACCGTAGTGGCCTTTGGGCTTTTCCTCATACACAGCCTTGGACATGCAGCGCAGCATCCCGGTATTGATGATCTGCTCATACGGGCCGCCGCGCACACCTTCCAGGATTGCGCTCAGTTCCTTGGGGGTGGGCACATCCTTGGCAAAGTGGTCGTTGATGCCGCAGGCCTGCAGCAGGGTGTGCAGGCGTTCCAGCTTTTCGGCATTGGGCTCCTCATGCACACGGTACACAAAGGGAATCTGCTTCACGCGGGCAAAGTGGGCGGCGCACTGGTTGGCCAGCAGCATGAATTCCTCGATCATGGCTTCGCTCTCGCCGGAAGTACGCTTCTTCACGTCGATGCAGTGGCCATCCTCGTCCAGGATCAGCTTTACCTCGCCGCTCTCAATGTCCATGCAGCCGCGCTCCTTGCGCAGGCGGGCACGGTGGCCATACAGCTCCTTCATAGCAGGCAGCTGGCTGAGCACCTCGTGGTACTTGCCCTTCAGCTCATCGTCTGCGCTGCCGGCAAGCAGAGCATTGATCTCGGAGTAAACACCCTTGACGCGGCTGCGGATGACCGTTTTCGCAAAGCGATAGTCGGTCAGGTTGCCATCCTTGTCCAGACGCATCAGGCAGGAGAACGCCAGACGCAGCGCACCCTCGTTCAGGCTGCAGATGCCGTTGGAGAGCTGCTTGGGCAGCATGGGAACGACCTGATCGGCATAGTAGACGCTGGTAGCACGGTTGAATGCCTCGTTATCCAGCTCAGTGCCGGGCTTGACATAGTTGGAAACATCCGCGATGTGGACACCCAGCTCAAAGCCGCCTTCCGGGGTCTTGGTCAGGCTGATGGCATCGTCAATGTCCTTGGTCTCGGCACTGTCAATGGTGAAGATGGGCAGTGCACGCAGATCCATGCGGCCCTCGGTGTCCTTTTCAGAGACCTCGGCATTCTCCAGCTTCTTGGCTTCATCGCGGACTTTATCCGGGAAGCGGCTGCGGATATCCTGTGCATAGAGCAGGGCCTTGGCGCAGCGCTTGGCTTCATCCGAATTGCCGAACCGCATGGCAACGCCAACACGGTGATCTTCCTGACGGTTGCCGCGCTGCAGGATCTCCACGGCCACCTTGTCGCCGTCCTTTGCGCCGCCCTCGCAGTCACGCATCAGCTGCATGGAGATGGCCGGGCAGTCATCCGGCACGAATTTCAAGCGGCCCTCGATACGGCGGGCAGTGCCCACCAGAGAATTTTTCTCTTCCAGAATGGCAAGGATCTCGCCTTCATCGCTGCCCTCCACACGGGGATGCTCAAACTTTTCCACAAGCACCATGTCACCGGGCATTGCACCGCGGGTAAAGCGGCCCGGGATAAAGATATCGCTGGTGCCGTCATCCAGCATTACAAAGGCAAAATTTTTGCCCAGTTTGACCACCTTGCACAGCAGAGCCTTGTCTGCACGGCCAGAACGCACCGTAAAGAACACGCCCTGACGCTGGCAGATGACTGCCTCGTGCACCAGCTGGTCCACAGCCTCCATCACCTTGCGGTCCGCACTGCGGTCCCCGCCGAACTTTGCCTTGAGGTCTTTAACTGTGCACGGCTGATTCTGGATCGCGTGCTCAATTTTATCGCGCATTGCCATAATAATCTTTCTCCTTGCTCTTCCATGGCCGCAGCCTCCAACGTGCCGCAGCGCTGCCGGTTGTGGGCCAACTGCCCCACCCTGCCCGGCGGTCAGACTTCCGCCGACATCCTATCATAATACAGAAAAACAGCCCCGTCCTTTACACGGGGCTGCACGAACCTTTTCAGCCTGCCAGACGGCCTGCAAACAGACATGCCAGAATAGCGACCACAAAGAAAACGACACCTGCAATGCGGGTCACCTTGGCCAGCATCTGGTCAGCCGGGGTCAGGCGGGCATTGTTTGCACCGCCCACGCTGCCATTGATCGCACCGGAAAGGCCCTGACCATGCGTGTGCTGCATCAGAGTGAGAAGGACGATGACGAGCGAAGCGACCAGCAGGATCACACCGCCAACAATTTCGATAACAGACATGGATTGAAACGCTCCTTTATTATAATTCAATGAAAACTACGCAAAAATACAAATATATAGTAGCATAACAAGAGTGAAAAAGCAAGCAAAAACCGCGCATTTTACGCCAGAGTACGAAGCATGGCGCACAGCCGGGCAAAGATGGCTGCACTGGAATAGGCCGTTTCGGTCTGCCCGTCCTGCAGCACGATCACCGTCCAGCGGGGCTTTTCTGCCGGGTAAAAGCCCGCAAACCACAGATTCTTGCGTTCTGTTCCGCCAGCATCAAACTGTCCGGTCTGAGCCGTGCCGGTCTTGCCGCCCGCACCGCCTTCCAGCTCTGCAGCATCCTGTGCAGTGCCCTCTTCCACCACCTGACAAAGCATTTTACGCAGAAGCGCTGCATTTTCCGCACTCATCACCCGCCTCGACTGCGGATGAGCAAGCGTTTCCAGCGGTGTACCGTCGGTTTCGTCAACCGTGCATTCCAGAAAAAACGGTGTGCGGTACACCCCGCCGGAGGCGATGGCATTCATCATGGCGGCGATCTGCACCGGCGATGCCAGAAGGCTGCCCTGCCCAAAGCTGAAATTAGCAAGCTGACCGCTCCGGGCGAGTTCGGCTGCGTCCGGCAGGTTCCCGGATGCAGCATGCAGATCGCCTGCCAAGCTTATCTCCTGCCCAAATCCAAAACGCTGCGCCGCTTGCAGTAAATTCTCCGCACCCAGCTGCTGCCCCAGCCGTACAAAATAGCCATTACAGCTTTTTTCCAGTGCTTCTTCTAGTCCGATCTGCCCATGCGGCACACCGCCTGCGCAGCGGAAGATCTGTCCATCTATCACTGCAGCACCCGTACATTCATATTCCGGAAAAGCGCCCTGTTCCAGTGCCGCCGCTGCCAGCACCGGCTTGAACACCGAGCCGACGGTATAGCATTCCAACACGCGATTCAGGAATGGGCTGTCAGGTGCGTCCAGACTGGCGGCAAGGTTATCCGGGTCATAGCCCGGCATGCTGACGCTGGCCCGCACGGCGGCAGAAGCTGTATCCAGAACCAAAATGCACCCGCTGGTCATAGTCTCCGCTGCCACCGCTTCCGCTGCGCGCTGCATTTGACGCGAAATTGTCAGCTGCACCCCCACAGCCTTGCTGTCCTGCCGGAGATACTGCGGCGTTTCTCCGGCTCGCAGCTGTCCCTGAGCGGTGACAGCGCACAGCAGGACGTCATGTTCCCCCGTCCCGGTCAGCAGCTTGTCCAGTGCTTTTTCCAGTCCGGCAGCTCCATGGCCTTCGCCATCCAGATATCCGATCAGCTGCTGGCACAACGGTGCTGACGCATACCGCCGGGCAAACGGATAGCACGACACTCCCTGCCTGTAAAGATCGCGCTCCACCCTTAGCAGAAATGGCATGGAACGATTCCGATTCTGGTACAAAAGTGCCTGCCCGGCCTCATCGGTATAGGCATACAGGCGGGAATAGCTGTTTTCGCCCGGGAAGCAGAGGGCCAGATATTGCGTTTCCAGCCCGGTGAGCAGTGCACCGGTATGATCGTAAAAATTTCCACGCCGTGCAGGCAGCGCAAGCCGAACCGCGCTTTGCGCTTTGGCGCGGGCTGCATAAGTCTGGTTCTGTGCCAGAAAATACAGGCGGCACAAAATCACTGCAAAGCTGAACAGAATGGCCGCATACAGCGCCAAGACCCTCTTGCCGGACATAAAATTCCGCCTCCTCTTTTTATAAGGGTGAGCAGAACAGCAGATGAATATGCGATCATACCATCTTGGGCCGTCTCCGTTTTTGACGCAGAGATGCTGCTTTATGCTAACTGCGAATGTGATCCGCAGCAATTTTTAACTAAAAAAGGAGGCGGACCCTCCAAAGAAGATCCGTCTCCTTTATGCTATTTATTCGCGCAAGACGCTTTTGAGGCTTAGTACATGCCGCCCATGCCGCCCATATCACCGGCAGGTGCTGCGGGTGCCGGAGGTTCCGGCAGGTCTGCAACCAGGCTCTCGGTGGTCAGGACCATTTCTGCAACAGATGCTGCATTTTCCAGCGCGGAACGAGTGACCTTGGTGGGGTCAACGATGCCAGCAGCGATCATATCGTCCACAAAGACCTCATTCTGCGCATCGAAGCCGTAGTTAGGCTTATTGGCAGAAATAATCTTGTCGATGATGACACTGCCTTCCAGACCGGCATTCTTAGCGATCTGGCGCAGAGGAGCTTCCAGAGCCTTCAGGACGATCTTGGCACCGGTGCGCTCGTCGCCTTCCAGCGTGTCGCACAGCTCACGCACAGCGGGGATCGCATTGATGGGAGCAGTACCGCCGCCGGCAACGACGCCTTCCTGAACAGCAGCCTTGGTTGCGTTCAAAGCATCCTCAATGCGCAGCTTCTTGTCCTTCATCTCAACTTCGGTGGCAGCACCGACCTTGATGACGGCTACGCCGCCAGCCAGCTTTGCCAGACGCTCCTGCAGCTTCTCACGGTCGAAATCGCTGGTAGCGACCTCAATCTGGCTGCGGATCTGAGAAATACGGGCTGCGATCGCATCCTTGTCACCTGCACCGCCCACGATGGTGGTGTTTTCCTTGGTGACCTTGACCTGACGTGCATGGCCCAGCATCTGGACGGTAGCGTCCTTCAGCTCATAGCCCAGATCGGAGGAGACCACGGTGCCGCCGGTCAGAATGGCGATATCCTGCAGCATTTCCTTGCGGCGGTCGCCAAAGCCGGGAGCCTTGACAGCGGCCACGTTCAGGGTGCCGCGCAGGCGGTTGACGATCAGGGTGGACAAAGCCTCGCCCTCGATATCCTCAGCCACGATCAGCAGCTTCATGCCATTCTGCATGACCTGCTCCAGCAGGGGAACCAGATCCTGAATCACGCTGATCTTCTTATCGGTGATCAGGATGGCGGCGTTGTCCAGAACAGCCTCCATCTTATCGGTATCGGTGACCATATACGGGGTCAGGTAGCCGCGGTCAAACTGCATGCCTTCCACGATCTCGTTGTAGGTCTCAGCAGTGGTCTTGTTCTCCTCGATAGTGATGACGCCGTCAGAGGTAACTTTTTCCATTGCCTCAGCGATCAGGCGGCCGATCTCAGGATCGCCGGCAGAAATGGTGCCGACGCGGGCGATATCGTTGCTGTCCTTCACCTTCTGGCTGTGTGCCTTGATGGTCTCAACAGCCTTGGCAACAGCCTTGCTCATGCCGCGGCGGATGTCCATCGGGTTTGCACCGGCGGTGACATTCTTCATGCCCTCGGTGACCATAGCCTGTGCCAGAACGGTTGCAGTGGTGGTGCCGTCGCCTGCTGCATCGTTGGTCTTGGTGGCAACTTCACGCACCAGCTGTGCGCCCATGTTCTCAAACTCGTCCTTCAGCTCGATCTCCTTGGCAATGGTCACGCCATCATTGGTGATGATCGGTGCGCCGAACTTTTTGCCCAGCACCACATTGCGGCCCTTGGGGCCCAGGGTGATCTTAACGGTGTTTGCCAGGGTGTCGATACCGGCACACAGTGCCTTGCGGGCGTCCTCGCCCTGCTTGATCTGCTTAGCCATAATCAAATCGCTCCTTTAAAGCTCAATTTCTTAATACAGAGGGGGCTGTGCTCAGTCCTCAACGACTGCCAGGATATCACCCTGACGGACGATGGTGCACTCCTCACCGTCCACCTTGACCTCGGTGCCGGAATACTTGCTGGTGAGGACCTTGTCGCCGACCTTAACGGTCATCTTGACTTCCTTGCCGTCCACAATGCCGCCGGGGCCTACAGCAATGACCTCAGCCACCTGAGGCTTCTCCTTGGCACTGCCGGTCAGGATCAGGCCGCCCTTAGTGGTCTCCTCGACCTCAACAGTCTTGATAACAACACGGTCTGCAAGAGGAATGATCTTCATAGTTCTTGCCCTCCTATAATAAAATATAATTTAAACTTTGCCATGAACCGGAAGCCTCGCGTGGGCCCTTTCGGTTGTTTAGCACTCCTTTTCTCTGAGTGCTAAGAACATTGTACTCATCTTGACCCGAAAAATCAAGACTTTTTTTGCAATTCTTTATTAACAATTTGTGACGGCTCGTCCAATCAACGTATCATCAGCAAAACCTGATTCAAAACCTTCCGGATTTCCTTTCTTTTTTCTGCAAAACAAAGGGCCGGAAACCCTGTTTTAAGGCTTCCGACCCTTTGACTGCTCAGGAGATCCTGAAGGCTGAATTTTTTCGCGTCCGGTCAGGTCGCACTCTGTTCGGACCGCTGCGCTGCAAAGCGCTCAAAAGCAGGCTTTGGCAGCAGAATACGGCCAGCCAGCGGCTGTACCTGCACAGTGATCTGCTCCTTGGGCACACACTCACCGTCTGCCGTAGCAACGATAGGTCCGCGGCCATCCACGGCGCGCAGAGAGACCTGCTTTGCCCGCCGGTAGATAAAGTACGGCTCTGCCGCCCTGACCAGCTGACCATTCCGGAAGTGCCCTCCGTTTTTGTACATTCCCAGAAGTTTTGCGATGGTCAAACGGCTCACCTTGCGGATGATATACACATCCAGCCAGCCGTCGTCCGGCTGGGCTTCCGGCGCCGCACGGAAACCGCCGCCATAGGTGCGGCCATTGCAGACGGCACACATAAGGCAGTCCACTGTCAGGGTCTCGCCGTCAATGGTGTACTCTACTCTTCGGCCAATATGCCCGCACAGCTGTTCTACGATGGAAAGCGCATAGGCCGCTTCGCCGCCGCACAGCGGGATGCGCCGGAACTTCGGGATGCCGTAGGCGACCTGCGCATCCAGACCGGCAGCGCAGATGGTGGCCGAAAGACCGAGACTGGTCTGCATCAGGTCAATGGCGACCGGCCCGCCTGCAAGCTGGGCGTCCAGATCCAGAAATTCCTCTTTTGTGCCAAAAGTACGCAGGAAATCATTGCCGCTGCCATAGGGCAGGCAGCCCACAGCCGCATTTTCAAACCCATAGACGCCGGTGAGGGCTTCATTGAAGGTGCCATCGCCGCCTGCTGTATAGATGCGGAGCTGCTCCCCTGCCTGCCGGGCCTGTCGGGCTGCGGCATTGGCAAGCTCCCGGGCGTGGCCTGCGTGGGCAGTGATCCGAATGGTATATTCTCCCCTGGCAAGACCGGCCCGCGCCGCAGCCGCATCGATCTGCCGCGGCAGAGCACGGGTACAGTCTGCCTTGCCGGCAGTGGGGTTCAAAAGAAATAAAGTGCGCATGAACTTCCTCCTGCAATTCTGTTTTTTTCAGATACACCCTGATTCTATGATAACAGAAAACCAGCAGGTTGCAAGATGCATTTTTACTTGGCAGGACGGCGGGGAGTTTCCCCAGCAAATGATCCGAGGGTGGGACCCTGTTGCCGCAGGCAATAGGGCGGGAGCTGGAATGGCCTGCAACAATAGCGACTGCGGCCAGTGGCCGAGGCAAGAAGCTATTGTTGGGGCCGCGGCCAGCAAGATGCGAGCGAGAGCGAAGCAGATGCTGGGTGCCGCAACCCGTTATTTTGCGGGGAAAGCTCCCCGATGGCCTGCCGGGGAAGCCACTACTGTCCAATTTTTACATGGTTACGGTTTCATCCTCCCGCAGGATGATAGAGCCATCAGCCGAGCAGTCCGCTGTCCAGTGCTGGCCGGTACTGGCTGTGCCGGAGGCAATGCGGTCTGCAAGGGCTTGCTCTACTGCCCTGTCCACGGCGCGGCGCAGTTCCCGGGCGCCATAGGCTGACCGTGCCTTTGCCGCCAGTGCCCTGCCCACCTGAGGCGTATGGTGCAGCTGATAGCCACTGCCTGCTGCACGCTGTTCCAGCTGGCAGAGCAGTTTTTCCGCAATGGCGCACAGGCTGTCATCTGCCAGCGGACGGAACACGATCATTTCATCCAGACGGCCTGCCAGTTCTGGCCGGAACCACTTTTTCGCTTCCTCAACGGCCTGCGCCGACTGCTTTTCAAATACGGCTTCACTGCCCGCAGCAAAGCCCAGCGGAGCGCTCTGACCCGCCAGAAAGCGCGCGCCAAGGTTGGATGTGAGCAGCACGATGGTGTTGCGGAAATCCGCTTTTCGCCCCATGGCATCGGTGAGCTGCCCATCCTCCAGGATCTGCAGCAGGATGTTCTGGATATCCGGGTGGGCTTTTTCGATCTCATCAAACAGGACCACGCTGTAGGGGCGGCGGCGCACGGCCTCGGTGAGCTGCCCGCCCTCATCATGGCCCAGATAGCCCGGCGGGGCACCCAGCAGCCGGGCAGCGGTGTGCTGCTCCTGATATTCCGACATGTCAAACTTGAGCAGTGCCTTTTCGCTGCCAAACCAGCTGACGGCCAGTGCCCTAGCAAGGGCCGTTTTTCCAACGCCGGTGGGGCCAAGGAACAGCATAGCTCCTATGGGCCTTCCCGGCTCCCCAAGACCGGTACGGCTGCGGCGGATGGCCCCTGCCACGGCAGCGACTGCGCGGCTCTGCCCGACGATCTCCTCGTTCAGGCGCTGTTCCAGCTTTTCCAGCCGTTCCCGTTCCTGCTCTCCAACGCGCTCTGTGGGCACGCCGCTGGCCTGTGCCACTACATGGGCGATATCATCCGGGGTCAGCACGGGCTGGGGCTGCTTTTCCCGTTCCGCACGGATGCGTGCCGCTGCGCAGGCTTCATCCACAAGGTCGATGGCCTTATCCGGCAGAAAACGCCCCGGCAGATACCGTACCGAGAGTTCCACTGCCGCCTGCAGGGTCTCCTGCGGAAGCTTTACGTTGTGATAGCGCTCGTAGCGCGGGGCCAGACCGCTGAGGATATCGACGGCCTGTGCAGGCGTAGGCTCCTCCACCTGCACCTTGCCGAAACGGCGTTCCAATGCAGCATCCTTCTGGATATGGGTGCGGAATTCCTCGGTGGTAGTGGCACCGATCATCTGCAGCTCTCCGCGTGCCAGTACCGGCTTTAAAATGCTGGCTGCATCAATGGCACCTTCCGCTGCACCGGCACCTACAATGGTATGGAATTCGTCCACGAACAGGATGGCACTGCCGTCCCGGACCAGTTCTTCCAGCAGGTTTTTGAATCGCTCTTCAAAATCGCCGCGGTATTTTGTGCCTGCCACAAGGCTGGCCATATCCAGTGCCAAAAGACGGCGCCCCTTGAGCGCGCGCGGCACGCGGTCCCCGGCAATGCGCTGGGCAAGACCCTCTGCCAACGCCGTCTTGCCAACGCCCGGCTCCCCCACCAGACAGGGGTTGTTTTTCTGGCGGCGGCATAAGATCTCTACCATGCGATCCAGCTCCGCCTCCCGGCAGAACACCGGGTCCAGCTCCCGTTCTGCAGCGCGGCGGGTCAGATCACGGCAGTATTTATCACTGGCCCGGCTGCCGCGTGGTGCGCCGGCTGCCGCCCGTGTCTGGTATGGCAGGACGAACTGCCCGGACAACTGGCGGCATTCTCTCACAGCCTCTGTGAGCTGCAGCCCCATGGACGCCAGCAGCACGCCTGCCGTGCAGCCATCATCCTCCAGCATCGCGCAGAGCAGATGCTCCGGCTCGGCACGGTTCAGGTGAGCGTTCTGCGCCCCGATGATGGCATAGTCCATGGTACGCCTGAGATCCGGTGCAAGGTCATGGCGGTCCAGATGCAGAGCCGGGGCGCGGCGGGTCTGAGCCAGTTGACGGCGCACTTCCGGCTCGCAGATCTGTTTGCCTGCCAGAAACCGCGCTGCTGCGCCCTGATCCTGCTGCAGGATCGCCAGCAGCAGATGGCTGGTATCTGCCTTTTCGCAGCCCAGGTTCCCGGCAAGCTCCACTGCACTGCGCAGCAGTCTGTCCGCCTCATGCGAAAAGCCCTTGTAACCGCCAAAACCCATTTTTTCCCAGATGCTCATTTGCCTGCTCCTTGCTGAAAAATTCGTTTGCATAAGAAGTATAGCCCCAAAGCACCGAAAAAAATCAGTCGTTTGTGTCGGGATGGGAAAAGCAAAGAGGAGATACCGGTGTGGCATCTCCTCTTTGGCAGATCATGTTCAGTTCATTTCAGCCAGAGCCTTTTTCAGGTTCTTTGCGATCTGATCCGGGCAGCTGGTACTGCGGAAGCCGCATTTCACATCCTCAAAGCGCTCGATGACCTGTTCGGCCTTCATGCCGCGAACGATGCTGCAGATGCCCTTCAGGTTGCCGTTGCAGCCGCCGATGACTTCCATACTCTCAATGGTGTGGTCATCGTTCAGTACAAAGTTGGTCTGCTTGGAGCAGGTGCCGCTGTTCGGGAAGCTGAATTCCTTGCTCATAGTTCAAAATCCTCTCTTTTTGACAGACATTCCGACGGTATTCGTCTTATTTTATTATAGGCCGGTCTGTTGGAATGTCAATGTGACCTGCTGCACAGTCATACATCGATCCCACGGCGCTGGTGGGCCAGCTCCAGAATACGGGCGATCTGATCCTCCTCTGTGGTGCAGGTGCCCACCGGGTGCGGCACCTTGTGGTTGGCCCCGTGGAAGTCGGTGCCTCCCGTATGGATGAGACCGTACTGCTTGCACAGCGCTGCACACTCTGCCTTGTCCTCCGGGCTGTTGCGGGGATGCTCCACCTCAATGCCATCGATCATTCCCTCTTTGGCAAGCTGGCGTACCAGCGGCATGCTTTTGTAAACGGTCGGGTGTGCAAATACCACCACCGCACCGGCTGCCTTGGCTGTGGCAAGCACCTCCTGTACCGAAGGATACTTTACCTGATGCAGTACCACGCCGCGCGGCTCCCAGCCAAAAAGGTAACTGTACAGTCTGCCATATACGGCATCGCACAGTCCCAGCTGATGCAGTGCCTCCATAATGCCGCTTTTGAACAGTACACCGCTGTCTTTTGCGTATTCCAGTGCCTGTTCCGTGCGGAACTGCGGATACAGCGTTTCGATCTCCTTTGCGCTTTGCAGACCGCACTCGTTGCGGCGCTGGCGCAGGATGTCGCAGTGCTCCCTCAGCTCCCGGTTTTCCGGATCCGGGTAATAGCACAACAGGTGCACTCGGTGATGATGCTCGTGGTCGTAGCCGGTGAGCTCAGCCGCCGGGAGCAGATGCACCCCGTCCTGCACCGGGTGCTCATAGCAGTAATTCACACTGAGCAGGGTATCATGGTCGGAAATGGCCATGGTGTCCAGACCCGCCCGCGCCGCCATGAGCGGCAGACGGTGGATAGGCACCGAGCCATCGGAACAGGTAGAATGATTGTGAAGATCGCCGGGCATAGAAATTGAAACCTCCATGAAAACCCCCTCAGCCGCCTGCGGCGTCAGCTCCCCCGAGGGGGGCTTTTCTTTTGCCAAATACTTTTTATCCGCAAAAGCCGCCGTGCTCCGTTCTGCTAAAAAGCTCTCCCTTTCGGGAGAGCTGGCATTGCGAAGCAATGACTGAGAGGATCTTTATTAGTTCTTATAGAAATTGATCAGGCAGCCATCTGCCAGGATCTTGCGCTCATCGGCGGTCAGCGGGGCCATGTACAGGCTGAACTCCTTGACGGAATCGCCCAGCACATAGGCCTTGATGTCCTGCAGATCGCCCTTGAGAGCTTCGCGGACGTTGGGGATGAACACATAATCGCCCAGACCGAAGGGCGTTGCGCCCACCAGCTGCAGCGGCAGCATACCCCAGTTGATGAGGTTGGAGCGGTAGCGCTTGGTGGCATACTCGGTGACGATGTTGGCCCCGGCACCCAGCACGCGCTGGCAGCTGGCAGCCTGCTCACGGGCAGAACCATCGCCGGGCTTGACAGCAAAGATGGTGGATGCGATCTGCACATCATCCCATGTCAGGGCCTCGCAGCCGGGCACTTTGTGCAGCTGAGCCAGCACCTCAGCGCTGCCCTCGCCTGCACGGCGGGCCTTTTCCTCAGCCTGTACAGCCTTGGCGCGGCCCACATACTCCGGGTCCTTGCGGCTGAGGGTGAACTCTGCCAGACCCAGCGGATTGGAGCGGAAGGACGAGGTCTCGCCGGAGGGAATGAGCTCGTCCGTGGTGGTAACAGGGTCGGTGATGTAGGAAGCTACCTTCAGCAGCAGATTCTCGCCCAGCGGTGCAATCTCGGGCCAGTCCTTGATGTTGGGGCCCAGCTTGAGCAGTGCATCGTAATCGCCTTTGCCAAAGCCCTGATACACGCGGGTATTGTAGCTGGAAGGATCGTACTGATACTCAGGCACAGTGGGATCATAATCAATGTCGGTGGCCGGAGTCAGGATGCCGCCGTTGGCCGTGGTGGCTGCAATGCTGCGGGCATCCATCAGTGCTACGCCGGAAAGCTGGCCGTTGCCAGGCTTGGAGCCCTCACGGCTGGGGAAGTTGCGGGTGGTATGGCGGATGGACAGTGCGCCGTTTGCGGGCACATCACCTGCACCGAAGCAGGGACCGCAGAAAGCCGTGCGGATGGTTGCACCGCTTGCCATCAGGTCGCTGATCACGCCGGTGCGCACCAGCTCCATCATGATCGGCTGGCTGCCGGGGTACACGCTGAGTGCGTAGTCGCCGCAGCCGCCGGTATGGCCCTTGAGGATGGAGGCTGCCTCATAAATGCTGTCGTAAAGACCGCCTGCACAGCCTGCAATGACGCCCTGATCCACACGCAGCTTTCCATTCTCGATCTTGCTGCACAGGTCAAGGCTGACGTCCTTGCGGCCGATGAGCTTCTGCACATCCTGTTCGCAGGCGTGGAGGATATCCTCAAGGTTTGCGTTCAGTTCTTCAATGGTGAATGCATTGGAGGGGTGCATGGGCAGTGCGATCATCGGGCGGATCGCAGACAGATCCACTTCCACCACGCCGTCATAGTAGGCCAGCTCTGCCGGGGCCAGCTTTTTATAGTCGGCAGTGCGACCGTGCACAGCAAGGAAGCGATGGGTGGTCTCGTCTGTCTCCCAGATGGAGGACAGGCAGGTGGTCTCGGTGGTCATCGCGTCGATGGCATTGCGGGTATCCTGACGCAGGGACGCAATGCCGGGGCCAACGAACTCCATGACCTTGTTCTTGACGTAGCCGCTCTTGAACAGCTTGCCCACCAGTGCGATCGCCACATCGTGGGGGCCGCAGCCTGCGGGCAGAGAACCGGTGAGGTAGATGGCCACGACGCCCGGACGGGCAACATCATAGGTGCGGCCCAGCAGCTGCTTTGCCAGCTCGCCGCCGCCCTCGCCAATAGCCATGGTGCCCAAAGCGCCATAGCGGGTGTGGGAGTCGGAGCCCAGGATCATTTTGCCGCAGCCCGCAAACTTTTCGCGCATGTACTGATGGATGACTGCAAGGTGCGGGGGCACAAAGATGCCGCCGTACTTTTTAGCAGCGGACAGTCCAAAGCGGTGGTCATCCTCGTTGATAGTGCCGCCCACAGCGCACAGGCTGTTGTGGCAGTTGGTAAGCACATACGGAATGGGGAATTTCTCCAGGCCGGATGCGCGGGCTGTCTGGATAATGCCAACAAAGGTGATGTCATGGCTGGCCATAGCGTCAAACTTGATCTTCAGGTTATCGGCATCGCCGCTGGTGTTATGGGCCTGCAGAATGCTGTAAGCCATGGTACCGGTCTTTGCGTTTGCAACGGCTGCTGCATCAAAGCCTTTTGCGGCCAGCGCGGCAGATGCATTGCCGTCTGCCGGCACCCACTCCCCGCGGGCATAGTATGCACCGCTGGTGCTGCACTTGATCATATCCAACATCTCGATTCGCCTCTCTTTTTGATTTTCCCGCCCGCCCTCTGTTGCGGGCACTGCCCCGGCAGAACGATACACCGTCTGATCTGCCCTGTCCTGCCGCACTGCCAAAGCAGGCGGCGACGGCCCCAAAGCCGTGTTTGAATATTATTATAGCATGAAACGCCGGAAAGAAAAAGCACTTTTTTCAAATGAATTGTGAAGGGAGGATGAAGAGACGGACTCTGCGCCGCTCTCTCCCCTCGTCCGGCACAAAAGAAACAAGCCCGAACTGCTGCAAAACAGCCCCTGCAAAAAATGAGACAGGCTTTCCCGAAAAGGATCGCCTGTCTCGTTGTCAGGTATTTTCATCCCGAAGCATTGCCAGAAATTCTGCCTCGGTCAGAACGGGGATCCCGAGTGTCTGTGCCTTCGTCAGCTTGGAACCCGCCGAAGCACCCGCCACAACGTAAGCCGTCTTTTTGGAGACGGAGCCGCTGGCCTTGCCGCCATTTTTCACGATCAGAGCCTCGGCTTCGTTGCGGGAAAGCGATTCCAGCGTACCTGTGACCACCAGCGTTTTGCCTGCCAGCTTATCGCCTTTCGGTTCGCCCTTCCACTGCATGTTCAAGCCGGCATCTGCCAAGCGGTGCACAAGATCGGTGGTACCTTCTTTTGCAAAAAATTCTACTACGCTTTGTGCCATCACGCCGCCAAATCCGTCGATCTCGCTGATCTTCTCCACGGTGGCTTCCCGGAGGGCCTGCAATGTTCCAAAATGCTCCGCCAGCAGAGCTGCTGCCTTGTCACCGATGTTGCGGATGCCAAAACCGAACAAAAGCTTATCCAGATTATTCTGCTTGGAGCGTTCGATCGCGCTCAAAAGATTTTCTGCACTTTTCTCCTTGAATTTGTCCAGCGTCAAAAGCTGCTCCCGGGTCAGAGTGTAGATATCCGCAGCAGAATGCACCATGTCCTTTTCCACCAGCTGAGTGGCAACAGCCGTGCCAAGGCCCTCAATATCCATAGCATCCCGGGATGCAAAGTGGATGATATTGCGCAGAGCCTGTGCCGGACATTCGGGGTTCACACAGCGCAGAGCCGCTTCATCTTCCAGATGAACGACCGGTGCGCCGCAGGAAGGACAGACGGTTGGCATTTCGTAGGGCTGTGCATCCTCTGCATGGCGGGTGACACCGATCACTTCCGGGATGATATCGCCAGCCTTGCGCACCTGAATGGTATCGCCGATGCAAAGACCAAACTGGTGGATAAAATCTTCATTGTGCAGTGTTGCGCGGGCAACCGTGGTGCCTGCCAGAAATACGGGGTCAAAGCAGGCAGTCGGCGTCAACACACCGGTGCGGCCCACTGCGACCTCAATGCTGCGCAGCGTAGTTTCTTTGACCTCCGGCGGATACTTGAAAGCGATCGCCCAGCGCGGAAATTTGTTGGTGGAGCCCATCAAATCACGCTGTGCAAAACTGTTCACTTTTATAACAGCACCATCCATATCAAAGTCCAGCTTTGCACGGTTCTGCCCGATCTGCTCGATCTCTGCAATGGCCTGCTCAATATCATGCACCACATGATAACGCGGCGACACCGGCAACCCCAGACTCTTGAGATAGTCCAGACTTTCCGAATGCTTTGTGAGGGCTTTACCGCGGATCTGCTGCACATTAAAAATAAAAATAGAAAGCCCCCGGCTGCCGGTTATTTTGGCATCCTTCTGACGCAGGGAACCGGCAGCAGCATTGCGCGGATTTTTGAAAGGCGCAGCGCCCTGCAGCTCCTGCTCTGCGCAGAGCTTCTGGAACGCTCCGTGCGGCATATACACTTCACCGCGCACTTCCAGAAACTCTGGTGCATTCTTCAATTTTTTGGGAATGCTGCGGATGGCACGGACATTGGCTGTAACGTCTTCGCCTACTACGCCATCGCCGCGGGTGGAGGCACGAACCAGCTCACCATTCTCATATTCCAAGCTGCAGGAAAGACCATCGATCTTGATTTCGACCACATACTCCGGCTCTGCGCCTGCTTCGCGCACACGGCGGTCAAAGTCGCGCAGTTCATCATACGAAAAAGCATCCAGAAGACTCTCCATTTTGACCGTGTGGGTCACCTTGGGCAGTTTGCTGCTGGCGGTACCGCCCACCTTCTGCGTGGGAGACGACGCCGTTACCAGCTGTGGAAACTGTGCTTCCAGCGCTTTCAGCTCCCGGGTCAGGGCATCATACTCAAAATCTTCCAGTTCCGGCGCATCCTGATCATAATAAAGACGATTATTTTTTTCAATGATCGTTCGCAGCTCTTCCACGCGCTGCTTTGCCTGTTCCAACTCCAAAAAATCCACTCTCCCGCTCTCCGACTTTTCCTGCGCTGCATTCCAGACTTGTTGGCTGGACGATGCTGCAGCACAGGCTTCATTTTTGTTAGTATACCACATTTTTCCGCCCTCTGCAAAGGAATACGGTTTGTATAGATCATTTATCCACCACAGTTGAAATCGGTTTCATTTTGCTCTTTCAGTTGATTTATAATCAATTCAGAAGAGATACTCTTTGTTGATTGTTGCAATTTTAGCACGTACTACCGTTTTATTTTCACTACATTTTTCATTGGATTTCCAGCAATTGCAAGAGACTTTCTCGGTCAAATCTGTAATGGAGAATGTGAGCACGTTCCTCCGTTCATGCCATAAAAAAGAGCCGCCCTCCCGATTCCTCGAGAGAACAGCTCCATGGTATTGACTTTATAAATATCAGATAGAAATGGTGTTGCACACGTCCAGCAGCACCGGGTCAAGCGTCTTGGTCATTTCAAGGGCTTCATCCACCGGATAGTCCACCAGCTTTTCGCCTCTCATGCCAACGATACGGTTATACTTGCCCTGCTCCAGCAGACAGACAGCGTGATAGCCCATTGCAGACGCATTCACGCGGTCACGCAGGGTGGGAGAACCACCACGCTGGACATGACCCAGAATCGTTGCACGGGAATCAATGCCGGTACGGGCCTGGATCTCGTTTGCGATCTCCTGCGCATGGCCGACGCCCTCGGCCACGATGATGATGAAATGACGCTTGCCGGTCTTCTGGGTCTCTGCGATCTTATCCAGAATATCGCGCTGCATGTCGAACTCTTTCTCCGGCAGCAGAACAGCCATAGCACCGGAAGCGATGGCCACGTTCAGTGCAATATAACCGGCATTGCGGCCCATAACCTCGACCACACTGCAGCGGTCATGGCTCTGGGTGGTGTCGCGCAGCTTATCGATCATTTCCAGAGCGGTATTCATCGCAGTATCGTAGCCGATGGTATAATCCGTGCAGGAAATATCGTTATCGATGGTGCCGGGCAGGCCGATCATCGGGATGCCGCGGTGGGCCAGCTCACGAGCGCCGCGGTAAGAACCATCACCGCCAATGACCACCAGGGCATCGATCCCCAGCTCGCGGCATTTCTCGGCACCCTTGTCCTGACCTTCCTTGGTCTTGAACTCCAGGCAGCGGGCAGTGTAAAGGATCGTACCGCCTGCAGAAATGATGTTCGAGACACTGCGCAGGTTCATTTCAAAGCATTCACCGTTCAGCAGGCCGTTATAGCCGCGCTGAATGCCGATCATACGGTAACCCTTATGCAGGCCGGTACGGACTACGGCGCGCACAGCAGCGTTCATGCCGGGAGCATCACCACCGCTTGTCAACACACCAATCGTTTTGATCTGCTTTTCCATACGAGAGATTCCCTCCAATTTTGTCTTCATTTACCCAGTAATATCACAGCGCTCTCCATTTCAACGCTGCTCAGAGCACTTCACTTGCCTTGAATCATTATAACACAAACGCTCCGTTTTGAAAACATTCTGCCTGTTAAGATTCGTGCACAGAAATGTCATTTTGTTGCAATATTGTCTGTGCCGACCAGTCTTTCCAGTTCTTCAAACAGCAGCGGATGGCCGGAAGTGTAAAGATGACGCGGCACCTGCAGATACTGCTTGGTGTCCATCAGGTACAGAAGCACCGGCATATCGCCATCGAAAATATGCAGAAGATTTACCACCTTTGCATATTCCCTGCTGCTGCGGGACGGCACACGGATATAGAGTTTTTTTGCAGCCTTCCGCATCGGGTCCGGGCGGCCCTTGTCTGGCCGGGAGGGATCATAGCTTTCAATGGGGACAACACTCTCTGCCAGCAGCTTGGAGGCTTCGTCCTCTCGCACAGAAAGCTTACCGTCGATCACGACGACCGCGTTTTCGTGCAGCGAATCGCGGAAGGTGTCCAGCACTCTGGGAAACACGATCACCTCCATCGTACCGGTCAGGTCTTCCACACTGGTAAAGGCCATCATGCTGTTGGACTTGGTGGTCATCATGCGGCTTTTTACCACTGCACACACAATGCGCACCCTTTCGCCGTCCTTCACATGGGCATCCTCGCCGGTCAGATCCTTGATGGAGTGGGACGCGATCCGCGCCGACTGCTCACGGTAGGCGTCCAGCGGATGGCCGGACAGGTACAGGCCACTGACATCCTTTTCCTGCTGCAGCAGCTCCTTGTGGCTGTATTCCGACAGCTGTTTGATCTCATAGCTGTCCGCAGATGCTTCGTCCCGCGCTTCCCCGCTCATGACCGAGAACAGATCCAGCTGGCCGTCCAGATTGCGGCGGGAGTCTGTTTCGATGCTTTTCAGAATGCCTTCCACCGCTTCCACCTGACTGTGGCGGTTGCTGCCCATATGGTCAAAGGCACCGGCCTTGATCAAGCTTTCGACCGCCCGTCGGTTCAGTTCTGTACCATGCATCCGCTTGCAGAAATCGTACAAGCTGGTGTAGGGCTTATTCTGCCGCTCTCTGACCACATTCTCAATAAGGTTGCGGCCCACGTTCTTGACCGCGTTCAGTCCAAAACGGATCTGACCGTTGTCATCTGCCGTAAATCCGCCGTTTGAAACATTCACGTCCGGCGGCAGCACCTTAATGCCCAGCCGTGCGCACTCACCGGAGTACTCGATGACTTTATCGGTGTTGTCCAGCACGCTGGTCAGCAATGCAGCCATGAATTCGCTGGGGTAATGGCACTTGAGATAGGCTGTCTGAAATGCCACATAGGCATAGCAGGCAGCGTGGCTTTTGTTGAATGCATAGGAGGCAAAGCTGGACATTTCGTCGTAGATCTCGTTTGCCACTTTTTCCGAAATGCCGTTTGCCACACAGCCCGGGCATTCGTTGCCGGGGTCGGTGCAGCCGTGCACAAAGTGCTCACGCTCTGCCTCCATGACCGCGTGCTTCTTTTTGCTCATGGCGCGGCGGACATTGTCTGCCTGCCCGAACGAGAAGCCTGCCAGCTCACGGAAGATCTGCATCACCTGTTCCTGATACACGATGCATCCGTTGGTCACGTCCAGAATGTGCGCCAGCTGCGGGGTCTTGTAGCTGATCTTATCCGGCTCGTGGCGGTTGCGCAGATAGGTCGGGATGGAGTCCATGGGGCCGGGACGGTACAGGCTGATGAGAGCGATGACATCTTCAAGGTTCTGCGGCTGCAGGCCCACCAGGACCTGCTTCATGCCGGAAGATTCCAGCTGGAACACGCCTTCGGTATCGCCCTGCCCCAGCATCCTGTAGGTGTCCGGGTCGTCATAGTCCAGCTTCTGGACGGAAAACTCCGGGTCGTGCTTCTGCACGGCAATTTCCGCATCGCGGATGACCGTCAGGGTACGCAGACCAAGGAAGTCCATCTTCAGAAGTCCAAGCTCCTCGATCTCGGTCATGTTGAACTGGGTCACGGGCAGACCATCATTGGTGGCCAGCGGCAGATAGTAGTCCGTAGGCTCCGGAGTAATGACGACGCCCGCCGCATGCGTAGATGCATGGCGGGGCATTCCCTCCACCTTCAGGGCCGTGTCGATCAGCTCCGTGACCTGCGGATCGGTGTCGTACATCCGCTTCAGCTCTGTCGAGACCTCCAGCGCGCGCTTCAGGGTCATTTTCAGTTCCATGGGGACCTGTTTTGCCACCGCATCCACCTGCTGATACGGGATCCCCATTACACGGCCGACATCGCGGATGGCGTTGCGGGCTGCCATAGTGCCGAAGGTGACGATCTGCGCCACATGGTCAGCACCGTATTTGCGGTTGACATAATCAATGACTTCCTGTCGGCGTTCGTAGCAGAAATCCACATCGAAGTCCGGCATACTGACACGCTCCGGGTTCAAAAAGCGTTCAAAGATCAGATTATAGCGGATGGGGTCGATATCCGTGATGCCCACACTGTAAGCCGCAATGCTGCCTGCGCCGGAGCCGCGGCCCGGGCCCACCGGGATGCCCTGACTCTTGGCGTAGTTGACGTAGTCCCAGACGATGAGGTAGTAGTTTGTGTAGCCCATCTTTTTGACCACGCCGATCTCGTAGCTCAGACGGTCTTTGTTGGCCTGCGGTACATCAGGCCCATAGCGGCGTTCCAGACCCTCCCAGCAGAGCTTTTCAAAAAACGCCTGATTATCCATCCCGTTCGGTGCTTTATAATAGGGGATCTTGGTGTGCCCGAAATCAAAATCAAAGCTGCACTGTTCCGCAATTTTGGCCGTATTTTCGCAGGCTTCCGGCACCATGGAGAACAGATCATACATTTCGTCTGTCGTTTTGACATAGAACTCGTCGGTCTGGAACTCCATCTTATCCGCATCCTGAATGGTCTTACCGGTCTGGATGCACAGCAGGATGCCCTGCATCTTGGCATCCTCCCTGCGCAGATAGTGGGAGTCGTTGGTGGCTGCCATGGGGATGCCTGTTTCTCGCGCAAGCTTGATGAGCTGCGGCAGAACGATGTTGTCCTCTTTCAGTCCGTGATCCTGCAGCTCAATGTAATAGTTCCCCTCGCCGAACAGGTCGCGGTACCACAAGGCGCTGGTTTTGGCACGCTCATAGTCGCCTGCCAGAATGGCCTGCGGGATCTCACCGGCCAGACAGGCAGACAGGCAGATCAGTCCCTCGTGATACTGCTCCAGCAGCTGCTTATCGATGCGGGGCTTGGAGTAAAAGCCCTCCACAAAAGAGGCCGATACCATTTTGATAAGGTTTTTGTAACCGGTCTCATCTTTGCACAGCAGGATCAGATGGTTATTGCCATCGATCTTGTTCACCTTATCAAAGCGGGTGCGGGTAGCAACATAGACTTCGCAGCCGATAATAGGCTTGATGCCCGCCTTTTTAGCCGCCTTGTAAAACTGCACGCAGCCGTACATAACGCCATGGTCTGTGCAGGCAATGGCGGTCTGCCCGCACTCTTTTACGCGCTCCATCAGTTGATCGATGCGGCAGGCACCGTCCAGAAGGCTGTATTCCGTATGGATGTGCAGATGAACGAAGTCCCTTCCAAGACGGTTGTTCTCACTGATCTCGCTCACGCTGTGCCTCCTGTTCCAGATTCTTCCGCAGATTTTCGGCCAACGCCTCCAGTTTCTTCATCCGGTGTGACAGGCCGGATTTGCTCACCGCAGGCTCAAAGCAGCCGCACAGTGCCGTGAGCGAAAGGTCCGGGTACTGCATCCGTTTGGCGGCAGCTTGCTGCAGCACCTCCGGCAAGGTGGAAAGGGCATCCTGCTCTTCCAGAAACCGGATCGCCTTCAGCGTCTGCGCATTGGCGCGGGCCGTTTTGCCGAGGTTTGCGGTGTCGCAGTTGGTCTGACGGTTCGTCTGGTTGCGCACCTGCTTGAACGCCTTCTGCGCGTGCATCTCCTCAGCGGCATTCACTGCCCCCATAAAGCTGAGCAGCCGTTCTACATTGGCTCCCGTTTTAACGTAGATCAGGTTCACACCGTTGCGCCGGGTGCGGTGCGGTGCAAACTCATGCTCTGCCAGCAATGCTTCAAAGTCCCGTGCAAGGTTGGTGCGGGAGGTAAGGAATTCCAGATTATATTCCTTCTGCGGGTCAATGACCGTTCCACTGCACAAAAAAGCTGCGCCAATGTACGCACTGACGCAGATCTGGCAGCGGATAAGGCGGGGATCGATCTGCAGACTGGTTTCACTGCCGGTGGTGCCGAACAGCTCATGCATCCGGGCCACCTGCTCCGGCGCACGGATGTTGAACTCGTACAAAACGCCGCTGGGCCGCTGCTTTTGCAAAATTTCGCCCTGCACGCCGCAGCGGGCAAACAGCTGCTGGGCCGCCTGCACCGTCTCCTGCTGTTCGGTCTGCACCACAAGGCCCCTGGCATCAAAATATTTGGCAAAGCACGCAATGCCATAGGCCGCCGCACGCACACAGCAATCCTTCTGGATGCTGCGTGCAGCGATCTCCTCCCGCGCACGGGACGCAAAACTACTCATATTTCCTCAATTCTGTCAACGCATGGCATCACGATGCTGCACGCCCGGCTCGTAGCCGAGTGCCGTGCAATACTCCGCGATCTTACGCGCAAATGTAATGGAGCGGTGCTTGCCGCCGGTACATCCCACCGCAATGGTCAGCTGGCTTTTGCCCTCCTTGACGTAAAGCGGCAGTGCACACTGCAAAAAGCTTTCGTAGCGCTTGAGCAGCTCCTGCGCCTCCGGGTGCGACATAACAAAGTCCACCACTTCCTGATCCAGTCCCGTCTTGTGCTTGAGCTCCGGGACATAGAAAGGATTGGGCAGGCAGCGCACGTCCAACACGAGGTCTGCTTCCGGCGGAATGCCAAACTTGAAGCCAAAGGACATCACGGTCAGGCGCATTGCACTTTTTGCTCCGCCATTTTTCACAAACAGGTCGCAGATACGCTCCTTGTTCTGCGCAGTGGAGAGCAGTGCCGTATTGATGGTATAGTCTGCACGCTCCTGCAGCGGCTTCAAAATCTTGCGTTCCTTTGCAAAGGCCTCCCGCGTGGAAATGCCCTCCGAAATGCTGATGGGATGACGGCGGCGGGTCTCGCTGTAGCGGCGCATGAGCACATCATCCGGGGCATCCAGAAACAGGATCTTATACAGGATCCCCTGCTCGTCCAGTTTATGAAGCGCCTGCTCGATCTCCTCGCTGGTGCGGCAGCCGCGCACATCCATAGAAAGCGCCACCCGCTCCAGCTGGCTGTCGCCTGCTTCCGAGAACGCAGTGATGCTGGGCAGCAGTCCGGCCGGAACATTATCGATGCAGAAAAAGCCGATATCCTCCAGCGCGTTCATGGCGACCGATTTGCCTGCGCCGGAAAGTCCGCTGACGATCAACAGCTCCATAATTGATATCCCGCTCCTTTTATCTTGGCCAATGTTTTTATTTCACAACACGGATCTCTTTTTCCAGTTCATAGCCGGTCTTTTCCTTCACGATGGCACGCACCTCATCGCAGAGAGCCAACACATCGGCACAGGTGGCACCGCCGAGGTTGACCACAAAGCCGCAGTGCTTATCGCTGACGGCGGCACCGCCGTGACGAAAACCGCGCAGCCCGCACTGGTCGATGAGTGCAGCTGCAAAAGCACCTGCCGGGCGCTTGAAGGTGCTGCCGGCGCTGGGCTTATCCAGCGGCTGCTTGTCCACACGCTTTGCCATCAGTTCATCCATTTTTGCACGGATGTCCGCTGCGTTCCCGGGCTGCAGCGCAAACTGCGCCGAAAGGATGCAGCCGCCATTTTCTTCAAAAATGCTGTGGCGGTAGCTCAGGTCCAGCTCTGCTGCCGATGCCTGCACGACCTCTCCCTCTGCGGTCAGATACCGCACCACGGTGAGGACATCCTTCATTTCGCCGCCATAGGCACCCGCGTTCATATACACTGCACCGCCCACCGTGCCGGGGATGCCGTAGGCAAATTCCAGACCGGACAGACCGTGTTCCAGCGCAGCCCTGCACAGGGCTGCGAGCCGGACGCCCGCACCGGCTGTCAGCATATTGCCTTCAACGGCAATATCGTTGCCCAGTGCAGAAATGTCGATCACCACACCGGCAAAACCCTCGTCCGCAAACAGGATATTGCTGCCGTTGCCCAGCAGATAATAGCGGACAGCCTGCTCTTTGCACAGCACAACCGCACTGCAAAGCTGCTGTTCCGTCTGCGGCTGCACAAACAGCTGTGCGGGACCGCCGATTTTAAAGGTACAGTGTGCCGCAAGCGGCTCGTTCTCCCGGAACGGGATGCCTGCCTGCTGCAGCTTCTGTTTGAATCGTTCCATAGTGGGTAGCTCCTAAATCAGTCCATTTTGTCATCCAGACCCAGACGGATCAGCAGCTCACGCGCTGCATTGTAGCCCATCTTCTTCTGGCGGTTGTTGATGGCGGCAGTTTCCAGCACGACAGCCAGATTGCGGCCCGGCGAGACCGGAATGCTGGTGCTGGGGATGCTGACGCCCAGAATGTCGTAGTACTCGTTTTCCAGTCCGGTGCGCTGGTAGTTTTTGGTGGGGTCCCATGTCTCCAGCTGAACAACAAGATCCAGACTTTCGCTCAGTTTGACCGCGCCAACGCCGTACACACGGGCCACATTGACGATGCCAATGCCTCGCAGCTCAATAAAGTGGCGGATATTTTCCGGTGCGGTGCCCATGATCTGGCGGTTGGACACCTTGCGCAGCTCCACAGCATCGTCTGCTACCAGACGGTGGCCGCGCTTGACCAGCTCGATGGCAAGCTCACTTTTGCCGATGCCGCTGTCGCCCAAGATCAGGATGCCCTCGCCATACACCTCCACCAGCACGCCGTGCCGGGTGATGCGGGGAGCCAGTTCCAGATTCAGCACACTGATCAGGCTGCCCATCAGCGTACAGGTCGTCTCGTTGGAGCGCAGCAGCGCTACGCCATGCTTCTGGGCCAGTTCCTGCATTTCCGGGAAGGGAGTCAATTCCTCGCTGCGGCAGACGATAACAGCCGGCGGCTGCTGACGAAACAGCTGATCCAGCGCTTCGTAGCGTTTTTCGGCCGAAAGGCCGGACAGAAAGTTCATCTCTGCCAGACCCATGATCTGCAGGCGCAGCTTATCAAAATAATCGTAATAACCCGCCAGAAACAGACCAGGACGGTTAACCTCGGCGATCTCCACACAGATCTGATCCAGTTCCTTTGGCGTATAGACAACTTCCATACTGACACGGTCGGTCAGCGTTTTGAGCGAGACATTGAATGTGCCCATCCTTGTTTCCTCCTGTGCTCCCTTTTGCCGTGCAGCACCGCCATTCCGCCGGGCGGGCACAGCATTCTTTCCTTTTATTATAATAGAATGATTCCTAAAAAACAATACAGCCGCTCTTTCTTTTTCCTTTGCCGGAAAGAAACCTGCGCAGCAGCGTGTCCATACACTTTATTTTTACATTTTTCTTACTTTTACACGGATTTTACATTCCGCGGATTTTGGATTTTACATTGCAACTGTATACTCTCAGACAGGAGAGAACCATCAAAACACGCAGGATGCTCTTTCTGTAAGCAGAGCGCCTCCGTTCCGGCGGTGTGCACTGCGGGTGAAAGCAGCTTCTGAAATCAAAAGTGAGGAAATCTTTATGACCATTTTCAATGTCTTTTCCCTGCTTGGCGGCCTTGCCCTGTTTTTGTTCGGCATGGACATCATGGGCAAGGCCCTGGAAAAGCAGGCCGGCGGCCAGCTGCAGAAGATCCTGAGCAAGCTGACTGATAACCCCCTCAAGGGTTTTTTCCTTGGCCTGTGCGTCACCGCTGTGATCCAGAGTTCCAGCGCTACCACCGTTATGGTGGTCGGCTTTGTCAACAGCGGCATCATGGAACTGCATCAGGCCATTGGCGTCATCATGGGCAGCAATGTGGGCACCACCGTCACTAGCTGGATCCTGAGCCTTTCCGGCCTGCAGGGTGACAGTCTCCTCATCAATCTGCTCAAACCCACTTCTTTCAGTCCTTTGCTTGCATTTATCGGCATTTTGCTGTATATGTGTAAGAGTGAGAAGAAAAAAGGCGTCGGCACCATCCTCATCGGCTTTGCTGTGCTGATGACCGGCATGACTGCCATGTCCAACGCCGTCCTGCCCCTGCAGAACGAGGCATGGTTCACCAGCCTGTTCACCCGCTTCTCTAACCCCCTTCTGGGCGTTCTGGTCGGTGCCCTTGTCACCGGCATCATCCAGAGCTCCAGCGCCAGCGTCGGCATCCTGCAGGCATTGAGCGCCACCGGCGTCATCACCTACGGCAGTGCCATTCCCATCATTATGGGCCAGAACATCGGCACCTGTGTCACCGCGTTGATCTCCTCTGTGGGCGCCAACAAGAATGCACGCCGTGCTGCCATGGTCCATCTGTACTTCAACATCATCGGTGTAAGCATCTTCCTTGTCGGCTTTTACGGCCTGAATACGGTCTGCCACTTTGCTTTTGTGAACACCACCATCGAGGCATGGGGCATCGCTGTGGTGCACTCGGTGTTCAATATCGTGGCAACGCTGGTGCTGCTGCCCTTCGCAAGCCTGCTGGAAAAGCTGGCCATCCTCACCATTCCGGATTCGCCGGAAAAGGAAAGCTTTGCGCTGCTGGACGACCGCCTGCTGAACACCCCTGCCGTAGCTGTGGAGCGCGCCCGCTCTGCTACGGCTGAAATGGCAGAGCTTGCCCGTGTGGGCGTGATGCAGGCCATGAGCCTGACCCATGAGTGGAACGACACACTTGCACAGAAGGTCCGCGAGGAGGAGACGCAGGTAGACCGTTACGAGGACGCTCTCGGCACCTACCTTGTCAAGCTTTCCAGCCGTGAGCTGAACCACACCGACAGCCAGAGCGTGAACACCCTGCTGCACACCATCAGCGATTTTGAGCGAATCAGCGACCATTCCGTAAATCTGCTGGAATCCGCCGAGGAGATGCACACCAAAGACATCCAGTTCTCGCAGGATGCCCGGGACGAGCTGCAGGTGCTGGAAGATGCCGTGCAGGATATCCTGAACCGCACCACCGATGCCTTCCATAAAGGCGACCTGCACCTTGCCAGCAAGGTGGAACCGCTGGAAGCCGTGGTCAATGAGCTGGTGCGCGCCATCAAAGCCCATCATATCGCCCGCCTGCAGGCCGGCAACTGCTCCATCGAATACGGCTTTGTTCTGGATGACCTGCTGACCAACTATGAGCGCGTGTGCGACCACTGCAGCAATGTTGCCGTTGCACAGATCGAGGTCGCACAGGACAGTTTTGATACCCACGCTTACCTCAACGAGCTGCGTCACGGCAGTGACACCAAGGAAAGCGAGGAATTCCATCGTCGTTTGGACCGTTACCGTGAGCGCTATCTTTTCCCTGAAAATCAGTCTGCGGAGGATTTTGACAAATGATCTATATTGTGGAAGACGATGCCGCCATCCGGGAGCTGGAGCAGTATGCCCTGCAGTCCAGCGGATACGAGGTGGCCAGCTTTGAGAGCTCGGAGCCCTTCTGGCAGGCCATGCACGCTGCAGAGCCGGAACTGGTGATCCTGGATGTGATGCTGCCCGGTGAGGACGGCTTCTCTATCCTGAAAAAGCTGCGCAACACTCCTTCCCTGCGTCGGCTGCCCATCATCATGGTCACGGCCAAGTCCAGCGAGCTGGACACGGTGCGCGGGCTGGACTGCGGCGCAGATGATTACATCACAAAGCCCTTTGGCATCATGGAGTTTCTGAGCCGGGTGCGTGCTGCCCTGCGCCGCTCGGCTCCGGAAGCACGTCCCAATGTGCTCAGCTTTCACGAGATCCTGCTGGACAATGCCCGTCACAACGTGACTGTGAGCGGAACGCCGGTGGAGCTGACCTACAAGGAGTACAGTCTGCTGCGTTTGCTGCTGGAGAACACCAATCTGGTGGTGACACGCGAGACCATTCTGCAGGTGGTGTGGGGCACCGACATTTCGGTGGAGAGCCGCACCGTGGATATGCATATCCGCACCCTGCGCAAAAAGCTGGGGGATGCCGGCAAATACATCTGCACTGTGCGCAAGGTGGGTTACAAGCTGACCGATGAAGAGGAGGCCGGTGAAGAATGAAGCTGCGCAGCATGGAAGAAAAGATCAGCTACCGTCTGTTTCTGATGGGTTTCTTTGGCCTGTTGTTTACAGCGGCACTGTGTATCTTTGTGTTTCATAAAGCCTTTACTGCACAGGCATGGACCGGCCTTGAGCGGGAGGCGGAACTGGTCAGTGCAGGATACGATCTGGTGCAGGATCCGCAGCAGCTTACTTCTTTTGTTTCCAATGATCTGCGCATCACTCTGATCTCGCAGGATGGCAGCGTGCTGTTTGAATCCGCCACGGACCAGCCCATGGAAAACCATCTTTCCCGGCCGGAGATCCGGCAGGCCATGGCCAGCGGCATCGGCCGGGATATCCGGGACTCGCAAACTATGGGGTATGAGACCTACTATTATGCAGTGCTGCTGCCGAACGGCGAGATCCTGCGCACTGCACAGGATGCCGAAACGGTGTGGTCTATCTACGATTCCTCCATTCCCGCCATCGTTCTGAGCTGTGTTGCGCTGATGCTGGCTGCCGCTGTGCTGGCCACCCTGCTGACGCGTGCGCTGGTGCAGCCGGTGCTGAGCATGACCGAAGACCTTGACCATATTCAGGACAATGTGCCCTACAAAGAGCTGATTCCCTTTGCAGAGAGCATCCATTCTGACCGCATCCTGCGCGAAAACAATGAGAAGATGCGGCAGGAATTCACCGCCAATGTCAGCCATGAACTCAAGACCCCTCTGACCAGCATTTCCGGCTACGCCGAGCTCATTGAGACCGGCATTGCAAAGCCGGAGGATGTGCCGGGCTTTGCGCAGAAGATCCATGTGGAAGCCAGCCGCATGATCCAGCTGGTCAATGATATCCTGCAGCTCTCCAGTCTGGACAACGCAAGCGAGACCGGCTCGGAGCCTGAAATGGAAACGGTCGATCTGCTGAACGTTGCAAAGGAGTGTGTGGAGCGTCAGAAGCTGAATGCCCGCCGGGCTTATATCTCGCTGACCTGTCTGGGGGAAAGTGCTCTTGTACACGGCAACCGTCCCCTGCTGGATGAACTGTGCCAGAACCTGTGTGATAATGCCATCCGCTACAACCGGCCCGGCGGAAAAGTGCAGATCACCACTGCCTGCAATCGGGACGGCCATTGCACCCTGACCGTGACGGACAATGGCATCGGCATTCCGAAAGAAGCACAGACCAGCGTGTTTGAGCGCTTCTACCGTGTGGATAAGAGCCGCAGCAAAGCGACCGGCGGCACCGGTCTGGGACTGGCGATTGTCAAGCATATTGCGCTGATCCATGGTGCCCGCATCAAGCTGGAAAGTCAGGTGGATGTGGGTACCACCATTACCGTTACTTTTCCCACTGCAAACTGAGGAGCAGAAGCTTCTGCGCTATTCCGGTAAAAATCTCACGACTGTCTGTAATTGCGGACAGTCGTTTTTTATTGTGATCTTCTCCCTGCCCACACCATACTGCAACGCGCTGCGCTGCTGAAGATGCATAAGATCTATCCCCTGCTGCCAGAAACTCTGCACAGTTTGTGTGCACAGCCGGGCCAGCTGAGCGCACTGTGCGGCACCGGGCTGCGGGGTCTCAACTCCACGCTGGCAGTCCAGACGCAGGCGCACCGATTCTCCTTTTAACGTGAACGAAACGCTGCACCGGCGGATCGTCACCGGTTCCTCCGCAAGCCAAAGCGTATGCGTCCCGCGCATCCCGGACAGAAGCTGGACCACTGCCGTCTGCTGGGCATCCAGCTTGATGCGCTGCTCCCCCTTCCGGAAAACACTTGTTCCGGCAGCGGAAAGCTCCTCATCTTGTAAGGTAAGCTGCGGCCAGAACATTCCATCCCGATGCTGGTACAGGCGCGGCATCCGGCCCGATTCCTGCTTCAATTCATTCAGGAGTCTGTCCGGAAGCCCTTCTGCAGCTTCCAGCTGTTTTTCCAGTTCTTCCGTGGAAACTGCAAGGATGGAAGCTTTTGCCGCCGCACGTCCCCGCCCGCTTTCCAGAACGATGGACTCATAGGCGGAAAGCATTTCTTCTGAGGTGTTCTCACTTATTATGAGAAAGTCACACAGGCGGTAGTCTGCCTTCTGCGGAAGCTTTTTTTGCACGGACGAAAGCGCCTTTTCCAGCGTACTTTCTTCGGCCAGCCGCATCTGCATTGCAGCCGACGCTTCGGATGCATCCGCAGATGCTTCCGGTGCCTGATACAAAAGCCCGACTGTCACTGTTGCCTCGTTTTGTGCAAGATAGAGTGCTCTTACCATGCTTTTCTCCGTGGTCTCACAGCGGAGAAACAACAGGCACCAGCCTACCAGCAAAAACGTGCCGATTGAATGCCGGAGCTGCCGCCTCATCCTGCTGCTCCTTTCCTGCGGTTTGCAGCTTTTTCCCACAGCTCACCTGCCGCTGCACAGAGGAAGCCGATGCGGAAAACAGCGCAGGTAAGCCAGATCAGAAGCAGGAGCGCATCCATACGTGAGAAGATGCCCACGCTCCATGCACGCAGCAATTCCTGCTCCGGATAGTCCGTTCCGCCAAACACAAGGCAGATGCCGCCGGCAAGACACACCTGTGCAAAAAAGGTCAGCCACGGCAGAAAAAGAACGCGGCGCGGCGCAGTTTCTTCCATCAGAAGGGGCCAGAGCAGATACTCCGCGTACAGCGGTACACGCGGCAGCCGGGTCAGCTGCACTGCATCCGGTTCCAGCAGATGGGACCACTCCATCTGGCCTGCAATGCCTGCCAGACAGAGCCCCTCCCCCAGCAGCACAAACCACCACAGCACCCTTGCCGGGGCATCCCAGCCGGAAAGCGGAATGCGGCATCCCGCCCAGAGCAGCAGCGGGAGCAGGCCGATCAGTGCCATGGAATGAAACTCCTGCCGACAGACGCTCTGCGCCTGCATTGCCGCCCTGAACGCCTCTGCCAGAAGCCCGAGGATTGCCGCAAAAAGCCAAACCTGCCGCACCGCCGTCTGCTGCCAGCAGACACACAGCACCGCGCTGATCCCGGTCAGCAAAAGTGCCCCGAGCCCTCCATAAAGAAGCATTCCGCGCAGGGAAACGCCCGGTTCAAGGCTCTCTGCCAGAGCTGCCGTCCATACACTCAGTGCCAGTGCGGAAAAAGAGAGTTTCTTCTGCCCTTGCATTCCTTTTCCTCCCGTCTTTGCCAAATGTTAAAGCCCTTCTGCGAAAGGCGGCGGTAGTTGCGGCGGATCACGCCATCCTCTGCCATGGGCCGCTGCGGAAACGGGTGCGCCGCCAGATACGGCACCTGCAGACAGGCCGTACCGGATAGGCTGAGCAGAAACGCAAAAAAAGCCCCCGCAAGACCCACCGGCCCGGCAAGACCTGCAGCCAGCACCACACCCAGACGCAGCAGCGTCGCAGGCTCGTACAAAGAGGGCGTGACGAACACCGCAATGGCCGTGATGCTTGCCACAAAGATCACCGGCGTGCTCATAAGCCCGGTGGCAATGGCGGCATCCCCGATGATAAGGGCCGACACCAGACTGACCGAGTGCCCCAGCGACTGAGGCATCCGCAGACCCGCTTCCCGGATGACTTCCAGAATAAGCATGACCAGCAGCATTTCTGCAAACAGCGGCAGCGGCGTTGCCTTTTCTGCCGCTTCGATCCTGTACAGCAGCTGCGGCGGGATCAGCTCCGGCAGATAGACCGCCAGACACACGAACACCCCCGGCAGAAATACGGTCAGATAAAACGAAATATATTTCAGGACGCGCAGAAAAGAGGAAAACACCGCGGTGGATGCATAATCATCCAGACATTCAAAGTTTTCGCAGAAGAGGGCCGGAAGCACCATGGCGGAAGGGCTGCCATTGACCAGAACCACGATTTTTCCCTCACAGAGCTTTGCTGCCGCCACGGCGGGCCGCTCGGTATAGCTCACCGGCGTGAACAGCCGCGCCTTGCCCGGCAGCAGCCACGGTACAAAGTAGCTGGAATCCAGCAGAAGCTCCGGTTTTGCCGCCGCAAGCGTTTTGCGCACACGCTGCACCATAGCAGGGTCTGCTTTGTTTTTACAGTAGCAGATGGCATATTCCGTCCGCATTCCGGTGTCTGCCTGTGCCGCTTCCTGTACCAGCTGTTCGCTGCGGATGAGCCGCCGCAGCAGGCTCAGGTTGACCCGCAGCAAGTCGGCAAAGCCCTCGCGGGAACCGCGCAGATTGCCCTCGCCCGAGGGTTCGCCCACCGAGCGGAACTTGAGCCCCTGCACCGAGAATGCAATGCCCTTTGCGCAGCCGTCCAGAAGCAGCACCGCCATACCTGCTGTCAGCCGTTTGGTCAGTTCGTCCATATCCTCTACCGGCGCATTCTCTGCCGGAAAAGCCGAGTCGTGCAGGATCAGCTCGTAGGCCTGCATCCCGGTGCAGCACTGTCCGGGCTGCACCGGCGTGGCCTGACGGCTGGCCGCATCCAGCAAAAGCGTCCAGAGCGAATCCAGACTGGCCATGCCGTCAAACAAAAGAATGACGGCTTTGCAATGATAAATCGTGATCTCTTTGGCATAATAATCCGCAGAAGGGCCAAACATCCGGTCCAGTGCCGCCAGATTTGCCGACAGGTTCTGTGATAACTGCTGCATCCATGTCCACTCCTTTGCACAGCAGTATGCCCGTATGATGCACATTCCATTCCCTTTGCAACCGACAGGAGGTCTTGTTTTTTGAAGCTTCTGATCTGCCGAACCATCATCATTTATCTATGTGTTCTGTTTGCCATGCGGCTGATGGGCAAACGCCAGCTGGGCGAACTGCAGCCGGAAGAGCTGGTGTCCACCATCCTCATTTCCAATCTGGCGTCCATCTCCATCGAATCGGAAGAGGTGCCCATCACATCCAGCCTCATTCCCCTGTTCCTTATTGCGGCGCTGGAACTGCTGGGTTCTGTGCTGAGCTTCCGCAGCCAGAAATTCTTCAATTTTCTATCCGGCAGGCCCAAAACGGTCATACTGGATGGAACGATCGACCAGAATGCTCTGCGGATGCTGCGCCTGACCACCGCCGATCTGATGGAGGCGCTGCGCGGCAAAAACATCTTTGACCCGCGTGAGGTCTCCTACGCCGTGATCGAAACAAACGGGACCCTCTCGGCGGCCCTGCGGCCGGAGAAAGAACCTGTCCGCCTTTCTGATCTGCAGATCAAGGTAAACCATGCCAACGCGATCATCCCCTTTGTGCTGGATGGTCAGGTGCTGGAGGACAATCTGCGCTGGTGCGGCAAAGACCGCGAATGGCTGGAGCGGACTGCACAGGCCAACACCCTGCTGCCCGAGGAGATCCTGCTGTTGATCGGCAGCGAGACCGAAGACTATTTTCTGTTAAAAAAAGAGGACCGCCATGGAAGCGGTTCCCGGTGAGGTGAGCGGATGAAGCGGATCTATGCCTGTATCGCCATTGTGGCCGTGCTGCTGGGTGTGGCTTTTTACAGCAGCTGGAAGGTGCAAAGCTTTGCCGAAGTGATCTCGGCAGACCTTGACGCAGCTGCCGAGGCCATCCGCAATGCGGATCATCCTGCTGCGCGGCAGGCCCTTGCCGATGGTGCCGCCCGGTGCGACCAGATGCGGACAAGCATGAATCACCTGCTGCGCACTGCGGATTTTACCGAACTGGAAGCCGCCCTGCGCGCTGCGGACGGCCATCTGGAAATGAACGCTCCCGAGGAAGCCTTTGGTGAGCTGCGGCGCGCACAGGTACAGGTGGAAACGCTGGAATGGCTCTCCCACCGGCTGGTATGACAAAAGCACCGGAACTGTGCCTGTTCGGACACAGTTCCGGTGCTCATGGGGTCTATTCTGTTATTTCTGTGGTTCCCTGCGGTCGCCCATCAGCTTCTGCAGCTCATTGAAAAAGCTCTCCACATCAGCGAACTGGCGGTAGACGGAGGCAAAGCGGACATACGCCACCTCGTCGATCTTTTTCAGTTCCTGCATAGTCAGCTCACCAATGCGTACACTGGGGATCTCACGGTCGTAGGAGCTGAGCAGGGTCTGCTCAATGCTGCTGACCGCCCGCTCCAATGACTCATAGCTGACCGGGCGCTTGGCACAGGCACGCACCATGGCATTGAGCAGCTTCTGCCGGTCAAAGGGTTCCCGGGAGCTGTCCTTTTTGATGACCACAAGCGGAACAGTCTCCACGACCTCATAGGTCGTAAAGCGCATGTGGCAGCTGAGACATTCGCGGCGGCGGCGGATGCGTTCGCTGTCTTCAGTGGGGCGGGAGTCGATCACTTTGGATTCCTCAGCTCCGCAATAGGGACATTTCATGTTCTGTTCCTCCTGTCCGGTCTGACCGGGCTGTGTTTTTATGCTTTGGTCTTGGGCTTGCGCTCGCTCCACAGCACCCACGCAGAGGTGGAAACGCACAGCGAAGTATACACACCGCTGATCATGCCCATCATCAGCGGGAACGCAAAGGTAAAGATGCTGTCCAGCCCGTACAGCTTTGCCACGACACACATAACACCCAGTGCCATTACCGTGGTAATGGTGGTGATGAGGGTGCGGCGTGCAGACTGATTGACCGAGCGGTTGACCAGCTCTTCAAACGAGGCTTTCTTGCCCATCAGGGTGCGGTTTTCACGGATACGGTCGTAGACCACAACGGTATCATTGATGGAGTAGCCCAGAATGGTCAGCATGGCAGCAATAAAATTGCCGTCCAGCGGAGTGCGCAGTAGCACGAAGGTGCCAAACACCACCATCAGGTCGTTCACCAATGCCAGCACCGCCATCATGCCGCCGGTCAGGCCGCCGATGTTCTTGAAGCGCAGGGCAATGTACAGCAGGATCAGCACCAGCGCGAACACCACAGCCACCAGACTCTTCTGCAGGAACTTGATGCCCATTGCAGCGCTGACATTGCTCAGGGAGAGCTGTTCAAAGTGGTTTTCCGGATAGCTCTCGTTCAGGCTGTCCAGCAGGTCGGCCACCTGTTCCGTGGTCACCGTCTCGGTGCCGGGCATGGAAATTTTCAAGGTCTGGTCGCCGGTGGCAACGTTCTCGCCGGTCTGCAGGGTCAGGCCGGTGCTGTCCAGTGCAGCGGAAGCCGTTTTCTGCACATCCGCCGTGGTAAAGCTGCCCTCGTAGCTCAGGGTGATCATGGCACCGCCGGTGAACTCGGTATCCAGATGGACGCCGAACACCACAGCGCACAGCACGATGGCTGCCATCAGGCAGGTGGAAATGGTCAGGAAGCGCTTGCGCAGGCCCACAAAATCGATGGGCTTCTTTTCTGCCGTTTCCTTGCCGGGCTTTTCAGCGCCGTAAAGCCAGGGGTTGCGCAGTGCCTTAATGGAAGCTGCGCCGCGGATCATCACACGGGTAGCAAACACGCCAAACACAAAGTTCAGCAGCACGCCGGTAAGCAGCGTATAGCCGAAAGCATAGATCGTACCGGCAGTGGACGGGCCAAAGGCAAAGAATACAAAGTGCAGTGCCTTGGCAAACAGGCCGTCCGAGGGGCCAAAAGCTCCCATCAGCACGACCGCCACGATAACGATGGTCACGTTGCCGTCAATGATCGGCGTCAGGCCGCGGGCAAAGCCGCTCTTGAGTGCGCCGTCCAGAGACTTGCCGTTCTTCAGCTCTTCCTTGATGCGCTCTGCGGTGATAACGTTAGCATCCACGCCCATGCCGATGGCCAGAATGATACCGGCGATACCGGGCAGGGTCATGGTGAAGCTTTCAAACACCGGGAAATAACCGGACACGAACGCCAGCGTTGCCGCCACCTGACCGGCCAGTGCCATGCAGGCCAAAAAGCCCGGCAGGCGGTACAGGATGGTCATAAATACCACGATCAGCGCAAATGCGATCAGACCGGCCAGCACCATGGCGCTCAGGCTGTTTTCGCCCAGGCTGGGGCTGACGGTAGAGTAGCTGTCCACAGTCAGCGCAAAGGGCAGTGCGCCGGAATTGATCTGGCGGGCCATCTTGACGACCTGCTCCTGCGTGAAGGGATTGGATGCCGAACTGGTGATGATGGCAGAGCCATCGGTGATCGCAGTGTTCACGGTTGCGGTGCTCACGTTCTCGTCATCCAGCCAGATGCTGATGGTGCCCTTGGACGCGGCCAGCCGGGTGGTCGCATCGCCGAATGCCTTGGCACCGTCGTCCGTAAATTTCAGAGAGACGAAATACTCCGATGCGCCCCCGCTGGTCACAGGGCCATACTGGGCTGCGGCACTCTCGATCATGGAGCCGTCCAAAATCAGCTCACCGTCGGCACTGCTGCCCTCCCGGAAGGTAAGGTATGCGGTGGTGCCGATCTCGTCGATCGCCGCTTCCGGGTCAAAATCCGTCTCACCGGACTGCCACGGAAACTCGAGGATCAGGCTGTCGGAGGTGTTGTCCACATACAGCTCATAGTCGGTCACGTTCAAAGCGACCAGACGGTTCTCAATCACAAGCTGCGCGGCCTCCAGCTGTTCTTCGGTGGCATCGTAGCCATCCGACGGCACAAAGGTGACGTTTACGCCGCCCTTGATATCCACACCGAAGCGGATATCCTTTGCGCCCTTGATGTAGGTCGTGGTCGTATCGCCGTACTTGGCATACACGCCGAAGAAGGCAGTGTAGACGAACACTGCGATCAGCAGCACTGCGGCGACAAGATGCCATGCTTTGCCTTTTGTTTTCATAAAATTCAGGGAACCTCCAAAAGCAGCGGCACAGACAGCCGCTGCCCGTATTCTGGTACAGACCCGCCTTCTGCGGGCCGTCTTTCTTCCGCAGGGCAGCCGTCATGCCGGCTTTCCTGCGACAAAACTCCCCTGACGGCTCAAGCGAGCCGCACAGAGGAGATAAAATCAGGAATCGTTAGATCTTAGTCCGCCTTATCAGCCAGCAGCTTTTCCACGACCGCCAGACGCACGCAGACGCACAGCAGTTCGGACGCCATTTCTACCTCGTCCAGACTGGGATAGGTAGGTGCAATGCGCAGGTGAGAATCCTGAGGATCCTTGTGGTAGGGATAGGCAGAACCGGCACCGGTCAGGGTCAGGCCCGCATCCTTGCACAGACCTGCCACGCGCTTTGCACAGCCGGGCATCACATACAGGCTGATGAAGTAGCCGCCCTTGGGGTCCGTCCAGTGGGCAATGTCGCCGCAGGGAATGAGGTTGTTCTTGAATGCAGTCTTGACGGCATCGAAGCAGGGCACCAGACGACGGCGATGCTTTGCCATGTGGGCCAGAACGCCTTCCTTGTTCTTCAGGAAGCGGACATGGCGCAGCTGGTTCATCTTGTCGTAGCTGATGATCATGACCGAGAAGCGCTTGCAGATATACTTCATGCTGCTCTCACTGCAGGCAATGGCAGAGACACCTGCGCCCGGGAAGGTGATCTTGCTGGTGGAGGTGAACATGAACACACGATCCTCGTTGCCGTACTTCTTGCTCTCGTTCAGCAGCACCGGAGTCTCGATGATCTCATCGGTGAGATGATGGACGATATAGGCCTCATCCCAGAAGATCTTGAAATCAGGCGCAGCGGTCTTCATCTTCGCAAAACGCTCGATGGTCTCATCGCTGTAGGTGTAGCCATCAGGGTTAGAATACTGCGGCACGCACCAGATACCCTTGATATCGGCATCCTCGGCCACCAGCTTTTCCACAATATCCATGTCCGGGCCGTTGGGGGTCATCGGCACACTGATGAGCTCAAAGCCAAACTCCTCGGTGATGGCAAAGTGACGGTCATAGCCGGGCACCGGGCAGAGGAACTTGCGCTTCTCCACCTGAGACCAGGGGCACGGAGACTCCGGGAAACCAAACACATAGCCGATGTTGATGAGGTTGTACATCAGCTGCAGGCTGGAGTTGCCGCCCACGAACACCTCGCCGGGCTGCACGCCGAATACATCCGCGAACAGCACACGGGCTTCCTGCAGACCTTCCAGCTCACCATAGTTGCGGGCATCCGTGCCGGCATCGGTGGTGTAATCGTTCATCTTCAGCAGGTCCATGGCCAGATCCATCTGGTGAGGGCCGGGCTTGCCGCGGGCCATATTCAGCTTGAGGCCCTTGGCCTGAAATTCCTTGTACTTTGCTTCAAGCGCTGCCTTTTCAGCAGTGAGTTCATCACGGTTCATTGCAAGATAATTTGCCATTGGAAACACACTCCTTTATCGTACTTCCTGTTACCCATTGCGCTGGCGTTGCATCCGCGGGAGCCTTCCTGCCAGGGAACCGACTCCGTACTGCAATCCAGACCTTAATATTATAGTACATTTTCGGCCCGGAAACAAGAATATTAAAGCAAAAAGCCCTGCTAAAAGCAAAAAGCTTTTAAAACAGGGCTTTCACTCCCCTGCTGTGCGCCGAAGCGTCAGCTCAGAGAGGCTTGGTTTTTGTAGCGTTTGCGCACCGCACCGTATTCCAGATGGGCTTCTCCGCCCTCCACGGTGTCTTCATCCACGGTCACGCGGATGATGGTCGCATCTGTGGGCACATCATACATGATGGGCAGCAGGATGCCTTCCATCACGCTGCGCAGGCCGCGGGCACCGGTCTTGCGCTCAATGGTCTTGCGGGCAATGGCGTGCAGTGCTTCATCGGTGAATTCCAGCTCCACATTATCCATGCCCAGCAGCTCTTTGTACTGCTTGACCAGACTGTTGCGCGGCTCCTTGAGCACACGCACCAGAGCATCCTCGTCCAGATCATCCAGCACGGTAATGACCGGCAGACGGCCGATCAGCTCCGGGATCAGGCCGAACTTGACCAGATCGTGGGGTTCCACCTTGCGCAGCAAAGCGCGCTCGGCTTCGCTGGAGTTATCCTTCAGGCTGCTGCCAAAGCCCAGCGCGGACTTATCCGTGCGGCGCAGGATATACTTGTCCAGACCATCAAATGCACCGCCGCAGATGAACAGGATATTGGTGGTGTCGATCTGGATGAACTCCTGCTGCGGGTGCTTGCGGCCGCCCTGCGGAGGAACATTGCTCACAGTTCCCTCAAGGATCTTCAGCAGGGCCTGCTGCACGCCTTCACCGCCCACATCGCGGGTGATGGAGGGGTTCTCGCTCTTGCGGGTGATCTTGTCGATCTCATCGATATAGATGATGCCGATCTGTGCCTTCTGCACATCGAAGTCCGCTGCCTGAATGAGCTTGAGCAGGATGTTCTCCACATCCTCGCCCACATAGCCGGCCTCGGTCAAGGTCGTGGCGTCGGCAATGGCGAACGGAACGCCCAGCATCTTGGCCAGAGTCTGCGCCAGCAGGGTCTTGCCCACGCCGGAGGGGCCCAGCAGCAGCACATTGGACTTCTGCAGCTCCACGTCGCCGCCCTTGCCGCTGAGGATGCGCTTGTAATGGTTGTAGACCGAGACAGCCAGCACACGCTTTGCCTCGTCCTGACCGATCACATACTGGTCCAGACCTTCCTTGATCTCGGCCGGGGTCAGGATGTTGATATCCAGACCGTCTGCGGGCTGGATGTGTGCGCGGTTTGCACCGCCCCGTGCCGGGCGTGCGCTTTTGGGCTGATCCGGCTTATCGGAAAGCAGATCGTGGCACAGGCCGATGCATTCGCTGCAGATGTTGACGCCGGGGCCGATGATCATGCGCTCCACTTCGTCCTGATGCTTTCCGCAGAAGCTGCAGACCAGATCCTTTTCATTTTTGTCTCTGCCGGAATTGTTATTTGCCATAGCTGTTTTTCCTTATCCTGGGTAAATTAAATGTCAGCGGCTCAGCGATGGGCAATGACCTCATCGATCAGGCCGTATTCTTTTGCCTGCTGTGCGGACATATAGTTATCGCGCTCGGTATCCAGCTGGATCTTTTCCAGCGGCTGACCCGTGTACTCGCTGAGCATCCGGTTCATCTTGTCGCGGATATACACCATGTGTTCAGCGTGGATCTTGATATCAGTGGTCTGGCCGGACAGGCCGCCGCCCTGACCGCCTGCGATCAGCGGCTGATGGATCATGATCTCCGCATTGGGCAGTGCAAAGCGCTTGCCCTTGGTACCGCTTGCCAGCAGGAAAGCGCCCATGGAAGCAGCCATGCCCATGCAGATGGTGGAAACATCGCACTTGATATACTGCATGGTATCATGGATGGCCATACCGGCGCTGATGGAACCGCCGGGGCTGTTGATATACAGGCTGATATCCTTATCCGGGTCCTGCCCTTCCA